>CEPU01048320.1_pt1 | contig 14266 bp, 12 predicted proteins | sample 530471 | NCBI WGS metagenome assembly CEPU01 (sample SAMEA2620194, study PRJEB7988) | marine metagenome | biome: marine biome (ENVO:00000447); feature: surface water layer (ENVO:00002042); material: "saline water (ENVO:00002010), including plankton (ENVO:xxxxxxxx)" | depth 5 m | reverse complement strand
ACTACACATAGCTTCTTTAGTCTATTAATTATACCACCTGCATTTCTAGGTTGAACATGTTTAACAGCCCATTCAAATTGCATAGCTTGTATTTTATCTTGAAAGCCACTAATCAAACAGATATGTTCCCAACCAGGACCTTTGCTTGTTGTATATTTTGCGCCGCCTTTTATTTCTCCGTTATGTTGTCTCAATCTTCTAATAGGATCAGGTGAAACTCCTACATAGGTGCAGCCTTTATTTTCAATAATATATAATTGCCAGTCACTCATATATTATTGATTAATGATAATTAATGTTACATTTTTACGACTACGAAAAAAGAACCGAAAAAAAAGCACGAATTATTAATAAAAATGATCATGTCAAAGTTAAAGATATGTACAATTATTAAATAGTATAATGGATGATATTAATGATTCTAATAAGGATATGGTAGATCTTACAACAGAAGAATTATGTGATTTGCTTGAAGCTTTAGATTTCAAAATAGATTACAAAGATAAAGATAGTGAAGAAGACTTACAACCAAGAAAAAAACGACGAAAAATAGAAAAACCTTCATGCACTGCTATTATGCTTTACAAAGAAGCAGAACCATTTTGCTGTCTATGTGGATTAAATGCAACAAAACATTCATATGCGAAACATAGATTTTTGGAAGCAAAACCTGAGTTTAAATGTATAGCTTGTGACAAATGGTTTTATCAACATAAAAAAGATAGTCCATGTTTTGACCCTTATGTTAGAATGTAACTATACTTTCGTCACTTTTGGCATACATTTGCCAGTTTTTGGATCTTTTCTTGTACCATTTGGACACCTTTTACGTGTTTGTTTTAATTTAAGTTTTCCAAGTTTTTTAACTTTAATAGTTAATTTACGTTTTTTTCCTATTTTTTGCACTATTTTTAATTTCTTTATTGCGTCTTTATTTTTACACCTTCCTGTTTTTGGGTTTCTTTTCTTTCCTTTTGGACATCTTTTGCGCGTTTTCTTTGCAACTGGTTTTGGTTTTGATTTTTTTGCTTTGGTTTTCGTTTTTTCGCACAATTTTGTTTTTGGATTGCGTCTTGTTCCATTAGGGCAACGTTTTCGTTTCTTTAGTATTGGTTTATTAGGTTGTACATTCTTTGGTAATGAAGTTTTCTTAGGTGACTTCTTAGGTTTTGTTTTTCTAGCAATTTTTACTTTTTGCTTTTTTACTGGTTTTATTTTCTTGCACCTTTTAGTTTTCTCATTATAAAACTTACCATCAGGACATTTCTTCACTGTTTTTGCTAAGACTTTCTGATTAGCTTTTTTATTTTTTAAGGTATTCTTTTGCGTTTTCGTTTTAGCTTTTATACATCGACCTGTTTTATCGCTTCTTACTTGACCAGGAGGACATGGTGATTTAAACTTCAACGATTTGATTCTTTCTATCATATCTCTAGGATTCACAACTGGAGTAAAATTAGTTCTTACATCTTGTTGTGCAATCATTTTATCAAGAAACTCCATTACATTATCACGGCCATATTTTAAAAATAAAGGATATTTTTTCCGTTTTTGAAGTTTGCCTTTTAATTTTCGAAATGTTATATTTTGTAATATTGCTTCTGCTTGTAAACCAAGATACAATCCAAAGTATTCTCTAAACTTAGATATACCACCATAATCAACATTTGTATTACCCAATTTAATTGCATTCATTGCGCGTTCACCAAAAATAAGTTGATTATATTTTGCTACTTTTCTAGTAATATATGTTGTATAACCTCGCATTAATAAGTGTAAATATGCGCCTATATTCATTTTTTTTTCGAATATATGTTCGTTACTAGGATTCATACCTAACATATTAAATACGGATTGTAATATATCATGAGTTGGCACAGTTGGATTTTTAAGTATCAATTCTGTCATAAACATAGACCAAACTGAACAATAACCGCTACCTTCACCTTTGGCACGCATTACCATGCTGTAACCTTCTAAAGACTGGAATCCGCGTATGTTTGGACAAACTTGTTCAGACATAATTGGTGTATAATTAGGTGTTTTTTTTGTATGTTTATTAAAAACTTCTATAAATCTCATATAAGCATCTCTTACCCGAATAGATTCTGCACCTTTTCCGCCAAATGATTGACCGTGTGGTTCAAACACTTCTATAGTTCTTTCTTTTTTTCTGAATATAAGTAGATTAGCATGACTACCACCGCTAGCAGAGTCTTTAAATGGTCCTGAGCCTGGAAAATACAATCTTAATGGAACTACTACTAAGTCTTTCTTTTTCAAGCATTTTTCAACTGCTTTTGCAAAATCAATTTGATAATTTCTATAGTCTATTTTTTTCTTTTCGTCACTAAGTTCCCATGTGTAAAGAGCAAAAATTATATCTCCATACTGTTGACATATATCTGGAAGAACAGAGCAATTTGGCTGGACAGTTATAACACAGCTTTGCTTGTAACGAGAAAACAAATATAAATAAAACATAGTTCGCATGTAATATTGCCTATTCTCACCCCACTTTATTATATCTTTTTTCCTTCTCTCTCTACCTGCTGCTTCAAATATAGATAACTCTTTTGCATAATCATCCACAATCTCTTTATCTTTAATCTTATCATCTAAATCATAATTCGGCATTTTTATTAACACACCCTTTTTATTGATTAATTTAAATGTCATATATATAATAAATCTAGATAAAATTGATATTACTTAAAATGATTATGGTAATATCAATTAACTATGTCAGATGAACAATTTGTAACTCAAACTATGCTCACTTGCTTGGGTAATAAACGCAAGCTTGTAGGAGAAATAAAAACTATAGCACAAGAAATTGCTACCAGACTTGGTAAGGAAAAAATGAGAATAGTAGACGGATTCTCCGGTTCCACTGTAGTATCTAGAGAATTGGCTAGTCTTGCTTATGATATACATTCAAATGATATGGAAAACTATGCTTATTTGATGGCACGATGCTTTATGGAAAAGCCATCTGAACAAGAGCAAGAAGAAATAGCATTTTACATTAGTTCTATGAATAATCTGGCTGAAAATGGTCCATATGTTAAAGGTATAATATCCAAGTTATATGCACCGGAAAATACATTTGATATAAAAGAAGGTGAAAGAGTATTTTACACACGAGAAAATGCTCTTATTATTGATACACTTAGGTCTTATATATCTATGGTAGTACCTGAGCATTTACAACATTATTGCCTAGTTCCTTTACTTACAAGAGCAAGTATACATGCTAATACAGCAGGTGTTTTCAAAGGATTTTATAAAGATGGAAAGATTGGCAAGTTTGGTGGTGCAGGCGAAAATGCGTTAGAGCGAATTACAAAACCAATTAGATTAGATATGCCAATTTGGAGTAAATATGACTTCACTGCTACTTGTTACAATAAAAATATTAATGAACTTATCGCAGAATTACCTAGCGATATAGACCTTATTTATCTAGACCCACCATATAATCAACATCCATATGGAAGTAATTACTTTATGTTGAATGTTATAGCTGAAAATAGAGAACCAGAAAAGATATCTAAGGTTTCTGGTATTCCTGCTGATTGGCAAAGGTCAGCTTATAATAGTCACGATAGTGCAGTTGAATCTATGACTCAGCTACTAAAAGATTGTCTTGAAAAAACCGCATATGTTTTGCTATCTTATAATGACGAAGGCATAATTAAAAAAGCAGATTGGGCTACAATATTTGAATCATATAATGTAGAAAAAAAAGAAATTGTTTATGATACGTATAAAGGTAGTCGTAATTTAAAGAATAGAAGTAATAAAGTAATGGAAATTATGTATCTTATTTCAAAATAATCTGTAATGTTTCATCAATAACACGCTTGCTAATGTTCAATATTTCTTTTTTTCGCCATCTAGATGCACCATGTTTCATCTCATCCCATTTGTGTGCTTTTACATAAACTGATGCAATGCCATGCCCAAATCTTTTTTCTACTACAGTTTCTGCAAGCATTTTATCAAGACCTGCGTCTAGATGATCGCATGTTGTTGTTGGTGTAATGCCTAGATAGTGATTTGGATATCCTAGATTCATCATTTCAATGCGCTTAGCAATTGTTTCACTCTCATGAAAATCACATCCCGATGCAAAGATAACATATGGGAATGCATTCATGTGAGCACAGAGCATTTCACAACCTCGAATATTCTTAGCTGCTCTTTCTATTGCATTTCCTAGAGCCTGTTTCTTTTTACCTTCTGCAAGTCGAAGATCATTTGTTCCTTGAACCTTATCTTCACCGATAAATACAGGATAAGTAATATCATTAAATGTAGCGAATATAATACCACCATCTGGTCTCATAGATACACCTTTATTGTCTGGATTTGGTTCAGGTCCTCCTGATTTATGGAATGCATCTTGACAATCATATAGTGAAATGACAGTTTTATATTGCATGGTTCCGCCAAGTTCAGTAATTCGATGTTCAGCATAGTCTAGAACTTCTTTCATTGCTTCCTTTAGAGTAGCCTCTGATTCGTTGCTATCTTGACATAGATGATTTCCATCTTTGTGATATTGAGTGTGCCTTACTCTAAGGCCTGCTGATTGAGTTGCGAGTTTAGTTACTTGTGTTGCAAGAGTTGCCATTATTATTTTGTTAAAAAGATTCATTAGATTTATAACAAATCAATTTTTTGTTTTATTACATTTTAACTGCATTTTATTACTTATTTTTGAAGTGTATATAAATATATGAAACAAACATTATTAACAAAAATATTATTTCTCCTTTGAAAACATTAGGGTTTTCCTTTGTCATTACTTCATTAAATAAAAAAACTGAACAAATTAATTGAAAAAATAACATTGATGTTAAAAATAAATCATTTTTTGCATTAGTCATTAACCATGCGAATAAAGAAAAAAATGCTACAAAGGCATATAGTAAATGACACTTGTCATTAGGATTAAAAAAACAAAGTAAAAGACATGACATACCAAAAAAATACATAAAATAGTAAGAAAACTTGTTTTTTCTTAGTTTTTCATATTCTAAAGTGAATATAGTTAAAACCAAAAATATAGAGAATATTATTAATTTTGTATTATTATTTAATAATAATTTTGATACTGATAATTTACCATTCATAGTAATTAATGAGTAAGAAATTGGAACAAGGAATATCAATGTCATAATTAAAAAACAAAGGTTTTTGTTCATCTTATATTAAGATAAGTTTTTTGTTTAAAATAGCATAATATATATTGTCTATTAATATTATATATAATGCAAGATGATGTTTCTACAATAATTCAGAACAATAATATAAATCAAAAACCGCAGGTACCAATTCCTGTTGGCGGAGAACCGCTTGCTAATGGTTGTCCTACTGGGAGTGGAAAAGAAAAGTTCAATACTAAATTGTTTGCTTTATCTTTTTTAGTTGGATTAATGGATACTTTTCATGATTTTGCAAAAGGCGATAGAATTGCTGAAAATCAAAAAGAAGTTCTAAAAAAAGAAGCAGCAAGAATAGCACAAGAACTGGTGTGTGCTCCAATAACATTAATTTCTGCAACGTCTGATGGTAATGAGGCAGTAAATAAAGTACTAAAATATATCACTAATGGAGAAAGTGGTTCTATAACAGGTTCTTATGAAAGAAATACTGTAGAATATTTTGAAGAAAAAGAGAAGTATAAAGCTGTACTTGGACAATTTATGACTACAGTCTCATTTCAAGATATTATTAATGCAAAAGAAAATACTGCACCTGCTGCATCCCCTGAGGATGCTGATGATGAAGGTAATATGAGTGACCAAAAAAGCAAACCTAAAACAACAGGTAGACCTGAATTATGGAAAGAATTATGTGGAGAATATATTCCAGAAGGTCCAAATAGGGCTAATAAAATAGCAACTGGTCCAGCGTTAACTGATAGGCAACTAAAAATTCATTGGGATCCTAATGATGAAACAATAGATGCAAATACTATATATACGTTAGACAATGGTAGGAGATTACGTATTATAGCAGATTTTATTACCAAATATTTTTACCCTGAAAAAAAAGGATTAGAAACAGGTGCATTTGTATTTGATATGGGTTCTGGTTCTATAGGAAAAATATTTTCCTCTTTACCTCAAATAAGTACTAGTATAAACCCATTAAATGTATCTGATAGTGCAGCTACATCAATGAATCATATTAATCCTAGTAGATTAAATCCAACTGCCGAAAGAAATAGATTTGATTTTATTCAAACTGATATGAGTAAGCTATCTAATCCCAGCACAGGAGGAGAGCTAGTTGATATATTAAAAGCTAACTATGGTGATAAGCCACGATATCTTGTTCAAGGAAATGTATTTACATGGGATTATACTGAACAAGGAATAAACTATAGAACCCGTTTAGTTTATGAAAGTACAAGTAATTATGATAAAAATAACTGTCATAATTTTAAAATTAATGTTTGTATATCACAAAATAATCAACCTTGGCAATTAGGATCAATTAATTACAATGCTGCTGAGAAAAACGGTCCTTCAGTGAATTACTTAGGTGATCTTATTTACATACTTAAACAAACAGCTCAGTCAGATAAAGACAGTGCTGCAGTAGAAATAAATAAAATTGAACCACCTACAAATAAAGCTATGATAAATATAACAAACTTAATATCTTCACTTAGAAAAAGTGGATTATCAGCAAATTATCTAATAAGATTTTTATATGATATTAAAAGGTGCGGTGATTGGGAACAATCTAGATGTGCTCAGATAGCTTCTTTAAATCCAGCTACAGCAAATACAATGTTTTGCACTGGAGATATATTGTGCAGTTTTTTTAGTAGACTATCAGAAGGGAATTGTGCTTGGCATCATGAATCAGGAGATGGAGCACGAGGTTGGTCAATTTGTCTATATAGAAGTCCAAATGGTGAAGGAGTTTCTCCAACGATAAAACAGACATTAGAAATGATAAGAAAAAGTAAAACAATTGAATTAGTATTAGACAGAATATGCCATGTTAGAGAATTACAAAGTTCATTTTATAAAATTAGGAGTTTAGCAGAGCAATCTTTGCAAGCGTCTTATCAAATAGATCCGAATAAAGAGTCAGATCGTATATTTGGTAAGCAAATTGAAGCTTTGTGTACTAGTATTTGTAGACTTGGTATGGGAGATATTATGGTTAAAGCCGAAGAATACATAAACACTTTAAGTGGAGGCGCAGAATTAATTTCTAAAATTGTTGGTACTAGTATTGATCCAGTAAACTCTTGTCAAAGTGTAGATAGATACGTTATTGGATTAAATTATCTACGTGATTTATATGATATATATGGAGTTACTAATGATGAACGTGCTAATAATTTTATAGCCTTTATGAATGCTCCAGTGCAAAGTAAATATGGTATTTTAAGACAAGATTTTTATCAAATATGGAGTGAAATAAATAATTGGCCTGATTGGTTTGTAGAAAATACACCTGTTAATTCATTAAATCAAAATGAAAAAGCAATAGCAGTAAAGTACGTAACATTTATTATTCAACTTTTAAATAAAATACCTGCTGGAGATAGTGATATCTTATCTTATTTGAAAATTATGGCAGGAATACCTAGTGATAAGCCTTTAAGTGGAGATATTGATCAGATTTGGAATGAATATAATAATAACTTTTTAATGTTTATATCTGTAGCTAATTGGATAAATCTTGAAGCCACAAAAGGTTTATATCCAACATTAGACGAAGCAGTAACTAGGTATGCTAATATAATTGGTAGTATTAATCCTATTGATGCTCAAGGAAAAGTATTAGATTTAATTACACAAATAAAGACTAACGTAAGACTAATGATTGCCCCACCAGCAGGTGTTCCGGCTATAAATAGAGTAAAACCAATTGACACAACAATAGGAAAAAAACAAAAAAAAGGAAATAATGTTGGATTTTATCTTGGATTAGGTGATTCTATTACTGCTCCTGCCAAAATGGAAAAACAAGAAGATGGAACTACAAAACTAATTTTTGATAGAAATCATAGACCAGCATGGGGTTTTAGATTTGGTGTGAATAGTCTTACTAATTTGGTAAAAGCCTTAAAAAAGATAAGAAGAAGTCTCATGGATAGATTAGGCAATGAACAAGGTTTGCAATTTGATGATTGGTCTGATTTTTCAAGTTCTGCACTCCTCTTGCCTCCCGGACTTAATATTATAAATGGAATAAAAGTTAATAATTTTTGCAATGAATCTAATGCTTCTCATCCATCTGTATTACTAGGGGAAAAAGGATATCCAAATCAAGCTTTAAGACCTATTTCTTTTGATAATCAATATATTGATGATATAGTCAAACATGGTGTATTTGGTAAAGAATTATTTCTTGAAAAAAGTAACTCTTGTTCTGCTCAACAAGCAGAATTACAAGCAGAATTATCACCAACATTTGTTGAGATATTAAAAACATATTGTTCAAGTATGAAAAATATTACTGGATTAGGAGTAAGTAGTGAAGTAAATGCTATTACTGGTAGTAGAAGAGATTATGCTAACATACAGCCAAAATTACTTCAAGAAAAGAAAAAGATAGCGTTATGGTTAGTAAACTTATTAAAAGGTGATAGCTTTAGTAATGTTGCATTGCAAAATAGTATAAGTTTTACTAATGCTTTATTAACACAAGCAATACACGTACCTGAAATAATAGAGTTAATTCGAGATTCTTTATATGGAAACACCTCACTACAAAGTTCAGTTGATCAGGACATTGCTGAGTGGAAGTCTGTTGTAGGTAATGGAATAAAAATTATTCAAAAAGTTATTTCTGTTCCACACATCTGGCCACAAGTTGAACAAGAAGATGTAGATATGGGTGGTATGTCTGGTGGAGAAAGAATACAACAAAAAGGTGGATTAATTAATGCAACACAAAAGCAAATATTTTCATCTTTATTAGATAACATGTTCTACCAAATATCAGGATATTCCGAAGCACTAATTAACCCTCTGATTGGTAATTTAAGCTCAGTATTAGACAAACAGTTTAAAATGTTAGATAGTTATTCCAAAACCGAACGTGGATCTCCAAATGCTGCATGGAATACACAGTTTCTACAAACAGCTGCACCTATATTAAATGAATTAAAGACATTAGAAATAACTGGAAAAAACGGTTACAGAGGTGTAAGAATGATGGAATATGCTGCTGGTGGTTTGTTATATGATCAACCATTAAATCCTGATTATCCACCATATTTTTTCAAAGGTATATCTTTATATTCTCAATTAGTTACTTATTACAAAGATGTTTATAATTTTGATATTATAGCTGCAGATTCTAACTTATCTAATTTACAGGATATTTTTTCTAGTTTTATGAGTGATGCTAGTGACGATCTAGCCGGATTAGAGGGTTTACCACTTAGTTCAGGAGTGAGTAATTTTAGTATAATTATTAATAATGGAATAGTTTCAAATCCACATGACCCATTGCCGGTCAGAGGTCCACGACGAAGAAATGCTCTAGCAATTTTATTTGTAAATAATACATCATTAGTTGATCAATTACGTGAAAGTATAGATAATAATACTTATTATGATGAAAAGGACAATAACTTAATAAACAATATTTGTAGTAAATACTATGGTCTTAACCCTGCCGTACCAAATAACTTTGATACAATAAAGTTCCTTATTTGTATTAGTGTTAGTCAAGTAATGGTAAATAATGATGGAGATGCATCAAACTGGTTTCAAACTCCATTGCAAGGCCAAATACTTAATAATATGGATCAATATTTAGAAATTGCTTTTCTAAGTAGTTCAAATCCAAATTATCCTCATTTTATTTTGCCATCAATTAAAATAATGTTGGCCCTATCTTTACGTAGGTATTTTTATTCTACTGAAGGAGAAAAGAAAAATATGTTTGATAGAAATAAATTATTACAATTATATTTTAGTACGGAACGTAATATACCAAGTCTTCCTATAGCAACAGTTCAAAATTGGTTTTCTAGTGTTGGTAGATTAGATTTAACTACAACTGTTTTACAAAATATTCTGCAAAAACTAAATGAAACTGAAAAGTCACCATTTTTTAGATTAGTGGGAACCGATGCTGCTTCAATTATGACTGGAGGAAAGAAAAATAAAACAATGAAGAAGAAAAAGAAGAAGAGGAAAACAAAGAAAGCAAAAAAGAAACGACAAAATAAAAGGAAGAAAACTCGAGTGAAGAGAGATAAAAGAAAAAGAAAAAAGACAAGAGGTAGAAAAAAGAAAAACTAAGATTATCTTATTTTAAAATTATCATTAAAAATAAGATATTTACTTTCCAGCTGTTGAAACAAAGTAATATATAGCACCTAGACCAGCCCAAATAGACATAGCTATAGCTACAGATTTATACTTTGACATCTTCATCTTTGTAATAAGAAACCAATTAGCAAATGTAGCCAAAAATAATACTGACATCATAACTAGTAGTTTCCAAGAGTATTCAGCAATCTCTGAATCTTTAACGAAAACACTAGATGGCATACCGATAGGTACACTAGCAACAATACCAGCTAATGCAGGATTATGTAAATGATTAGAAAAACCAGTTATACCTGCAACAGTAAGACCACCAATAATAAATTGTCCAGGAAGGGAATTAACAAACTTTTGTACAATAGACATTATATTATATATTAATTACTTATTTTTTTTAGTCCGTCTGTGTCTTCTTTTGTGCTTTTTCTTGATTGTTTTATTTGGACAGAATTGTACTTGTGCATCTCTTATTCTTCTGATGCCTTTTGCAATAATTTTTCCAGCTTTAATACCGCGAACACTATTTCCAATTTTATCTAGAGGAGGTGAAACAATTCCTATTCCTCCAATACCTTTCAAAATTATAAGTATTCCACCACCAACACCACTTTTTGCAGAAACACAACCAACGTCTGTATCCCAACGACCTGAGTATTCATAAAGTCCCTCTCCTCTAAGTGATCTATAAACATATTCTGAGGCTGCCTTATTTAAGATACGTTTATTTGAATGAGGATGTAAACCACCCTTAGCAAATACACAAGCCATAGTAGCCAAATCTTTTGCAGATACAAGTTTAGAACATTGTTCTGTGTAAATATCTACAGTATCTTCAACATTTCCATAGAAACGACCATAACTTTTCAACAAATAAGCAAGTGCCATATTTGTATCATTAGTAGCCATTTCAGATTTATAAACTTTTTTATCAGTTTTAAGCTTTTTACCAGCATAGTTATCCATATTTTTTAGTATTTTATTTCTAAATGCTGTCTTATTTTTATTAAACAATAAACTTGTAGTAGCCATTGCACCCTGATTAACAAAAGGATTTATGGTGTGACTTTTAGATAACACACATGCAACAACACTATTAAATGGTAAAGAACTCCCCTCATTACCAATCTTTCTATTTACTTCAGCAATACCTAGTTCATGTGCTGCCAAAGCTAAAGAAAAGACTTTACTAATAGATTCAATAGGTATTGTCTCTCTTGATTTTCCGGCTTCATAAGTATTACCTTGACAATCAACATAACACACACCAAATAGTTTAGGATCAGCATTAGCTAGTTCTGGTATATAACTAGCAGGCTTGCCATCACTATTATTTTTTACTTTATTAAATGCATTATTTACTAATTCTTGTATACGTTCATCTTTCATTCTATATACTAAAAAAGGAAAATATTAATTTAATATATAATGACTTATTCTAGTGTTATTTATAAATTAGATCGTAGAACAAAAAAGGGAAAGAATATTAGCAGTACTGGCGATATATCTTTCCCACAAAAATTACCTTTTGAAACATTAGCTGATCTAATGGTAAGAGGTCAGAGTATTTGTTTTAAGGATGGTAATGTGGAAAACGAAAATAGTAAGAGAATTGTTGATATGTTTAAAAGAAAATCAACCGAACAGCCTACTATGGCCGTTATAATATCATTGGGATACCTGGAAGATGAAAATAATCTTTTTTCAGCAAACGATATGGGTATTTTAACCATTCAAAGAGGTGAGATGGGTTTAATGACTAGTGATGTTGTTCCTGGCAACGAAAAAGTTCTTTGGATCAATGAAGTATGTAGAAGTCTTTTTAATAAAGAAAAAGTGCCTAGAAGTGATGGACCAATACCAAAAATTATGCATCAAGCAGAGGAATATGCAAGAATGCAAGGCGATAAAATGATATTTCTCATGGTAGAAAAGCAGCCAGAACATGGTGATGGTAATGTTTTATTACAATACTACAGCACTGGTTATAAGGGAAGAGGAGGTTATGGTTATATGATAATTGGTGAAGATTCTGAATACTGGTTTATGGGAAAAGACCTTTCAATTAACTCAATTGCTCAAGCTCCTGCCATGGAAACAGTAATGGTAGTAGAAGAACCAGTAGTTACACCTTCTCCTAGAATGCATGAAAGTAATATGGATAGGTTTGAAGCTGACTTAGAAATGGTACCTGAAGCTGGTGGACTAAAACCTCGAAAAACTAGACGCCGCCGTCATAAGTTACGTAATACAAATAACAAGTCCTGTAAATCAAAAAAAATGAGTAGTTGTTGTCCACACATGATGCCTGTTAGAGGAAAATATATGGCTACTACAAAACGACATAATCTAAAATATAAAGGAAAAACTTATATGGTAAAAACTTGTTGTCCTGCATGTGCAATGTCTATGCAAACTATGGCAAGAAGGAACCCTGTAGAGTTTGCGAAAAAATATATATCTAGAATTGAAAAAAAAGCATTAATTTTTAAAAATCGTCACACCGGAGTTGTTGTACAAAGAGCACCTTTAAAACACTCAAACACAATAAAAAAAAGAAAGCACAAGAAAAAACATAGCAAATCACGAAAGCATAAAAAAGGTGGATTTGGTGAGAAACCTGGTGTTGGAATTAAATCTGGTGTCCTTGTAAGGATTTACACTGGAAAGGAAGGCGAAGTAGAAGATAACCCAAAGACATGGGAAAAAGGATGGGTTGTTGATGTTGTAATGAATAGAGCATCTATTGTTAGAAAAGGAAATGAAGAGAAGACAATTGAGAATATTCATATAAAACCCCAAGGACCAGTATCAATTATGACGAACAAATTGTTTGGCAAAGAAAAAACACAGATAGGATATAAAAATATGTTTCAATAAAATATTCTATTAATTTAATGGAAGAGTTATCATATAGTAAAGCAAAAGTGTATTCCATAACATATTTTATTATCAAAAAATACAAAATGAAGTCTATTATTTCACTTTATAGAGAATATCTATTGAAAGAATTAACAAAAGAACAATTTATATTAGTTCTTTTACTATGTGAAACTTACAAAAAAAACAATAAAATTAAATCATCAGTTTTATACAAGTTTATAGACTATTATATAAGAAATAATAGTACTGCTTTTTTTAACAAACTTATATTTGATTGATTTAAATATTATAATGCATTAAATAGTATTATAATATGAGTAGACGTTATCATTGTACATTTAAGAATTGTGATTGTATGTACTATATTAAAAGAAATAACCATAGATGTTTAAAATGTAATCACGGAGATGTTTGGCATTCATTACGTGAACCTCCACCTTCAGATGATTATTTATCTTTTGTGTCTCCAAGAGGGTTTGCACGTAGACCTTATTATGAACGTAGACATATAATTAATATATTTGAACCAGAGGTTCCTCCTTTACCTGAATCTGATGAAGAACTACCATACTGTACAGGTGTAGAAATATTACCTGTATAATATATAATGACGAAAGTAAATAAGTTTTTAAGTCCAGCAGCATTAGGAGTTGCAGTAGTAACTAGTATTACGATATTTGCTAACAAAGAGAAAAGAGATAAAGTTATTGACTTAGTAACTAATAAATCTTTTATTATTAATCTTATCTTTATTATTGGTTTTGTATATTACGGATTAAGCATTAAAAACGATGGTACAGAGGAAACTAAGAAATTGAAATCTGCAATAAGAACAGCTATTCTTGGAATGATTATTGCTTTTATGGCATTTGTAGATTTAACACTTGCTCCATTTTGGATTTTATTCACTGCTTCATATTATTTTGGAATAGAAGGTTAATTTATAAATAATAAAATTGAATGTAAATGACCTAATTTTGTACTACTAGATGTTGCTTATTAACAGTGTAATTATAGTCCTTTCAATAGTATGTATTGCACTAGCAGTAACTGTAATAATATGT
>CEPU01083348.1_pt1 | contig 14287 bp, 14 predicted proteins | sample 530471 | NCBI WGS metagenome assembly CEPU01 (sample SAMEA2620194, study PRJEB7988) | marine metagenome | biome: marine biome (ENVO:00000447); feature: surface water layer (ENVO:00002042); material: "saline water (ENVO:00002010), including plankton (ENVO:xxxxxxxx)" | depth 5 m | reverse complement strand
AAAAATAGATGATGAAAAAGCTGTTGAAAAGATAGAAACTATTTTGAATGATGCTACAAGAAAAACCACTTCAGAAAACTCTATTGTTTAGTATATAATTTTTAAATGGCTCATAATAGAAAAAAAATGATAAGCCTTGCAAAAAGGTTGCTAACACATAATTTGAATGGAACAACTGATCAAGCAGATGAGATTATGGTCAAGTCAGTTTCAGATTATACCGACAAAGAGATTATTCAAAATCAAATAGATGTAATTTTTAATAATTATCCACTACCTATAGCTCTAACCATAGAGTTACCTGAAAAAGGAACGTATAAGACATTAGATGTATTAAATACACCAATTTTACTTACAAGAAGTTCAGATGGGGTCGTAAGAGCTTTTATAAATGTCTGTAAACATAGAGGTGCACCTGTATGTGAAAAGGGAAAGGGTAAGAAAAGTCAATTTAGCTGTACTTATCATGGTTGGACATACGATAATAAGGGTAAATTAATAAATATTTTTCAATCAGATACTTTCGGTGATATTGATAAAACAAAGATTAAACTTACAGAATTATTTTGCGAAGAGAGATCTGGATTTATTTGGGTTTGTATTAATCCTGACTCTGAACCTAATTTGAGTAATTGGTTAGCAGGTTTCGATGAAGAAATAAACGAGATTGGTTTGGATAGCTGGCATTTATATAAACAAAGAATTTTTGAAGGACCAAGTTGGAAAATTTGTTGGGATGGTTACTTGGACGGCTATCATCACCACATGGTTCATCCTGAAACTGTTGGTAAAAATACTATTGTAAATTTAATAGCCCATGATACATATGGGCCTCATCAAAGATTTGCGTTTGGGAAAAAAAATATCAATGATTTGCAAAAAGTTGATGAAGTTGATTGGGAGCCAGAGGAATATATCAGACTAATACATTCGGGATTTCCAAATTTATCAATATCTGCAATCTTGAATCAATTTTGTCTTGTTAGTATGATTTATCCTACAAAAGATCTTGAAAAGACAATTACAATTCAAAACATTTTATCCTTAAATAAACCCTATACAAAAGAGGAAATTAAAGCGGCAGAAGAATTTAGTGAATTAACATTAAAGGCAGTCAAAGATGAGGATTATATTATGAATTTTAAAATTCAAGATGGTATTAATTCAATGGGTAATGATAAATTTATGTTTGGAAAAAATGAACCTATTCAACAACATTATCATAATTGGATTGACAAATTGTGTGGTCATTAATTTCTTTTTAATTTATTGGTCCCGTAGCTCAGCAGGATAGAGCATCAGATTCCTAATCTGAAGGTCATAGGTTCGAATCCTATCGGGATCACCATAATGCGTCACTCTGCCACAATAAAAAAATATTAAAAATAACCATATCAATCATGCGACCTAAGCAAAACTAGTCATCACTCCCTCCAGCTTGGGTCGCTAATTTTCTTGAATTTTTTTTTCATTTATAGCATCTTCACTAGACATTTTTTTGGAGTGAAAAATGGAAAAAAGAAAGCTTGGTAATACTGATATTGATGTAAGCGCAATTTGCCTCGGTACGATGACTTGGGGTCAACAGAATACTCAAAAAGAGGGTTTTGAACAAATGGATTATGCGATTGACATGGGTGTCAATTTCTTCGATACAGCTGAAATGTATTCAGTACCTCCAAAAAAGGAAACACAAGGATCGACAGAAAAGATTATTGGAAATTGGTTTAATGAAAGAAAAAATAGAGATAGTATTATACTTGCAACAAAAGTTTGCGGCCGAGCACCTTTCACCTGGCTCAGAGACGATAAAAGTCCAACTGAGCACTCTAAAAAACAAATCTTTGAAGCAGTAGATAAAAGTTTATTAAGATTACAAACGGACTATATTGATTTATATCAACTTCATTGGCCAGATAGGCCAATGAATTTATTTGGTGGCCCCTTAAACTATCAACATATTGATGGAGAAACTAATTCAATTGAGTCAATATTAGATGGACTTTCTGAACTAATAAAAATTGGTAAAATAAGACACATAGGTTTATCAAATGAAACTCCGTGGGGAACGATGGAATTTTTACATCAATCTAAAAACAAAAATCTTCCAAGAGTTCAGTCCATCCAAAATGCATATAACCTATTAAATAGGATATTTGAGTTTGGAGGTTCTGAGATTGTTTTTAGAGAAAAAGTTGGCCTACTTGCATATTCACCTCTTGCGCAAGGCTATTTAACGGGAAAATACCAAAATGGTAATTTACCAAAAGGTTCTAGAAAAGAATTATTTGATCGACTTCAAAGATATGAGGGTATTGGAAGCGAAGAAGCAATAGAGAAATATCTTGATATTGCAAAAAAACATAATGTTGATCCATCACAGCTTGCAAATCAATTTGTTACCACCAGACCATTTGTTACTTCAAATATTATTGGCGCAACAAATATGGAACAATTAGAATTAGCAATAACCTCAACCCAAATAGATATGAATGAAGAAATTGAAAATGATATCGAATTAGCATTTAAAATGCATGGAAATGTGGCGGCTTAATAGCTAATCCACTGAAAATAATAATAAAGCATTTCCTGGCATATGATAATAAATACCGTAACCTGAATTCATTGCCATATATCCATTTCTAATTGCAGATCCTGGACCACTAAAACCACCACCTGAAGCTGGAACACCTGAAACACTGTCGAATTCTTTTAATGCATCAAATGACCATAGGATTTCACCATCCTTTTTATCATATACCCTTATTTTACCATCTTGATGACCAGCAATTACTGCACCTGGAATAGCTGTCAAAGCTGCTGAGATACCCGGATCACAAAATTGTATTTCACCACAATTATTAGGATTTATTTTTGACCATAGAAGCTCACCTGACTCTGCGTCAACAGAATGCACACCAGGTTTGAGGTCCTCGTAAACTTTTCCATCGTTAGTTTGTTCCATATCGTGTAAAGGTACATAGACTGTTTTGCCTTCCGAGGCCATTCCAAAATGAATTCCACCTTGTGTACCGCCCCCTGATATCTCATTGGACCATAATATTTGACCATCATCTGGATCTAAACCATACACTACTCCAGATTTCTGACCAGCAATTAAAATATCTCTTTTATCAAGGGCAATTGATATAGAACTTGCTGAGAAATCTAAATCTGGACCGTTTTCTTCAGGACAATTTGGATTATCTTCAGCCATACAAGCAAGATTCCATGCATCCCCTGACAAAGTTTGACGCCTCCAAATCTCTTCTCCAGTATCAATATTATATGCAATAATTGCATCTGAGGAATTATCTGCAGGAGAAGAGTAATTTTCTCCGGTTCCTATATATACATATCTTCTTTTTCTATCTATGTTTGGAGATGTCCAGATAGGTGCTCCAGAAGGTCCGAACATTTTTGTTCCAACTGATGTTTTTCCATGATATTTAGCTGGAACTGGAATTGAATATTGCTTCCATATTGTTTTACCTGTACGGGCCTCAACAACCAATAATCCTCCACGAAAAGTACAACATTCATAGTTTTCATCAAAAGCAGCAACAACTTCCAAACCGGAAATAGGAATAAAAAGTTTATCTTCAAATATTGCTGGAGCAGCGGTTAAAGTCGAGTTAGGGTGGTTATTAGCCTTTATTTTCCATATCAGCTCACCATTTTGTGCATCTATAGCATATGCATTACCTATAATATCACCGAAATAAAGGTATGGCCTTTGAGATGGAATTGATCCATTTTCCCATTCATCCATAATTATTGCAGTACGTACCTCTCCAGACGCTGTGAAATTCCATTTTATACATCCAGTCTCGATATCTAAGGCATAAACATCTCCAGATTGACTTCCTACAAAAATAGACCCAAGTGCAAATAAAGGCTGCGATCTTGCTCTTTGAGAATAAGGAAATCCAAATGCCCATTTTAATTTTAATTTACTAACATTTTTAGAGTCTAATCCACCTGATTTTTTTGGAATAAATCTTGAAGTATTATAGCCCCAACCATACGGCTCAGGTGCTTCTTTTAAATCAAATTTAATTTTATCAAAATTACAATAATTTAATTCAGCTTCTTCTGGAAAGTCTGAGCGATGTTGCTTCATTAAAAATTCAACTATTAATATTTTTTCTTCCTCAGTCAAATGAGAGGATTGCTCCATCATGATTCCTTGATTCATTGTACGGAATAAAGCTTGAGGAATAAGAGCCTCTAACCAGTTTGTTGCTGGTGCTTTCTCAACGCTTCCATTATGACAATTACCACAATTTTGTTGATAAAGTGCATTACCTGGATGTGTCTCAGGATCAATAGTAACTGTTCTGACTATAAGCTCTTCGGTTGATTCAGTAAAACGAGCTTCTTTATTTTCTTTTGAAGTTGAATTACTGCTTGGAGCAGCATCAACATTGAAATTAGAAAAAAGGAAAAAAAGAATTATTAAATTACATATTTTCAAAAACATAATTACTCTAATTTAAGATTTATTTTATGATAGTATAGTATTATTTAGTGTCAATTATGTTTTTAAATTTGTGGAGTTAATAATAGAAATTTTACCAATATCTTGTTTTATAATAGCAAAAAATGAGGAAGATCGAATAGGTAAAGCCATATTATCGGTTAAAGATTTTGTTGAAGAAATAATTGTTATTGACTCCGGATCAAAAGATGATACTGAAATGATTGTAACAAACCTTAATGCTTCTTTTATCTTCAATGAATGGCAAGGCTTCGGTCCACAAAAAAGATTTGGAGAAGATCAATGTAAAAATGATTGGGTTCTAAATATAGATGCAGATGAGTATTTATCGAGCGAGATAAAAAAGGAAATTTATAGAATTTTTAACAATCAACATAATTACAATTTTTTCTCAATGAAAGTTACGCCAATTTACCCTAATTGGAAAAAACCAAGAATTTTCTCAGCCTCACATCAATGTGTAAGATTATACAATAAAAAATTTGGAAGATTTTCAAATTCAGCTGTTCATGACTCAGTAGAAACAAATAATTCAAAAATCTATTTTCTTAAAAATCATATATATCATGACTCTGTAAGATCATTTAGCCATCTGATAGAAAAAGAGAGAAATTACATACTTCTTCAATCAAAAACAATAAAAAACAGAAATAAAGTTATATTATTTTTGAGGATTTTTTTCGAGCTTCCACTGGCATTTATAAAATATTATATAATTAGAAGACATTTTACTGGAGCCATTACTGGTTTATTAACATCTTTAATATTGTCTTATTTTAGATGGAAAAGAATTATATATTTATTTAGAAATTAATTACTCACAAAAATTAATCTGATTACAAATTTTATCTGCAAGCCAATCATGTATACCCTGGGGTAGGTCATGACCCCAGCCTTCTAGAATTTCAATCTTAGATCCAATTATGTTTTTATGTGTATCTATTCCTGCTTGAAGTGGCACCAGATTATCTGAATCACCATGCAAAATTAGAGATGGAATTTTAATTTTTTGTAATCTTAAAGTTCTATCTCCATCGTCACCTATAGCAGCATATTGTCTTATTAATCCTTCTGGATAATACATCCTATCGTATCGGTAAGATAGGTGCTCCTTCACAACATTATCTGAAATAGGAAATTTTGGAGAAGACCATAATTTTCTTGTCTCTAAGTTATTCATTATTACATCTTTTTTATCTGATGATATTGGTTCTCTAGTAAGACCTTCAATAACTTTCTTTGAAGGCCTTGGTAGTTTTGGATTGCCTGATGTAGACATTATTGAAATTAGGCTTTTACATCTTTTTGGGTAATAGTAAGCCACTAGTTGGGCAATCATTCCTCCCATTGAAGTACCAAGAATATGTGCTTTCTCTATGGATAATTCATTTAGAATATTTATACAGTCCTTAGCCATATCTTTAAGTGAGTAAGGAACTTTTGGCTTAGTTATATTTTTTGATAATTTTTCCCTTGAAAATGAATATCTCCAAATTAGACCCATGTTCTCTATTTTATGATCTGCAAACTTATAGCTAAAACCAACATCTCTGTTATCGAAAATGATTACTCTAATACCTTTATTAACTAATTTATTAATTAAATTTTTTGGCCAATCACATAATTGAGAGCCAAAACCAGAGACCATTAAGAGAGGTACATTTCCTTTTTTTCCAAATACTTGAACTTCTAGGCTAATATTATTTGAAGATATTTGCATTTATAGATTATGAAATATTTCTATCTTTTCCTTCCCAATAAGGAGCTCTCAATTCTCTTCGTAAAATTTTACCGCTAGGATTTCTTGGAAGAATCTCAGCAAAATCTATTGATTTAGGACATTTATAACTAGCTATTTTTGTTTTTACAAAATCAATAATTTCTTTATCGCTAATTTTCTCATTAACAACAACTATTCCTTTTACAGTCTCTCCCCATTTGTTATCAGGAATACCAATAACTGCAGCATCTGTGATATTTTCATGAGCCATGAGTGCATTTTCAACTTCTGCTGGATAAACATTTTCACCACCTGATACAATCATATCTTTTACCCTATCATGAATATATAGAAATTTTTCATTATCAAAATATCCTGCATCACCTGTGTAAAACCAATCGTCAATTATGGACTCTTGAGTAGCATTAGTCTTATTCCAATAACCTTTCATTACACATTGGCCTTTAATAAGTATCTCTCCGACTTCACCATCCTTTACTTCATTATTGTTTTCATCGACTATTTTTATATCAATACCTGGATATGCTTTTCCACATGACCTGAGCTTTCCTCGACTTGGATCATGATCCTCTGGTCTCATAGTGGTACCTAATCCAGTAGTTTCTGTTAAACCGTAAACTTGCCAAAAATCACAACCCATAACATCAATAGCCTTTTTTAAAGTATCTTCAGCTATAGGTGATGCGCCATAAAGAACCTGCCTTAAAGAGGAAAAATCAGTGTTACCAACATTTGGATGGTTTAATAAAAATAAAATAATAGCCGGAACAAGAAGCGCTAATTCAATTTTTTCTTTTTCAATTAGATTTAGTATTAATTCTGGATCAACTTCTGGAATTATAATATTTTTACAGCCAAATACTATTCCCATAACACCCATATTTGCACCAGCAACATGAAAAACTGGAGAACAAATTATGTTTGCTGATCCTTCATGCCAATCCTTACCCCAAGTTTTTTCAACCATTAAGTTAGATTTGATGAAATTTTTATTTGTTAGTTGAACACCTTTTGGATACCCTGTCGTTCCAGAAGTATATAATTGAATTACATCATCCTCAATATTTGACTCAAGGAACGGATCTATCGCCTCAAATTTATCTCTCCAAAAAATATAGTGTTCCCACTCGGACTCACCGTCCATAGAAATTATTTTTTTAATAGTTGGAATTTCATTAATTATTTCTCTGATAATTGGATAAAATTCTTTACCAACAAATAAAATTTCACTTTTAGAGTCATTAATAACATAGGAAACTTCGGGTGGCGCAAGACGCCAATTGATTCCTACCGCGACGGTTCGTGATTTCATTGTGCCGTAAAGAAATTCAAAAAATTGATCTGAATTTTTTGCGAGAAAAGCAACTCTTCCATTAGGCTTACAGCCCTCATTTATTATGCCCTGAGCAACCTTATTGGCGTTACTATCATATTCTTTATATGTAAGTAATCTATCTTTATATTTGCTCACAATTGACTCAGATGACTCTTTCACTCGCCATCTAAAAATATCTACTAACGATTCTTTTTCTGGTAATCTTCCCATTCTGACCCTCGTAAAAAAATAAGTATGAAATATTGCAAAAAATTGGTCAATAAACGATTATAATTTTATCTCTTTATTTATCAATCTTTCATATAATCTGTTATCTAAACCTATATAGCTCTCATTTTGATCATCTATAAAAAATAACGGATCTGAGATATCTTCCGGATTATAGCCTTCCTTTACAAGCTCAATTTTTTTATGCTTAAAGGTTCCAGTAATCTCAATTTCTTTTTTTACTCTTAAAATTATTGGCATTGCATACCCTGGTAAAGAGCTTTTTAGATGGAAATAAAGATCTTTTAAATTAATTTCAGCATTAGACACAAGAGCAGCCATACCAGCCTTTCCGTCGTTTCCTGGTAAATCAACTCCATAAACATTAACCTCTAAAATATTTTTAAAACCTTGAAATGCATGTGCAACCTCTGAAGTTGCTACATTTTCACCCTTCCACCTGAAAGTATCCCCTATTCTATCAATAAAATAAAAGTAACCATCTCTATCACGACTTAATAAATCACCAGATCGAAACCATTGGTCATCTTTTTTAAATACATTTCTCAAGATTTTCTTTTGTGTGGCTTGTTTATCTACATAACCGTCAAAAGCGCCAGCATCAATTTGTATCTCTCCTATAGCTTCTCCAACCTCTCCAATTTTACAAGGTATACAGAAACCTTTCTCATCTCTAATTGGCTCTTCTTTCTCAACATCAAACTTTACAATTTCAATATTTAGCATTTTTTTTAAATAACCTGGCACTCTTCCAATAGCTCCACTTTTTCCATCATAATTTATTAGAGATATGTTGCCTTCTGTTGCGCCATAAAATTCCAAGATTCTTTTTATCTTAAATCTATTTTTAAATTCATCCCATATATCAGGTCTTAAACCATTACCGGTCGCTACTCTCAGAGTATGTCTTTGCTCCAATTCATGTACTGGTGCGTTAAGTAGATATCTACATAATTCTCCAATGTATTGAAAAATTGTTACATTATATTTTCTAACATCAGGCCAAAAATCCTTCACTGAAAATTTTCTTTTTAACACTAACGATGCTCCAGTTGTTAGCGCCAACCCAACAGCAATAATTCCTCCTGCAGAATGATAAAGAGGTAAAACATTATAAACTTTATCAGATTTTTTTGGAACTACCGCAGAGCAAAAGCCCATTAGCATTAATCTTAACCTTCTATGTGTAATTGTTGCAGCTTTTGGGTCACCCGTTGTTCCGGAGGTATATATGTAAAGAGCAATATCATCATTTGTAACACTGTAATCAATTAATGGTTTATTTTCGCTTAAATTTTCTAATGATAGATTTAGATTATTATACTCTTTATGAAAACTATCACCTTCGACCCAAACATTAAATATATTTCTGATTGTATCATTAGTAGTCTTAAAATTATCTAATAACTCAGTTCCCAAAATTAGATTTTTAGAACCTGAAATATTTAATGAATGATTTAAAGCGTGGCCTGTAAGATTTGTATTGATTAAGGCACTAGTTCCACCAACCTGGGCAATTCCTATCCAAGCCATTAAAAACTCGGGTCTATTTTCCATTAAAAGAGCAACGACATCTCCTTTTTCTAACCCATTTTCGATAAACCAATTTGAATAACGATTTGCACCATTGATTAGTTCTTTATAGGTAATAACTCTGTCTTCAAAATATATGGCTATTGCTTTAGGTGAAATATCTGCAAAGCTAGCTATTTTTTTAGTAATGATTAGCTTTTCATCATTATTTATTGATTTTAATGATGAAAATATTCTCCTTAAGGTAGATAAATAAATTAACTCATTTTTAATTTTTGTTAGCATTTTTTTTTATTTTTTCTAAGTATAGTATTTGCTTATCAAAAAAACCTGGCTCAAGTTGCTTTGAAGCTTTTGAATTTATTTCCCAGAATGGCCTCTTAATAAGAGTCGGAAATTTTTCTAATATTGTCAAAGCGTCTATGAGATACTTTTCTTTTATATTTTGATCAAGTTGTCTCCAAGTTGTACTTTTTTTATTTATAACTTTATCAACATCATGAACACTCAACCATTCTTTAATTTTATTTTTTTTTAACAAATCATTCTTAATATCAATAAACTCATAAGATAAATTATTTTTTTTAAGATATTTTATAGCTTTTCGGCAGCTATCACAATTTTTCAAACCGTATATATTTATCATAAATTTATGCTGTTACTTTAGAGGTCTTTCTTAAATGATTGTCTTCTTTTAACGAAAAATCCTTAAGAACTTTTTGGTATAAATCAGGAGTTCCTGCTTTTAGAATTGTTCTAACCTCTGTAAGTGGCTTTTCAAGAAGATCCTCCCAATCAGCATTGACCCAACAAGATGCTTTTTTGCCAAGACTGTAGCCCTCTTTAACAACATCTCGCAAATCAACATCAAAATTTAATTCCTTTGTTACTTTGCCCATTATTCTATAGCCATAAAGAACGATAGCACCAATACCTCTATTTTTCTCTTGTGCGTAAGTAAATGCCAACAAGCTCAACTCACCGAGCGCATCTCGGCCATAGCCGGAAGTGACATGCCATAAATCGTGCATATCTCTCATTCTTGTATGAAAAATATTCTCTTCGTCTGTTTTGTTTGGATCAAAATTAATTTCACTAGCAGTAACGAGTTCATCAGGTGTCAGTTTTTCTTTATAAATAAAATTATAATAATTTTTACCAAGTGTATCATCTGGTAATTTTGATAAATAAGCTTTGCGTTTTAAAGTATCAATTAAATGTATTTTATTCTCTAAGACTTTTTTTCCTAAATCGCTATTTTTAAAAGATCTAAAAGCTTTTCGATTTGTCCCTCCTAAAGCATCAATAACATGAAAAACCTGAACAGTATCTTCTTTATTAGCTGCAAGAGCCCTGAGTGCCCTAAGTGCTTTAATTGGTTTTATTCTATTTGCCCAAATAGATTTTAGATAGGTATAAAAATTTTGCATAATTTAAAATACTAAAAAAAAATTTAATTTAAACAAAAAATTTTAGAAAAATTATAATTTGCAGCGATTTTAATTTATGGGTACGATTTTAATATTTAACTGCGGGTGTGGCGGAACTGGTAGACGCGCCAGATTCAAAATCTGGTTCTGGTAACAGAGTGGGAGTTCAAGTCTCCCCACCCGCACCATAATTATAAAAAAATTGAAATACATGAAAAATTTTAACGATAAAATTGCAAAAATTTTCAAAAATAAGAATTCGCTTAAATTTTTATATTTTATCTCTTTTATTGAAAGCATTTTTTTTCCAATACCAACTGATCTCTTTTTATTTCCTATAGCACTAATAAAAAAAAATAAAATTTTTTATATGACTTTCTTTACAACTATATTTTCTGTTTTTGGTGGAGTGATTGGGTATTTTATTGGCTCTTTTTTCTTCAATGAAATTGGTGAAGCATTGCTCGATTATTTTAAACTCGGTAATCAATTCGATCTATTCACAAATCTTATTATTGAATATGGCTATATCTTTATTTTTATTGCAGGATTTACGCCAATACCTTATAAAATCGCTGCCATAGGTTCTGGGTTTATTAGTTTACCGATTATTGTTTTTATTGTTGCAAGTTTTTTTTCACGAGGTCTAAGATTTTTAATAGTTGCCTATTTTGGTGCAAAGCTTGGAAAAACTGCTGAAAGAACTATTAACAAATATTTTTTTATCATCACACTTTTACTATTGTTAATAATCTTATTAATATTAGCTTTTGAAGTAATTAAATGAAAACCAATATAATTATATTTACCGTATCGATATGTATAATAGCTGCTGTTCACTATATTGAATATATTGGATACCCGCCATGTGATCTATGCTTAAAGCAAAGATGGCCTTGGTATTTAGTACTAATTATCAGTTTTATATCTTTATTTTTAAATCAAAAATTATATCCCTGGAATAGATTTGCGCTTATTATTCTTTTTGCTGGAAGCACAATTTTTTCAGGTTGGCATGCTGGTATAGAATGGGGATTTTGGAGTGGGCCAACGACATGCACCTCAACAAATTCGGCAATAATTAGCCATAGTGACTTTTTGGGAACTATAGAAAATATAAGATCATTAGTACCTTGCAACGAAGCAGATTTTAAGATTTTAGGTCTTTCTCTTGCAGTTTATAACTTTATTTCCTCATTATTAATGCTTATATATACTTCATTGTTTATGAGGAAAGAAAATGAACGAAGCTAGAATTGAGGAAATAATTAGGGTTGATCATGCTGGTGAGCATGGAGCTACATCAATTTATAAAGGAACATTGGATATATTGAATCTACTCGGTGATAAAGAAACAATTCCTATTATCGAGGAAATGGCTGAGGGTGAAAAAAAACATGTTAGAGAATTTAATAGATTAATTAAAGAGAGATCCATAAGACCAACAGCATTGCTGCCAATATGGAAATTAGCTGGATACTCTCTTGGAGCTTTATCTGCTGTTTATGGTAAGAATGCTATAATGGCTTGTACTGAAGCAGTTGAAGAAGTGATAGACAAGCATTATTCTGAACAAATTGATGAGCTTGATAAGTCTGGACAAGAAGAGAGTCTTCTAAATTCACTTAAAGAATTTCATGCTGATGAAGTTGAGCACGAGATGATTGCTAAGAAAGAATTAGATGAAACCTCAACGGCATTAAGTATATTCAAAAATTTAATCAAAATAGGATGTAAGGGAGCAATAAAAGTTTCAGAGAAAATCTAAGTTTCTAACTCAATATCCCAATATAAAAAGTCCATCCAACTCTCATGAAGATGGTTAGGTGGAAAGCTTTTGCCATTCCTATGAAGCTCATGCACATTGGGTTTAAAAGGCATTTTAATTGGATGCATATCAATATCTTGATGAAGCTTATTTGATTTTTTCAGATTACATGAAGAACAAGCGGTAATAACATTTGTCCAAGAAGTAAGACCACCTCTTGACCTTGGAACAAGATGATCAAATGTTAAATCATCTTTTGAACCACAATATTGACACATAAATTTATCTCTTAAGAAAACATTGAATCTGGTAAAAGCTGGCCATTCAGGTGGTTTGATATAATCTTTGAGCGATACAACTGACGGTATTTGAATTTCCATACTGGGTGATCTAACTTTAAGATCATAAGTAGAAACAATATTTACTCTGTCCAAATAAACTGCTTTGATTGCATCTTGCCAGGACCAAAGGGATAATGGGTAGTATGACAAAGGCTGGTAGTCAGCATTTAAGACAAGAGCAGGACATGAGTCAGGGTGAGAATTATTTGCTAAGTTTGTAATCATAAATATATTATTACATATATTAGTTATTCTGGTTAATTTTTAAATAAAAAAATGAAAAATGTTAAATCATAAAACAAGATTTGCACCAAGTCCCAATGGAAAACTCCATATAGGTCATGCCTTCTCGGCAATTATATCTGAAAAAATAGCAAAAAAATATGATGGTGAATTTCTTGTTAGAATTGAGGATATAGACGCGTCACGAAGCTCAAAAAAAAATATTAAAAGAATTATCGATGACTTAAAATGGCTAAATATAAAATTTGAGGATAAAAAGATCAGAAGACAATCTAAATTTTACGATATATACGAACATTTTTTAAAAAAATTAAGAGATCTAAATCTTATTTATCCTTGCTGGGCAACTCGCTCAGAAATTAAAAAAAGTATTATTCAAAATCAAAATAGTTATAGAAACTGGAACATTGATCCAGATGGTCAATATATTTATCCAGGGATATATAAAAATATATCATCTGCAGAAAGATCAGGTCTTATGTTGAGTGGGAAAGATTTTTCATGGCGATTAGATATGCAAAAGGCAATTAATTATGCGGAAAATAAATTGAATTCAAAAATATATTTTACAGAAATTGGACTTGAGCCTATCGGAAAAAGAATGGCAGAACCTCAATTATACGGTGATATAATAATTGCCCGAAAAGATATACCAACATCATATCATTTAGCCGTTACTATTGACGATTTTCAACAAAATATTTCTATTGTTAGTAGGGGTCTAGATTTATATCCTGCTACCTCAATACATCGTTTATTACAGATAATTTTTAATTTTAATGAACCTCAGTGGTTTCATCATAATTTGTTAAGAGATAAGAATGGTTTTAAATTATCCAAATCATCAAAATCAACTAGTATTGAGTCTTATAGAGAAAATGGTTTTACACCTGAACAGATAATTGAATTAATTGAACATAAGGAAAACTTTCCAATTTGATTAGTCTCGTGCGACTTTTTAGTCCTTTTTCTTTAGATATTGTTATTATATATGATGAAGAGGAATTATTATGAAAAATAACGAATTAGAAAATGAATTAGAAAAAATATCAAATCTTGGTATTAAATTATTAAATTCCGCAAGGAATAATGGTGTCGCAATTCCTGAAAAGCACTCTGATAAGAATCAACATTATTTTCATGGTTTCGCATGGTATGCTACATAT
>CEPU01017365.1_pt1 | contig 14329 bp, 13 predicted proteins | sample 530471 | NCBI WGS metagenome assembly CEPU01 (sample SAMEA2620194, study PRJEB7988) | marine metagenome | biome: marine biome (ENVO:00000447); feature: surface water layer (ENVO:00002042); material: "saline water (ENVO:00002010), including plankton (ENVO:xxxxxxxx)" | depth 5 m | reverse complement strand
ACTTACGAAGCAGAAAAATTGGAACCTACGATTGAAAGACTTAAAAAATTTGAAAGACCTTTATTATGCACTGAATACATGGCAAGAGAATTTGGCACTACTTTTGAATTTTCACTTCCAATCTTCAAGAAAGAAAATGTTGGATGTTACAACTGGGGATTAGTAGCAGGAAAAAGTCAAACTCATTTTGGTTGGTCTACGATTTTAGAATTGCAAAAGAGGAAAGAAAATGGAGAATTTTTAAATGCTAACGACGAAATACCAGAACCCAAAGAATGGTTCCATGACATCTTCAGGGTTGATGGTACTCCTTATGATGAAAGGGAAATAGAGTTTATTAAAAAGACTGTTTTAGGATAAAAAAAGGCGGGATTTGCCCGCCTTTTTTTTACTATATTTATGGAAAATCTCTAGGCTATTGTTTTGGCCATCCTTTAACAGGAATTACAACAGAGGTGTTGATAACTGTTCTATTATTTCCTACTTTTCTTGAAAATTTAGCAAAATCCGAAGAAGTTGTTAAAGTTTGTTGATTGGCAGTTAAAGAATCAAAGTCAGATGCTCCAATATAAACGAAATGAGTTGATTGGTCGTTTCCAGCAAAGGCACGGTTAATACCATATGAACCATTTACTGAGCCTTCTGTTGACAATGAATCCATCATTTCTGTCCAAGCCTCAATGTAAGCTGTCTCATTTTTTAAAGTCACGTCATATCTTAAAAAGATAGAGTCCTTGGTCCAATCTCCAAACTCAGCAACGGGAAGATTCAAAGAATTTCTCACTTGGCTTGCTGAAGATACAAATGACTGAAGCATCGCAGCTGCTTCAGGGCAAGAATTCGCTAATTGTCCTGCTTTTTGAAAATCTGCTCTAGTTTCAAAGGATAAGATCAGAAAGTGTGTTGCTGGCGAGGACCCGTTTATGGTTTCTGCCATTAAGGTCATATCAGCAGGAAATTTTTTTCCGCATTCTGAGGATGCGAATTTATCTATTGCCCCAACGATTGCAGGGGGATTAGATACTTGCATGAAGTAAAAAGCATGCATTTCGTGTCTGCCTGTCTCTTCAGAAACTAAGGTAAAAGACAACAAAAACGCAAGTGTTAGGTATGTATATTTTTTTATCATTTTTTTCTCCTTAAAAAAATTGGAATTTAAATATAGCAAATTAGATTTTTGTATCAAGACTCAGAGAACTTTTTTACTTCTCGCCAAACTCTCAGTAAATTCCCACCAAAAATTTTTTCGATCTCCTCTTTTGTATAGTTTCTATTCAATAGCTCTTTAATCAAATTTGGATAAGTTGAAGTGTCTTCTAAACCAACAGGAAAATTTCGCCACCCATCATAATCTGAGCCTATACCTACATGATCAATTCCTACTAGTTCTTTTACTCGGTCTATGTGATCTGCAACATCTTTAACAGTAACGATCAGATTAGGATATTTTTTCTTTTCAGCAATGAATTCTGATCCAAAACAAATTTGAATGACACCTTCGTTTTTTGCTAGTTCTCGTAACATATCATCAGAAACATTTCTTTCGAAGCCTGGAACAAAATGTCTTAGTGAACTGTGTGAAGCAATTACCGGAGTTTTGGTCAACTTGAGAACTTCATAGAATGCTGCATCTGAAACATGACTGATATCGATCATCACACCTTGCTTGTTCATCTCAGCGACTACCTTTCTTCCGAACGGGCTTAAGCCACCCCAATTTTTGTTTGAGTCGTATGAGGAGTCTGAAATATGATTACTTTTCGAGTGGGCAAGAGTAATGTAGTTAATCCCCATATCTGAAAATACTTTTATGTTTGAAAGTTTGCTTTCAATTGGCGCCCCATTTTCCATACCATAAACAACCTGCATAACGCCCTTTTCATTAGTAATTTCTTCCGGTGATTTAACTAATCTAAATTTACTTGGGTGTTTATTCATGATGTCTTCTAAAATCTGTATTAAATCCTTAGCCATTTCAAAAGCTGTACCTTTTTCCTCTGCTGATGGCGGAGTAAAAATAACAAAAAAAGGTACATTTAATCCCCCACTTACTGCACGATCGAAATCAAAGTGCAAAGAGGAGGTTTTAGTAATGTCTTCGTAAAAACCATTTTTACTTTGTTGCATGTATAGTTGAATCGGTGTATCTAGATGAGTATCAATAATAATCATCTCTTGAGCTAATTCTTGAGCTAAATTGTTGATTTTGTCTCGTTCTCTTTTTTTGTCCATTAACTTTCTAGCCTTCATGACATCTTGGAGACGTGCTTGATAGTTTTTGTCTCTATATTCAGTAAAAGACAAATGGGAAATTAATAAAAAACAGATAAGGGTTATAGTTCTTAGAATAATCATGGCAGTCTTATTTTATCAACCATCTTGCCTACTTCAATTGGCGGTTTGGATGAAACTGACGAAATCACTATGGCAATTAGAAAATTAATAATCATACCAAGAAAGCCAATTCCTTCCGGAGAAATGCCCAGAAGCCAATAAGAGCTGGAATCGAGTTCGCTGAATAAAAATTTAAAATAAATAATGTAGCTGGCTGTAAAAATCAATCCTGCCAACATGCCTGCAATAGCACCTTCCTTATTCAGCCTTTTTGAAAAGATACCCAGGAATAAAGCAGGAAAAATAGTTGAAGCAGCTAAACCGAATGCAAAGGCTACGACCTGGGCAACGAAAGCTGGCGGATAAATTCCAAAAAGACCAGCAACTATTATTGCAACTGCCGCGGAGCATCTCGCATAAAATAGTTCTTGTCTTTCGTTTATTTTTGGCATGAAAGTTTTTTTTAGCAGATCGTGAGATATGGAAGAAGAAATAACCAGAAGAAGGCCTGCTGCTGTAGACAAAGCTGCTGCCAACCCTCCTGCTGCAACTAAAGCCATAACCCACGCAGGAAGTTTAGCTATTTCAGGATTTGCTAAAACCATTATGTCTCGATCGATATAGACCTCATTAGAATTATCTGAAGAAGGAAGATTTTTTATTTTTCGTTGACCCTGGCTTCCAAATTCATCAGAAAAAATTGGCCTGCTTCCTTCGAAAGGTTTACCGGCTGAGTAATTTATCAAGCCATCATCGTTTTTATCCTGCCAGGCAATCAAACCAATGTTCTCCCAGTTCTTAAACCAATCTGGCGAATCTAAGTAGCTTTTTTCCTGGATTGACTCTATGAAATTAACTCTGGAAAAAGCAGCCACTGCAGGTGCTGTTGTATATAACAAAGCAATGAAAACTAAAGCATAGCCTGCTGATTTTCTGGCATCACTTACTTTAGGAACAGTAAAAAATCTCACTATTACATGTGGTAATCCAGCTGTACCAAACATTAATGCTGCTGTAATACAAAAAATATCAATATTTGATTTTGTATTTTCTGTATAAGCACTAAATCCAAGATCAATAGATAACTGATCAAGTTTATCCAAAAGGTATGTAGAACTGTTTACCAGAGTATCTCCAAACCCTAATTGCGGAATAGGGTTTCCAGTGATTAGAATGGAAATGAAAATTGCTGGAACAAGATATGCAAATATCATGACGCAATATTGAGCAACTTGTGTGTAAGTGATCCCCTTCATACCACCTAAAACTGCATAGAAGAAAACAACAATCATTCCAATAATTACTCCGACCTGTATCTCAACTTCCAAAAATCTTGAAAATACGATGCCAACTCCTCTCATTTGTCCGGCAACATATGTGAAAGAAATGAAAATCAGGCACAGTACAGCAACAAGGCGGGCTGTTTTTGAATAATATCTTGTACCGATAAAATCTGGGACAGTGTATTGACCAAACTTTCTCAAATATGGAGCTAAAAGCAAGGCAAGTAGAACATATCCGCCAGTCCAACCCATAAGATAAACAGCTCCATCCTTCCCCAAAAAAGATATAAGCCCTGCCATAGAAATAAAGGATGCTGCAGACATCCAATCTGCTGCAGTTGCCATGCCATTCGCAATGGGATTAACTCCTTTGCCAGCTACATAAAATTCATTTGTAGAGCTGGCTCGAGACCAAATTGCAATTGCGATGTACGTGGCAAAAGATAGGCCTACGAATATATAAGTCAGAAGTTGGCTACTCATTTTCCTCTTCCTTAATGCCTATTTTCTTTTCTAAGAAATGCATGGCAATTACGTAAACAAAAATAAGTATCACAAAGCCATAAATACTTCCCTGTTGAGCAAACCAAAATCCCAGTTTAAAACCACCAAGAGAAAATTGGTCCAGAAACTCAGAAAAAATGATGCCAAAGCCAAAAGAAATGATAAACCAAACAAAAAGTAAAACAGAGAGAAGTTTTAAGTTTGCTTTCCAATAATCTTGCGAGGACATAATTTTATTTGTTTTAGAAAAAAATATTATAAGATGAACTCATTAGATATTACCAAGGAAGAATTTTGGAAAATAAAGAAACAGTTTTAGTAACAGGTGGATCAGGATTTATTGCTTCTCATTGTATTATTCAACTTGCTGCGGCAGGTTATAAAATTAAAGCAACAGTAAGAGATTTATCCAGAACAAATAAACTGAATCAAACTCTCTTAAGTGGCTTAGAAAAATATGAAGGTAAATCAGATCTGTCTGTAGATTGGAAAATTGCAAATTTGTCTTCAGATGATGGCTGGGACGAGGCAATGGAAGGATGTGACTATGTTTTGCATGTAGCATCTCCCATTTCCACTAACTTACCAAAAAATGAAGACGAAATGGTAAAGCCAGCAGTTGAAGGAACTCTTCGGGTTTTGAATGCTGCCTCAAAAGCAGGAGTGAAAAGAGTAATTATAACTTCTTCGGTTGCTGCAATTATGTATGGAACCGACAAGCAAGGAGTTTTCAACGAAAATGACTGGACAGAGCCATTCAGTGATAAGACAAATGTTTACGCAAAATCCAAGACTTTAGCTGAGCGAGCAGCTTGGGATTTTATTGAGAAAGATAATTCTGGAATGGAGTTATCTACGGTTTTGCCGGCAATGGTTTTTGGTCCGATTTTAGAAGAAGATTTTGGAGTAAGTGTTGGTGTTATTTTAGATATGATGAATGGTAAGTACCCCATAGTGCCAAATTGGGATATGGGTATTGTTGATGTAAGAGATGTAGCTGCTCTTGAATTGTTAGCTATGACTAAACCTGAGGCTGCAGGGAAACGCTTTGTGTGTTCAGCAGAAAATATGTTTATGAAAGAACAAAATGAATATTTATCAGAAATCTTTCCTGAATCTGCCTCAAAAATTCCAAAAAGAGTTGCCCCAAATTGGCTTATAAAATTTTTAGCCTTTTTTTTACCGCCACTAAAAATGATTGCAGAAGGCTTAGGCAAGGAAAGGAGTATGGATTCTTCTCAAGCAAAAAACTTACTAGGATGGAGTCCCAGATCAGCTAAGGAAGCAGTAAAATCAGCTGCCGAAAGTGCAAAAGAGTATGGACTTATAAATGATTAGTCTTTTATGAAAGAAAAGCTAATTTAAATTATTCTTTTGTACCCAAAATTCTTCAAAATAATTTCCTTTTTGGGGTCGTTCTTTGTAAAGAGAGGTGTAATATCCTCCAAAAACTTTACCATCTTGAACATCAGTACTTGGCCTTGGGTCGCCGATTTTAAAAGGTTTACCAGTATCAGGATTTAATCTTTTCATAATTGTCCTCTCAACTATTCAAAGAATCTAAGTCGAAGCAGGCAAAAAAACTTTTTACTTCATTTGAATCGCTCATTTCCAATAATCCTTCTTCTTCAGCCTGAGATAAAGTAAGTTTTCTACTTAAGATGTCATACCAAGTTTCAGAAGTTAAATTTAAATAAGGGGTTTCATCTTTTTTCTCATCAATTATTGCTATCGAATTTCTAATTGAATAATAGATGGCTTTTTCATCCGTAAAATTAATACATAAAGTTTTTTCAAGCCTTTCCGTAAATTCAGGTATCAGCAAAACTCTTAAAAGTTTTAAAGAGTCAGAAACAGTTCTTCTTGAAAGCTCTCTTTTGCTAAATCTATGTTTTCTAAATCTACTCAAATTTAATGTTTCATCCAACTCAAGCGCTCTTGTTATACACCAATTTCTAATATTGGCAGCTGAAGTTGTATAAGCCACACCTCTTAAGGCACTGGCTAGACGATTTCTATCCTCTAGCTCTCCTGCATCAGCTATTCCCAAATCGTTAAAATTTCCTCTTACCAGCCAAGAAGATAACTCTATTGCCCACCTAAAATCATTTTTTGTCAAAGAAGCATCAATGATTTCTCTAACTCTTGCTTTTCCGCCAAAGCCCTCAACCAATCTTTGAGAGCGTTCAGGTAAGGGAACTGGAAAAAGATTTGCTTCATCCTCATCAAACCAGCCAAAAAGGCCTGTATAGATCTGCCGCACATGATGTTCCACTAATCCATACAATTGTTGCGTTGTGTAATGATCACTAAATTGCCTAGGAAGCTTAATTACATTTATTGTTTCATTAAGGGTTAACCCCTTGTTGGCACATCTCACAGTTTGATCCCATAAAAACTGAAGCGTATCTCGGTAATTGATAATAATTTTTTTAATTTCTTGCTGACCTGAAAAAGGTGGTCCATGGGCGCCTATTAAATTTTCTGGTTCAAGTGAAGCAAGTTGCTCCAAACCTCTTATCATGATTCTGGGATCTCGATACTCTTCACCTCTTATTGCAAAAACATTGAATAAAACAGGCCATAAAAGATTATTAATTGCTAGTTTAAGATCAGGAAACCAAATCGTTATTGAGTCGGTGGCATCTGATGGAGCGGGAAAGAATTCTACTTTTAAGCCCGCAATGTTTGCCTTTGTTGGCTTATCAAAAGTATTTTTTGGAGGAATATAACCGTTAGTAAATGGAGCATGGTCTGGATTTCTAAAAAAATTTCCTAATCCTAAATTAACAATGCCATCTGGACCCTCTTGGGGCATTGATGTCGCAAATTGATGAGCCAATCCTCTACTTACTCTGGGAGCAACTTCTCCGCCGAATCTATCTAAATTAGCTTGTATACCCTTATGTCCCCAAATGGGTAAATCTTTATTTTGTTCAATAAGTGTTTGAGTACCTCCTACATAATGAAAGTGAGTATAAATACATGCAGCAATTTCAGCTTGAGTTTCTTTTCTAATTTCCGTAAGCGCTGCAGCCATTTCTTGGTTACTCTCTCCGGTATCAATGCAAATTAAACCATCTGGTCCTTCCACAAAAGATTGGTTTGAAAGACCGTTACCAATTAGCGACCATGCTTTTTTACCAACCTTATAAAGTTTTTTTTCAAGCCTTTTACTGTGTTCTAAGGTTTTGGGATGAGCTAACTGACCTTTTGGTCCTGTTTGTGTTTCTCCAGGCTGGAAAGAATCATCTATGCTCATTACAGATCAATTCATTTATTACTTTTTGATTTAGAAGAACAGCTGGGAGGAAGATTAATCGTTGGATTTTGATCAAAAAAACCAACCGGGATCAAATGAAATCCACAATATTCAACGGGCATAACTGGCCAGTCTTCTGGACGTGGTAAATGGGTCACTCCAAAGGTATGCCATGTGACTAAATCACATTCGCTGATACTCCTATCTTTAGAAGTCATGTCGTCTAAACCGCCCTCTCCAGAATGCATTACAGTATGTCTTCCCCCGCCAAATCTTTCTTCAGCTTGAAAAGGTGTTGCCCAAATATTATGTTTAGCAAACGAAGCTCTTATCCCTGGAGGAGATTCAGGACTAGATAACAAAGTAGGCGTATTTCCATAAAGTATCTTGTAGGCTGTAGGGGAACCCACTTTGTTCAATTTATTAGGATTAACTACTTTCCATGTACGGCTTTTTTCCGGAGCAATATTTCGCTTAGCTTGGCTTTCTTTTATTAGGTGTGATGAAACTGCATGAAATTGTGTTCCCTCTGGGTTGTTGTTGGTTATTGGCAAGGTTTCAACATTTGTTTCGAATAACTGATTGTCTCCATCGTCTAAGTCCCAATCTATTCTGACATTGAATAAATGTTGGTGGATAGGCGAAGAGAGCTCTGGTGAAATCTTAAAATCTTGTCCAGATTTATGTATATCTTCATGATAAGCGCTAATACCAACTATCCCAGTAAGTTTCATTTCTAACTGAATCGTTCCATCCAAGTATAAGTACCAAAATATTCCATAGTCATAGTTACCAACAGTAGCAAAGGAACTTATAACCAAACGTCGAGAGCGTCGAACCTCGTTATATCCCATCCCGGTAGAATCATTGTGTTTCCATTGCACGCCAAAATCTTCTTCATGAATACAAATCGCATTATCAATTTTCTCTGCAGAGCCATTAAAAGCAAGCTTATATGCATCCAAATAGTGAATCTCGCCAAGGCAGTCGCATCCAAGTGTTAAAGAGCTAGTCATAGTACCAAAGCCATATTCTGTTCCATCATGAACTGCTTTCCACCAATGCAATGGATCAGAGGAGCCATAAGGCACAACCATGTCTGACATCCCTGCTCTGAAAAAAATTGATCTGTCGTTTAAAGAAACTTGATGCAAAGCTAAGCCTTCAATAGGATCAATAGAAACTCTTAGCTTCCATCCCTCCCAGTTGATTAAATTATCATCTACAGTAAAACTCACTCCTTCAGGTTGTGATATTTCGATTTCCTTTGGATTTTTTCTTAGAGTCTCCTGCCCATCTTTATCATATCTCGCATGTGCTTCAGGTACTTTTACAAGACCATGATCTTCAATTTCTACAACTTTTTTTTCTGTAAGATCTACATGAGCAATCAAACCTTGGATTGGCCTAGCATAAGCATTATCTTTTTCGCTATCTTTAAGAAAGGAAATAGCCTTTAAAGCTCTATTTCCTTTTTTAATATTTTTATTTACAAATCCGCCTCCAGGCCAAGGGTCTATCTGAATAAGATTTAAATCTTTAATGCCTCTTTTTGCGAGAGCCTTTTGATAATTGGAATCCTCTAAAGTAAGTTGAATTGCTGAAAAAATTTCTCCCAAGGTATAGGTCGGGCCTGCATGACTTGAAATTGGTTCTTCATTTAAGAGTTTTTTATTTGAAAGATTTATTTCCGCCTCAAATCCGTTAGAGTTTTTATCCACTCCTACGATCTTTACGATTCGATCTAAAGTACTTTTTTCTTTAAGTGTTTTTTTATCAGGCTCTTCTAAATTTATGTAACTAAAGGAAGAATTTTCATGGTCAATTTTGCTTTCCTTAAGAATTGATACAGCATCATTTATCTCTGAAGCGGATAACATACTCAGAGGGTGGTTACTTTTTGTCATAAAGAAAAGTATATAAGATTAAAACCTAAAAATTATTTATGTTTTGTAGCTTGATGGGCTATGGAATCCTTTGGAAAAGAACCTCTTATGATGGTGGCACGTTTAAGAATTTCATCATATTTCGTACATTCAAATTCTCTAAACTTCATATAATCTCTTAGCATATCTTTTATATTAAAACTTACTGGCGCTCGATAAATTAAAAAACATGCGTCAAATTCCGTCAGTTCTTTAAACTTAATTGTCTCAATCATTATGGGCTTCTTAGCTTTTTCTTCCGACTTAGCTTTTTCTTCCGACGTAAATACGGAAAAGCTTATGATAAAGGTTGCTAAGAAGAATAATTTTTTCAAAAACATTTCATTATCAATTTTAAATTACCAGAGATACGAGTCAATAGGATTATATTGCATGTTGAAAGCCTTCATAAACGATTTAAAGCGAGTCTGTTGAATTTTGTATCATTTTTGTAAGTGGCTTCAAATGCATAGAAACATCCGATCCAAATAATTCTTCAACATCTCCAATCTCTTTTTCCCCATAAAAATTGAGAATACCCTTTTTGTAACTTTCTCGCTCTTTGAGCTTATTCCAATAGGCTTTCAGATTTGGTAATTCGTCCATTTCTAACAGACTATCTAGCCTTATATCTATAAGACGATGAAAACAACACATAAGGTTGATGTCTATATGCGTAAACTTACCTAAAAAAAATGGTCCTGATTTTTTCAAATGTTTTTCTATATCTAGGAGACTATTTACTAAAACTTTGTAACAACTTTCTGCGACTGGTTTTTGAATATTGAAAAATTTCATAATAAGAAAGAAACGGCCTCTATCTCTTAGGGGGTGTTTCCAATAAACTTTTATTGCCTGAAAAAAAGACAAATATTTTTTGACCATGAAATTAATAAGTATTACCGAAAAAGGAGGTATTGCGGTTCCTAAAGTTTTCCCTAAAGGCACACCGTCAGTTAAAGTAGTATCGGCTACCCAAGCGTTCAATAAATCTTGATCTACGTCATCTGGCCATAAGTCAACATCTATTTCTCCTGAAAGCTCATTGAGTCTTTTTATGATGTTTGTACTTTCGGTCACTATTTCGCCATCGATTTCCAAGGAGGGCACAATTCCTTTTGGGTTTACTGCCAAGTACTCAAGGGAAAGATTCTCCGCTTCAGGATATTGATCACAAAGTTTTATCGGCTTGCTCTCATAAGATAGTCCTTTCTCTGCCATTGCCACACGTACCATTTGACTACACAAAGACCACCTAGCGTGATAAAGCTTGAGTTTCATTTTTTGAAATCTTCTGGAAAATATGTGATTAAATTTTCTCGAACCAATTTGGTCCAGATTTTGTAGCCCTCTTCATTCATATGAAGCATATCTTCTGTATATAGCTCAGGCCTTGGTCTTTTATCTTCAGAAAGCATGGGTGGAGAGACATCAATGAAAACTAAATTTTCTTCCTTATCGGCTAAAAAGTTAACTGCCTCGTTCCATTCTATTTGTCTTTGTCTTTGGTCGAAGCGACTTGGCGAAGGTTGAATGCTAATTGTAAAAAAAATGGTATTCGGCAGCCTTTCTCTTACAGAAAAATAAAAGTTTTTAAATTCAGAAAAAACATCTTCTGGAGAATTCCAACCATTTATATCATTTGTACCGCAGAAAAAAACAATTGCCTTAGGCTCATATGGAAAAACAATTTTATCCTTATGGCGATTAATGTGTTTGGTATGCGCTCCCCCAAAACCACGATTTATTATTTTGAGAGGTTTCATATCTTCTTCTAAAGTTTTCCATAGCCTAATAGAAGAACTTCCTATAAATAAAAATGCATTTTCAGGAGGCGGGTCTATTCTGTCTTGATCAAGAAATTTATCAATATCTTCGTCAAATCCGTCTAACCTGTTGTAACTTCGTATTCTTTTAACCCAGTATTTAACTTCTTCCTCATTTAGCTCATATCCAAGAGCTTTTGCTCCTTCTTTGACTCTATATTCCCAGTATTTTTCGTAAGCAAACCATCCTGAAAGAATAGCGACAAACAAAATGCTCAATAAAATTATAAAACCTCTTTTACTCATTTCTAATTTATGTGCTTAAATAATTTCATATGCTATCAAAAAAAGTTAGGAAATCATGTTAGATAAAATATTTCTTTTCATTTTTGGAATTGAATGGTTTGGTTTCGGTATCTTAGGTCTTTTCTTCCCTGAGATTATTTCCAACTTAATTGGAATAAGCCAAACATCAGACATTTATATTAATGAAACACGAGCTTGGTATTCCTTTTTCACCATACTAGGTTTAATGTCTTTATTTAGTATCTATCGCGTAAGGCTCAGAAAAAAAGTTTACTTAACCTTCGGTATTTTGATGGGTAGTTTTTTAGTAGGCAGATCGATAAGCTTTTTTCTAGATAATAGCTTTGGTACTGGAACGGCTTTAATTTTTGCCAATGAATTGATCGTATTTGTTATTGCTTACTGGAGATATACTAAAAGGGACTTTATTTTCTAATGAAACTTTCTTCAATTATCTTATTCTTAGTTTTTATGGTGGGCTGTGCCAGAGACTCGTCAGATATAGTTGAAACTTCCTATGGAAGTATTCAAGGTTATGAAGAAGAGGGAGTTTCTTATTTCCTAGGAATTCCTTTTGCCGAACCGCCAATTGGAGATTTAAGGTGGAAAGCTCCTCAAGCCTTAGAAAAATGGGATGGAATTTTAGAAACAACCAGCTTTGGAGCGGCGTGTATGCAACCTACCAATATTGGAAATTCATTATTTTTGGAACTTATGCTAGATGGCTTTGGGTTAGCTTGGTATGAAAAAGCAATAATTAATTTTTTAGCTTTACTTAATTTTAGCAATGGGACCGAGTATTCTGAAGATTGTTTATTCCTCAATGTAATAGCTCCAAAAGACGCGAAAAATCTTCCCGTGATGTTTTGGATTCACGGTGGAGCGAGCAGATTTGGCTCGGGCGGTGAAGATATCTACAAAACGACAAAGTTCGCAGAAAAAGAAGTAATTTTAGTAACCACGAATTATCGACTAGGCTCATTGGGTTGGTTTGCTCATCCTAAATTATCCGAAGAATCTGAAAATAACGTATCTGGAAACTATGGTTCTTTGGATATGATTGAAGCACTTAAATGGGTACAAAAAAATATTGAAGCTTTTGGGGGTGACCCAAATAATGTGACGATTTTTGGAGAATCTGCTGGGGGACAGGCCGTTGGGACACTGCTTGCATCTCCGTTCACAAAAGATTTGTTTCATAAGGCCATATCTCAAAGCGGCTCTGGAATTTACACAACTGGCAAACTACGAGATGCTTCTTTTGGAATGTCTGGTGAAGAAAAAGGATTGGCTTTAGCAGAACACTTTGGGGTAGAAAATAATAGTTTGGCTTTAGAAAAATTAAGGAATATACCTGCTACAGAATTTGTACAGCTTTCTGATCCCTTGAAAGATGCAGAGCTGATTGGAAATATGGCTCAAATCGCTGATGGCTATATTTTTCCTTATGAATTTCATGAGGCTTACAAGAATGGATCTACGCACGATGTGCCATACATTACTGGTTTCAACGCAAATGAGGGCACTTCCTTATTTCCATTAATTTTTTCTGAAGAAGTTTTTAAGGAGATCTCAATCTCTGATGATTGGCTTAATGAGTTGTGGCAAGCTATTTTTGTTTCTGGGCCAAAATCTGATCTGCCTAAGGAAGTAATAGATTATGAAAAATCTCTTGGACTAGATCCTTATGATGCTGCAGCTCAAATTTGGGGTGACGTTTATTTTGGAGGCCCAGCATATTTTGCCGCGCAAAAAAGAAGTAAGGATGATTTAGATACTTATTTGTATCTTTTCTCGAGAGCTGTGCCAGCTGACAGACAAACTCTTGGGGCTACTCATGCCTTAGAGCTGGCCTATCTTTTTGGGAGTTTTTTCCCTTTTGTCGCTAGGAACGAATGGGATGATAGGCTCAGTGAAATAATGATTTCCGACTGGACTAATTTTGCAAAATTTGGAGAACCAAGAGGAAATTGGCCAAAATTTTCTCAATCTAAACCAATTGCTAAGATTTATGGAGATAAAGTTTATGAAGGCAAATTGGATAATTCAGAAGTATTTGAAGCTTTAGCTGAAAACATCGATCAAAACTTATGATTGCCCAGAAGAAGTTATTCAATTGAATAAGCAGAGTAAGAATTTTATTTTTTATTAAAGATTTTCCTTAAAAAAGTTAACAGCATCTTTCTGACACTGTCTTCTAATTGTCCAGTCTCCTCCGGTACTAGCACCAAAGTGAATTTCACCTGATTCAAAAATTGTCAGCCTATCTTCGGGTTGATTCATCCCTAATTTTTCTCCTGAATCGGTTTCATAAGTCATATTTCCGTCTTTGGAAACGGTACAGAACTTTTCTGAAACGGCAATCGCATCTGGCCAATGAGTGACAGGGTTAATTGAGTCGAAACTATGTTCTCCGCCAGGGTAAGAGATTACTGAAGAATTGCCTCCAAAAGAATTTACTATGTCTGACATTTGGTGAACGAGAGACGCTGGAGTGTAATTGTCACTCTCGCCAACTAAATTTAAAATCGGTCCACTGTTCCATCGGTTTTCTTCAGGCTTAATGTATGTGGCAGGATAAAAAGGCAAACAACATTTGAATCTTTCACCATTGGGAGCTAATTTTTCAGCTAAAGGCTCCCAAAACGAATAAAAACTTACTGTCCCGCCTAAACTCCAACCGGTAATACCAATTCTTGAAGGGTCAATATCTGGGTGTCTAGATACGATTTTAAGAGCCTCGAAAGTATCTACCATCATCATGGCCGCAGTGACCGACATCTGATCTTCAACAGTTGATGCAACGCCTCGCGAGTCGAAGCTATGTACTCTGAAAATTGCAAATCCTGCTTCTAAAAAATTTAAAATATGCTCATGATGGTGGCCTGCCCAATTGTCACTACCGTGAACACAAAATATAACTGGAAACGGTCCTTTGCCTTTTTCGGG
>CEPU01013512.1_pt1 | contig 14425 bp, 9 predicted proteins | sample 530471 | NCBI WGS metagenome assembly CEPU01 (sample SAMEA2620194, study PRJEB7988) | marine metagenome | biome: marine biome (ENVO:00000447); feature: surface water layer (ENVO:00002042); material: "saline water (ENVO:00002010), including plankton (ENVO:xxxxxxxx)" | depth 5 m | reverse complement strand
TGCTTTATATTGGGCTTCGGGTGGCAAACAAGTTATAGATGAAACACTTAAAGACGCTGCTGCGTTTGGTGTAGAAATCGAGGAGCAACCAGAGGAAGAAAAGGATTTTGAGGTTTTTGATGAGAATTGGGATATTGTAATGATGTTTTTACGTTGTCAGACACAATGGAACACAACCTTTGGAGGTGTAGTAGGATTGAAGTATGAGGTGTTGTTACTTGATGGAGGACTGTTTGACCTTTATCATGTAGATAACCGACAAGAAATGCTCGAAGGATTACAACTAATGGAATCTGTAGCTATGCGTGAATTTAATAAGGAGAAGAAGTAGTGGCTAAAGCTATAGATAAAATAGAATTAGTTTTAAAGTTAAAAGGTTTCTCAGAGATTAATGGTCTTGGAAAAGATTTTGAAAAATTAAAATCAACAGTAAAACTTACAGAAAAAGGTACTGATAAATTTATTAACAGCTTAAGACAAATAAGAAAAGAAACAGCACTTAGCAAAAACGCTTTTCAAGGACAAATTGATGCTTTAAAAAGAACTAAAGATAATGTAGCTATTGGTTCTGCTGAATATAAAAAATTAAGTGCTGCTATAAGAGAAACAGAAAGAGCAATGAAAAAGTTAAGTGTTGCTGGTGGCGGAAGTCGTTTTGGCAAGATGAGTGTTGGAGCGCAAGCTGCTGGAGGTGCTGCTATAGGTGCTGCTGCTTCAAGATTTTTACCTGCTGGAGCAGCTACAGGTGCGAGTGTTGGGGCGATAACTGGAGGTGTGCCTGGTGCGGTTGCAGGTGCTGCTGTAGGGGGGACTATTGATGCTGTTGCAGGTTTTGCTTCTGTTGCAGCCGAGTCAGCTACTTACGCATCAGAGATACAGAAGCTTGAAATTGCTTTAGCTGGTGTTACAAAAAATCAGGCTACCTTTGAGAAAGGTTTATCCATAATTGCAGAAACATCGAGAAGATTAAATGTACCTATAGCAGCATCGACAAAACAGTTTACAACATTATCTGCCTCTGTTTTAGGTTCTGGAGGAACTATAGAAGATGCTAGAAAAGTATTTGTTGGAGTTTCAGAAGCTATAAAAGCTACTGGTGGTAATGCTGAAGATGTGCAATCTGCGATTCGAGCTATGTCGCAGATCTTTGGTAAAGGTAAGGTATCTGCGGAAGAACTACAGGGTCAGTTAGGTGAAAGACTAGCTGGTGCTGTTGTGAAATTTGCAGAAGCAAATGGTAGTAGTTTGCAGAAACTTCAGAAAGACTTGAGAGATGGAACTGTTGGTTTAGATCAGGTTATAAAATTTGCTGAAAAATTAAATGTTGATTTTGGTGATACAGCAACAAAAGTAGCTAATTCATCTGCTGATGCAGGGCAAAGACTAAAAGTACAGATGGATAATATGAAACTTGTAGTAGGTAAAGCTGTTTTACCTATAGGGGCTGCTTTTCAAAAAACATTTGCTGATATAGCAAGAGGAATAGTTGAAAATCAAAATTTATTAGATGGTATAGCTGGATTATTTAAAGTTATAGGTGTAGCTGCATTTGGTACTTTTTCTGCAATTAAATTTTTGACTAGAGCATTAGTTGATTTATTTAAAATACAACAAGCAATTATAAGATTAGATTTTCAAGAAGTAGTAAGAATTATGCAAAAAGGCTTTAAGGATACAGCAGAAAATTTTAAAGAGGATATGCAAGCAATAAAAGAAATATTTGAGGGTATAACAGTGCCTGATACTGCAAAAAATGATGGAAGTGGAAGTGGAAGTGGAAGTGGAAGTGGAGGAGGTTTTGGTGATTTAGGTGGTGAAAAATCTCCATTAAAATCGTTTGCAGAAAGTGCATTTAAGTTTGCAGAGCAGGCAGAACAAGCCGTAGTCAATGCTTTTAAAGGTATGGAAGACGCTTTAGTAAAGTTTGTTATGACAGGTAAATTAAACTTTAGTGATTTGGCAAGATCTATTATTGCTGATTTAACAAGGATGCTTGTAAGAGCAGCAATAGTTAAACCTTTATTTAGCTTCCTATTTCCTGGTCTTGCTAATGGTGGAGTCATAAGCGGAGGCAAAATTGACCCTACATTTGGCACAGGTATACCAAGTAATCCGTCAAGTGTTTTTGGATCTGTCAATGCAAAAGGTAATGTTTTTGCTAAAAACAAAATTGTTCCATATGCCTATGGAGGAATAGTTAATAAACCAACTATATTCCCAATGGCAAATGGCATGGGACTTATGGGGGAGGCAGGCCCAGAGGCCATTATGCCTTTGAAACGAGGAAGAGGAGGAAAACTTGGAGTTGAAGCTTCTGGAGGTGTTGGTAGTATTGTTGTAAACGTAGATGCTTCTGGAACTTCTGTAGAAGGAGATCAACAACAAGGTCAAGAACTTGGTCGCCTCATTTCAGCAGCAGTCCAATCTGAAATCATACAACAACAAAGACCAGGAGGATTACTAGCATGACACTACAAGCATTTCCAACATCTCCGCAACCTAGTTTTCCTGTAAAAAAATCATCACAACCTAATACAAGAACAATAAGATTTGCGGATGGGTTTGAACAAAGAATATTTTTCGGTTTAGCAAGTAATCAAAATCCTAAAACATTTACTTTTGTCTGGAAAAATATTACAGAAACAGAATCAGACACTATTGAAACTTTCCTTGATGATCGTGCTTTAGACAACAAAGCTTTTACATATCAACCACATGGCGAGAGTTCTACAATGACTTTTGTTTGTGAAACATGGAGTAAAGATATGAATTTTCCAAACAGGGCAACTATAAATGCTACTTTTAGACAGGTATTTGAAGCATGACATCAAGTTATGAGCAGGGTTATTCTAATTCAAATCCAAACGTAAATAAAGGTTTACAGGAATCAAGTCCATCTGGAATTATTGAGCTTTTTCAAGTTGATTTAATCCCAAATATACATTATGTCCCACCAGCAACAATAGACACAACTTATTTTTTCCATGATGGAACAAGTAATAATAATTTTGGTTCAATACAGTGGACTAATGGAAATACAACAAATCCTACGGTAGTAGATTATGTTGCTATACCTGTCAAAGCTGAAGGTTTTAAGTTTGGGCGAGGGCAACTACCTAGACCAACATTAACTTTTTCTAACGCATTAACAACATTTACTAATATTCTGGGTGCTGTAAATTTAGCAGCATCAGGTTCTACTTCAACTCCAGCATCGGATATGTCAAACGCATCTCATTTATCTATATTAATTAATAATGATCTTACAGGTGCAAAAGTTACTAGAAAACGAACATTAGAAAAGTTTTTGCCAACTTCTAATTACACTACAGTTCCTAGTTACAATGCTTTTGATGCTTCTTATCCAGAATTTCCGCAAGAAATATATTTTATTGATAGAAAAAGCGAAGAAAATAGAGATATTGTTCAATTTGAATTAGCTGCTAACTTTGATTTAGTAGGTGTTAAGGCTCCAAGAAGACTTGTGACAAAAGATCAATTCCCATCAGCAGGTACTTTTAAAGGATGAAACAGTGGCAGCAAATAGCTATGAGAGACAGTAGGGTTGAAAGCCCAAAAGAAGCTTGTGGTCTTGTAGTAAATATAAAAGGAAAAGAGGTATTTTTTTATTGTCCAAACATTTCTAAAGATGAGGATAATTTTATAATAAATCCTGATAATTATGCAGCCTGTGAAGAAAAGGGTCAAATCGTAGGAATATTTCATAGTCATCCAAGAGGATCTTCTGAACCATCTGATGCAGATAGGATTAGTTGTGAAGCATCAAAACTTCCTTGGTATATTTATAGTCCTTTAGAAAATACATGGTCAGAATTAAAACCAAGTGGATATAAACCAAAACTATATGGTAGACCTTGGATTTGGGGATTAACTGATTGTTATTCTTTTGTAAGAGATTGGTATAAAGAAATTAAAAATATAAATTTGAAAGATTATGAAAGATCACTTACAGCAGATGAATTTTTGAAAAATCCTTTATTTGAAAGTTACGCATGGCGAACTGGATTTAGAGAATTAAGACATAATGAGTCATCTGAAAAGGGTGATGTTTTTCTAATGAAGTTATTACATCCTAAACCTAGTCATGTTGCTGTTTATGTTGGTCATGGAAATATTGCTCATCATTGCAATGAAAGACTAAGTTGTATTGAACCTTATGGTGAATTTTATATAAGATGTACACATAAGAGGTATCGGTATGTTAACTAAAATAAAATTATATGGTCACTTAAAGGAAGCTACAGGACATACAACTTTAGAAGCAAAAGCAAGTAATACTGCTGATGCAGTTAAGTTTTTAATAGCTAATTTTCCTAAATTAGAACATGAAATGGCAAATCAATATTATAAAGTAAGTGTAAATAATATTGATATTGATGAGACTGAACTACATGATCCTATAGGATTTGCAGATATAAAAATTATTCCAGTTATAGCTGGAAGTGGAAGGGGTCTTGGAAAAATATTATTAGGTGCAGCTTTAATTGGAGGTGCGTTTCTTTTTGGTGGATTATCTTTTGGAGGTAGTTTTAAAGCATTTGGAAAGAGTTTAGCCTCGAAGTCTTTATTTGGGGCTAAAGGAGCTTTTTATCTTGGTTCGTTTTTAGTTTTATCTGGACTTGCAGAATTATTTACACCAGAGGTAAAACCAGAAGCAGAAGATCCTTTATCGGCTAGTTTTTCCAATACTGTTAACACTACGCTTGCTACAGTTCCAATTCCTATTTTATATGGAGAATATATCGTTGGATCGGTTGTTATTAGTGCTGGTATAGAAACTGCTGAAGGTTCACCAGGTACGTCAAATTCTTCTATTGGTCAAGATAATAGAGGCAATACCGTTTCTATGGTTCTTGATGAAAATACTGGAGATCCTGTTGAGGAATATGATAGAGATAATGCAGATATTTCCTTAAGAAGATACGTCAGGATTTACAGTGTGTCATCTGTAAAGGTAAAAGTTGAGGCTGTTGTTGGTAACAATACATATCAAGGCACAGGTTTTACAAATAATGGAGATGAAATCATAACTGCTTTTAGACAAAATAATCAAAATCAATTTAATACAAGTATTGCTATAAAAAGTGGCAATACAAGATATGTCCCTGGTAATCTTAAAGAAACTATTGGAACTCATGTAAGTGGTAACAGACCTAGTACAGGTGCTAATGATGGATATTATTATGGGTTAGTAACAGGAACTGTAAGTTAATGACTGATAAAAAACATTTTATTACTGGTAATTTTGGAGGAGGTTCAAGACAACCTACTAAAGATCCTGATACTTTAAACAATACAGAGACAGGTAAAGTTATAGAAGTCTTATCTGAGGGACTCACTGAAGGTTTTGCAACACCATCAAAAAAACTTGCGACAGAACTTGCTCAAGTAAATGAAATATATGAACTCGCAGCAGATGAACGAGATCAATATATTGCTTATGCACATGAGGATATATTTTTAGATGATACTCCAATCAGAAATAAAGATGCTGGTACAAAAAATAGTGATGGAACATATCAGAAAGCAAATTTTAATGGTTTTGACAAACCTAGTGACGGCTCATTTGATGTAAGACATGGATCATTAAGACAACAGGTTTTAACTACTGATGGTACTTTGCAGTCTGAAAATATTGTTGATAATCAATCTATAAAAGTTGAGAAAGGAAATCCAATAACAAAAACAGTTACAGTCAGCCGACCTTCTTTATCATCAACTCAATCTCTTGCTCCAGAAAGAGTAAAAGTAACTCTTCGTGTAAATTCATTGCAAGAACAAACTGATAAAGGTGATCTTCTTGGAAGAGAAGTTGAATTTAAAATATTTTTTAAGTATGTAGGTGAGATAAGTGATAACGACAGGACTGAAATGAAACATGATAAATTCACTGGCAGAACAGGAGATATGTATAGACGGCAATATGTATTCCCTACAGAAAGTTTTAATAGAGATAGTTTTTTACGTTATCCATTAGAAATAACAGTAGAACGTATTACTGATAACAAACCAGCAAACAACCAATCAATACAAGATGATTTGTTTTTTGACTCTGTAACAGAAATACAAAGACCAACTACAGATTATCAAGGACAAACTTTAGATACTAATATAGAAATAAATGATGGTGATGGTAATAACCATTTAATATTAGACGGTCAATTTAGCTATCCTCACACTGCATATTCATTTTTACAGTTTGATGCGTATCAATTCCAAAGCATACCAAAAAGACAATTTCGCTATAGAGGTGTAAAGGTAAAAATCCCTGAGAGTTATTCTGGAAGTACACCTACTGTTGATATTAATAATGGAAGAATAATTTATCCAGATAATTATATATTTAATGGACAAATAACAACAAATTTATACTGGACAACAGATCCAGCTTTTATACTTTTAAATTTATTATTAAATACAAGATATGGATTTGGCAATTATGTAAAAGAAACTGAGATTGACTTATATTCTTTTTATCAAGCAAGTAAATATTGTTCACAATTAGTAACAACGCCTAGCGGTCAAGAACCTAGATTTGCCTTCAATGGTGTTATTAATCAAAGCACAGAAGCTTATGACTTAATACAACAAATCACTGGTATGATGCGTTGTTATCCCATCTGGTCAGGAGGGAAACTTACGCTTGTTCAAGATAGACCTATAAATCCAGACGATTCTGATCCATGTGCTTATCAAACTCCTGTTTATAACTTTTCTCTTGCTAATACTATTGACGGTTTTTCTTATTCTGGAGTTAGCTTAAAAACAAGACATGGAAAGATTGTAGTTGAGTATTTTAATATGAACTCAAGGCAGTTAGATAATATAGTAATAACTAATCAGCAAGTTTTTTCCAAAACTCATAATATCAAGAAGGTAAAAGCTTATGGATGCACTTCTTTTTTTCAAGCAGCAAGATACGGAAGAAATATTATTTGGACTGAAAATAATGAAACCGATGTTGTTAAGTTTGATGTTTCTATTGAAAGTGGAGTTGTTATAAGACCTGGTGCTGTTGTTGGTATTAATGACCCTGTAAGAGCAGGCATAAGGAGAGCAGGTAGAGTAAATGCTGTTACATTAGATAGCAATGGACACTTAACTTCTATAACAGTAGATGATGACGTTTCTACTGATTTACCTAATTCTGGCGATAGGAAAATTTTAGTTATTGATACTGCTGGTAAAGCTCGATCAGGAAATATCACAGGTTCTATTACAAATAAAGTAGTTAATTTATCATCCCCTCTCGCACCTAGTACAAGTGCCACTTTTCAAGCAAATACAGTTTGGTTGATTGAGAATACAGTTACATCAAAATTGTATAGGATTGTTGATTTAGAAGAACAAGATGGAATTTTGTATAAAGTTACTGGTATTCCATACAGTTGTCAGAAATATAATTTTATAGATGGTAATAATACGACAATTTCAACAGTTGATTCATTACAAAACCCAGATTTTACTCAATTTGAAAACAATAGAGTTACAAGTATTTTTGAAACTGATAAAGGTGGCCCAAGTTCTATAACAGGTGTAACTGTTTTAAGACAAAAAGATGGTCAAGTAATTTCTACAGTAATAGTTAGTTATTCTAATGTTTTAGGTGTAAAGAAATATATTGTTAAATATAAATTTAAACCAGGTTCTGTATCTAACCAAGGAACAAATATTTATGGACAACCATCAATAGTATTAAATCCACTGGCTGATTATGGTGAGTATCTTAGAGAGTTTATAACTGAAGATTTAACCTTTGAAATTGAAAATGCTTCCGTAGGTACATATCAAGTTGAGGTTTATTCAATTAATGCTAGAGGAGGCGTAACAAGAAATCCAACTATACGAGAAATACAAAACCTTGGGAAATTCGCACCTCCAGTTTCTCCTACAAGCCTTAATTTTGAATTTACACAATCAGGAGACACTAAATTAACATGGCCTCTATCTCCAGATGTTGATGTAACAAGTAATGGTCATGTAATTATTAAACATAATGATGACACCAGTGGTGCTGCTGTGTGGGGTAACTCTCGAACATTAATGATTGTTCATGGCTCACAAACCAGCGTTATATTGCCAACTGTTACAGGAGAATATTTAATTAAATATCAAGATCAAACTTTAATACAATCAGATAATGCAGCAAGCGTCATCATATCAAGTCCTGATTTAATAGATCGTGCATTAATTGGAACAATAAAAGAAAATACAGATATAAATGGAAACCAAACATTTAGTGGAGTAAGAACTGCTTTAGCTGTAAACAGTAGTGGAATGGAAATAAATCAAAGTGCGAGTAATACGTTAATTGATTCAGTTACAGCATTTATAGACACGATAAATGATTTTGACACTTTAGATGGAGATACTGGAGTTTTAGAAGCTGTGTATCAATTTAGTGCTGGTGGTAATAATGTATTAAATTTAGGAGGTAAGTTTTCTGGTGTTATTTTTGAAAGTATTGTAAGGTTTGAAGGGTTTTCTGATAGCAATCTTTTTGATAGCTATGTACCAGCAGTAATTTTGAACTCTGATGGTGCTGTTGTTGGTGGTGGTGTAGATGCTTTAACAAGATTTGATGGTGATATTTTAGAAAATGCAATTGCAGAAATACAATTAGAGACAAGCGATGATAATCTTACTTTTAGTAATCCGAACAATTTTGTTGAGACAGTTGCAACTGGTCAATATTTTAAATTTAAATTAAAACTCAAAACTACAACTGCATCAGAAAATGCAAGGATTCTTGCTGGAGATATTAGTACTAATACTTTAGGTTGTAAAGTTTTAATGAACAGAAGGACTGAAACAAGCGGTTTGTTAAATTCAACTAATGGCCCTAGTTTTAGTTTTGTTAATGATTTTTTCACAGGTGCTAATGCAACTACAGGTTTTAGTGCTGGTGATCCATCCGTAACTATTAATCCACGAAATTTAGGAACTGGCGAATACTACGAGGTGAATAATATTAGTGGTACAGGGTTTAATGTTACTTTTTACAATAGTAGTGGTCAGCCTCAAGGAGGAAAACAATTTACATATACTGCTAGTGGCTTTGGTAAAAAGGTGTAATATAATAGAAATATCTTAAAAATATAAATAGATGCCAAATTCAGATGCAATAATAGCTAATGGTACAGGTCAAACTGTGCGAACTGATATTGAATCAAACTTACAAGCTTTAAAAAGTAATAACAGTACTGGTACAGATCCTACTGGAAATAATTTGACATCTTATATGAGTTGGGCAAACACAGGTGATAATCAATTTATGATCCACAACGGTACTTCTTTTTACCCTCTTATGGACATACAAGCGACTGCTGGATATGCGGGTACACATATTGCTAGTCCTGGCACATCAGCCGTTCCTGGTTATAGATTCCTAAATAATGCTGGTACAACTGCATTGCAAACTGGTATGGGATTACCTGTTGATACTAGGCTTGGTTTTTTTATATCAGGTCTTGAAAAAACATCTATACTTAGTGATGGAAAAGTTGGTATAGGAACTACAGCACCATCAGAAATGTTACAAGTTAATGGCGGTGGTGCGATTATTACAAATAACACCAGTGAGGCTTATTTACAAATACACTCAACCGATACAAATAATAGTCACGAGGCATATCTTGATTTAGCCACAAATGCTTATTCAGATTATGCTGCTCGATTTATAAGATTTTCTGGGGGCGCAAATGCTCATTCTGAAATAGGACATAAAGGAACTGGAGATTTAAGATTACACGCTGAAACTGGAGGTCGTATTGTTTTCAAGACAGGAACTACTGCTGGTAATAATCAGCCTGAGAGATGGAAAATAACACCTGATGGTGGGTTGATGTGGAGTGATGCTACAGTAGGTGCGCCTATCAGTGGTGATATATTACCTCGTGGAATAGTAGGTAAAACAGGTAATAATGCTGGTGCAACTACAGGTAGTTTATATAATTTTTATTGGACTCCTCCAACACACAATGATCCAAATAAATTACAAGCTTGGATAGATCATAACCATGTAGGAAATGTAGACATAACGAGTTCTGATTACAGGATGAAACAAAATATTGCTTTACAAACAGAATCTGGAATAGAAAGAATAAAACAATTAAAACCATCTACATTTCAAATTAAAGATTATGGAGATGCAATAAAAGCTGAAACTGTTACTAGAGAAGGATTTATAGCACATGAAGTCCAAGAGGTTATACCAAGTGGAGCGTCAGGAACAAAGGATGGTGAATTTACACAATGTCTTAACATAGATGCAATAGTTTCAGTTTTAACAAAAGCCTTACAAGAGGCAGTTGCTAAGATAGAAACATTAGAAAGTAAAGTTGCTGCACTTGAGGGAAGTTGATGACCACTGCTGTTACTGCTGTTAAAAATTTTACTATTCAAAGAAGAGCAGATTTCCCAATGCGTCTTATATTTAAGGATAGTAATAGTACTGCCGTTGACCTTACTGGTTTTATTGTTGATGCTGAAGTATGGAATAAAGAACGCTCATTTAAATATGCTGATTTTGCTGTAACTTACACCGACAGACCTAATGGTACTGTAGATTTAAAATTAACTGATGCTGATACTGCAATTTTTTTAGTAGATGAATTGCAATATGATGTCAAATTAACAGATCCTAGTGGGGATAAAATGTATTATTTAGAAGGTACACTATTTATAAGCGAAGGTTACACAACATGAGTTCTTCTAATCCTATTACTATAGTTGAAATTGTTACCCAAGGGCCACAAGGGATTCGAGGCGTTGATGGGGCGCAAGGGCCACAGGGAGAGGGTTCTGCAACAGTTGCTATAGGTACAGTAACTACAGGCAACGCTGGAACTTCTGCAACAATTACTAATAGTGGTACTACGACAGCAGCGATTTTAAATTTCACAATACCAAAAGGTGATACTGGAAATACTGGAAGTCAAGGTATTCAAGGTATCCAAGGTATTGCTGGAACTGACGGAACTGACGGTGCTGCTGCAACTATAGCTGTAGGAACAGTGACCACTGGTGCTGCTGGGTCTTCAGCTACTGTTACCAATTCTGGGTCGTCAAGTGCTGCTACATTTGATTTTACAATTCCAAAAGGCGATCAAGGAATACAGGGAATCCAAGGTATTCAAGGAATCCAAGGTATTCAAGGGCCAGCCGGGGCAGATGGACAAGACGGAGCAGACGGAGCTATTTCTGATGGAGATAAGGGAGATATTGTCGTAAGTAATTCTGGTTCAACTTTTACTGTTGATAATAATGCTATCACAACTTCAAAGATAGCGGACGATGCAATCACCGCTTCTAAGATATCTAACGATTCTGTGACGGCTGCTAAATTAGCCGACACCTCAGTCACCGCAGGTAATTATACAAATACGAATATTACAGTTGACGCACAAGGAAGAATAACAGCAGCAGCTTCTGGATCTCCAGGAGGAGTCACCTCTATTACAGGCTCTACTCCAATAAGTTCTTCTGGTGGCTCCACACCAACTATTAGTATCTCAGCAGCTACAACATCTGCTGCTGGTTCAATGTCAGCCAGCGATAAAAGTAAATTAGATGGAATTGATAATAATGCTCGTGACGATCAAACTGCTTCTGAAATAAAAACATTACTACAATCAGATAAATTAACAGTTGATGAGATAGCAGATGATGCTATTACTGATGCTAAGTTAGCTAACTCTATCAATACAGCTATAGCAGCAAACACAGCTAAAGTTACTAACGCAACACATACAGGTGATGTTACTGGTTCGACTGCATTGACAATAGCTAATGATGCAGTAACCACAGATAAGATAGCTGATGATGCAGTTACAGCAGATAAACTAGCTAATTCAATAAATACAGAAATAGCAGCGAATACTGCAAAAGTTACTAACGCAACTCATACAGGCGATGTAACAGGTGCAACAACTTTAACTATTGCTGATGATGCTGTAACTTATGCAAAGATACAAAATGTATCAGCTACAGACAGGATTTTAGGAAGAGACTCGGCTGGTGCAGGTGTAATAGAAGAAATCACTCCAGCAAATTTACGCACCATGATAAATGTAGAAGATGGTGCTACCGCAGATCAAACAAAATCAGATATAGATGCTCTTGGTATTGCAGCTTCTACGGCAACAACATTAGCCAATGCAAGAACTATAGCTGGTGCATCTTTTGATGGTTCTGCAAATATTGATATTTCATATACAGATTTAACTAATAAGTTATCTGTTGGCGATGGAGGACTTACTCAAAATAATTTTACAGATGCCTTAAAAACAAAACTTGATGGAGCTAATGATGCGTCTAATCTTGATACAGGTACTATTTCAGCTTCTTTAGTACCTACATTAAACCAAAATACAACAGGATCAGCAGCAACACTAACTACATCAAGGGCAATTGCTGGAGTACAGTTTGATGGATCTGCTGATATTTCTTTAAATAACAACGCAATAACCAATGGTGCTGGATATATCACTGCGACTGATAGTTCTATAACAAGCAAACTTCCTTTAGCTGGTGGAACTATAAGTGGTAATTTGACTGTTAGCGGAGATTTAGCTGTAAATGGAACGACTACTACAATAGATACAACTACTTTGACAGTAGAAGATAAAAATATTGAGATTGGTAAGGTATCAACACCTACTGATACAACTGCTGATGGAGGTGGTTTAACTTTAAAGGGATCAACTGATAAAACTTTTCAATGGGCAGATGCAACAGATAGTTGGACAAGTTCAGAAAATATAGATCTTGCATCAGGTAAGGTTATAAAAGCTGCTGGCACACAAATATTATCAGCGACTAATTACACTGGTACAGCAGCAATAGCAACAAACATAACTGTTAGTGATGAATCTTCTGACACAAGTTGCAATGTACTTTTCACAACAGATGCAACAGGTAACTTAGCCCCTAAATCAGGAACAAACTTAACTTTTAATTCTTCTACAGGAGTGTTAACTGCAACAGGTTTTTCTGGAGCTTTAACTGGTAACGCCACTGGACTATCAGGTACTCCAGCAATAACAGTTGGTGTAGTTACAGCAGCTAGTCTTGATATTTCGGGTGATGTTGATGTTGATGGTACGTTAGAAGCAGATGCAATCACAGTTGATGGAACTGCTTTGGCAGCTTCAGCAACGACAGATACTACAAACGCAAGTAATATCTCTAGCGGTACATTAGCAGCAGCTAGGGTAGCAACTTTAAACCAAGACACTACAGGATCAGCAGCAACATTAACAACAGCAAGAAATATAGCTGGAGTTGCTTTTGACGGTTCAGCAGACATTTCTCTTAATAATAATGCGATTACTAATGGTGCTGGATATATAGATGGTTCAGCTTTAAATGCAGCTAATTTAAGTTCTGGAACAATACCAGATGCTAGATTCCCTGCTACATTACCAGCAGTATCAGGTGCAAACTTAACCAATTTACCAGGCGGTACTGTTGGCCCTGGCAATGAAAAATTATTTGTGGAGGCAGAAAACCAAATGGATGCTAGTTTTTCAACACAACAGAACTTTAATTATGTAGCAGCTAGTCCAATGATTATTGCCTCTGGTGCTACTCTCACGGTGAGTGCAAACTCTACTATGACGTTTGTTTAACTTCTTTCTTATCTAAAAATCATGTCAAAAGTTATTGTTGATGAAATCCAAACTGATACTACAAATGGGAATGTAAGAGTTATTCCTAACGGTACTGGTGCTTTAGAGGTGAAGGGTGCAGGTGGTGATGATGCAATTCTTCAATTAAATTGTTCTGCACAAAGTCATGGTGTAAAGTTAAAATCCCCTGCTCATAGTGCTGGTCAGTCTTATACAATGATCTTGCCAGATAACCAAATTGCAGCAGACAAATTTCTAAAAGTTAAAAGTATTACAGGCTCTGGAGCTACAGCAGTAGGACAGTTGGAATATGCAGATGTAGATACTGGAATAACTGTACAAGAAGAGGGTAGTGCATTGTCTACGGCTGCAACTGTTTTAAATTTTGTAGGAAGTAACGTAACTGCATCTGGTACTGGAGCAACTAAGACAATCACTATTAATACTGGTGATGCCACAAAAATGCCTCTTGCTGGCGGTACATTTACAGGTTCTGTAAATTTTAGTAGTGGACTTAATCTTTCTAAATTATTAGTAGAAGAAGTAAATATAACTGCTGGAAAGTTAAGTGATAATACAGATATCGACCTAGAAAATGGTATGGTACATCTTTTCACTACAGCAGAAACAACTACATCTACACCTAATATTAGATTTAGTAGTTCTACTTCTCTTGACTCTAGTATGAGTGTTGGAGAAGCTATATCAGTAACTATCATCACAACTGCTGCTGCTGCTGCTTATTCTGCACAGTTAACTATTGATGGTGCTGC
>CEPU01030711.1_pt1 | contig 14430 bp, 8 predicted proteins | sample 530471 | NCBI WGS metagenome assembly CEPU01 (sample SAMEA2620194, study PRJEB7988) | marine metagenome | biome: marine biome (ENVO:00000447); feature: surface water layer (ENVO:00002042); material: "saline water (ENVO:00002010), including plankton (ENVO:xxxxxxxx)" | depth 5 m | reverse complement strand
AAGAGAGCCGCAATCTTGTTTCTGAAGTTAAGGTGGTTTAGGTTGTTTAACTACCTAAAAAACAAGAAATTCACTCCTCCAAATAACATGAATATTGAGGAGCTAAATACTAGCGATTTGACGATTTACAACTCATTCAAGAAGTAAGTCGGGACCGATTCCAGTCATAATCTCGCCATCTTTCCAAATCCCCCTATACATCAGCATAGTTTGGAATGGAACCTCAATATTGCCATTTGAATCAATTGCAATAACTCCACCACGTCCACCAATAGGCGCAACCATTTCCAACATATTGCAACATGCGTTTGTCAAAGACTCACCCATTCTAACTCTAGTAGAAACCTCGTGCGCGGCACAGGCCCTGATGAAGGCTTCTCCGACACCTGTGCATGAAACTGCAACGTGATTATCTGCCCATGTTCCTGCACCAATAATCGGTGTATCTCCAATCCTCCCAGCAGGTTTACCAGTCATTCCTCCTGTACTAGTTGCTGCAGCAAGATTACCGTTTTTGTCCAAAGCAACCGCACCTACAGTGCCCATTCCGATATCATGGTCAAGCACAGCTTCATCATCTTCATCTGTAGATCCAGGCCTAGAATTAGCATCTTTCCACTTCTGCCACTGAGCAATTCGCAACTCTGTTTTCAGCCATTCTTGACTCACTTCTTCTAATCCATGTTCAATAGCATATTTGTCGGCAGCATCACTGTTAAGCATCACAGGCCATTCATTGTCAAGAACAGTTTTGGCAGCTCTTATCGGATGTCTTACTTTCTGCACATTTACAACAGAACCAACTCTTCCATCCTTACCATCCATTATACTCGCATCCATTGTAATGTTGCCATTAGCAGCAATCACAGACCCCTTTCCAGCGTTGAACAACGGCTCATCTTCAAGCATTTCAACGGCTATTGTCACTGCCTCTAGAGCAGTAATTCCGGATTCTAACATTGAGCCTACAGTTGAAAGTACATTTTGCATACAAGCAATCCTGTCAGGGTCCAAATCAGTCGGTCCTTTCCATGGGCCATCTCCTCCAGCACCCCCATGAATGGCGAGCGCTACCAAGAAATCACCTCACAGTCTGACGACGAACATAATTTGTTGCGGTTCGGCTGGCCTGTCGCCAGGTAATTTCCTGCACTGTTCAATGGCTTTGACAACATCCATTCCTTCAACGACCTCACCAAATACGGCATGGTTTCCGTTCAACCAAGGAGTTGCGACTGTGGTGAGGAAAAACTGTGAACCTCCCGTATTTCTTCCAGCATTTGCCATGGATAGAATGCCAGGACGGTCATGCTGTATTGCTAATGCGCTGGCTTCGCAAGGGATCTTCCATCCGGGCCCTCCAGTTCCAGCCATTCGACTCATCGGGTCCTTTGAATGTGGGCAACCACCCTGGATCATGAACTGTTCAATCACTCTGTGAAAGTGGAGTCCGTTGTAGTATCCATCATCTACCAAACGTAGGAAGTTTGCAGTTGTGTCTGGGGCTTCATCGGTAAACAATCGAATTTTGATATCACCGGCGCTGGTTTGCATCATGACTTCGGTCATGTGTGGGTCTAGGCGTAGCCCATTGATGACCCTTCCTATTTCTCTATCTTGATTACTGGTTCAACCAAGGTCGGAAATGCTGGTCTGCATACGCTCTTGCTTGTTCTGCAGTGTAACCATGTGCTAACAGCTGTTGTTCATATTGCAACTGTTCTGGTGTAATACTTGGGTCCGCAGCGGCCATTCCCATCATAGGGTCATTGAACGCAGCGTTAGCAAATGTCTCTTCCACCATACCACTGTTTGAGCGTGATTTTCTAACTATTAGTAGGGTTAGAATAATGATGATTAGAACTCCTGCACCAATTCCTCCAAACATCACAACATTTGTCCCGCTCTTAGCAGAATCTGTTGTTGCCTCTCCTTCGGTCTCAGAGTTATCTCCAGAGCCACTGTCTCCGGTGTCTGTATCGCCTGTTGAGCCGCCAGTATCTACAATCTCACATCCAGCATCGTCCACTGTACTGTTAGCAACGGTTTCAGGACAGTTGTCCAATGAATCTGCGATTCCGTCTCCATCAGTATCCAGTTCACAGCCGTTCTCATCAACCGATGCTCCTTGTGGTGTTTCACTGCAGTCGTCATCTGAATTTTGTACACCGTCACCGTCCGTATCGACAAACGGCGGTGGACATCCATCTCCTCCTTCACCATTTTCAACACCTGCAACTCCAGGGCATTGGTCGCCAAGGAAACCAGAACTGTTGTCTCCAAATCCATCTTCGTCTTCGTCGACCCATTGACTTTCATCAAGCGGTGAGAAATCATTCAGATTAGACCATCCATCTCCGTCTAAGTCGGCACATCCATAACGGTCACCCCATGATTCTCCATACTTGTCTGGGCAGTCATCGACGATGCCGTCACCAGTATCTGTTGTGTTGTATCCGTCTCTGTCTACATCGTTAGCCCATAATTCATCCTCGTTCTGGATGGTGAAATTCTCAGACATGACTTCATTATTGAACAACTCAAATTCATCAACCGCTCTGTCAATATTTACCATTACTCTACAAGAATATATTCCACTAGAGGTTGTAGGATCGATGAATGTTGATGATGACCTCTCAAGAACCAATTGACCGTATCTTGCATAGGTGCTTGTAGAACTATCATCTAGAAGGTCGACAATTGCACCACTAGAGTCGATTAGTTCCAAACTCCAGTTGAAGTTTCCAATTGCAGGACCTCTTAGGTTATGGATTTCAAATGAGTAGAATAGTTCCTCGTTGCTAACCATATCTGAACCACATGACACATTGCTTACAGCTAAATCAGCTGGGGCTGGGGGCAGTGTGATTATTGATAGGTTGTAGTAACCTTCTGCTCCAGAGCCGTCTATGACAATAGTAAATGTTCCATCCATTCCCTCGTGCGTCATATCATCCATTGATGTCCAAGAGGTTCCATTCCAGCCAGTAACAGCTGTTCCATTTTCATCATATAGCATTGAACTAAATGAAGTTCCAGCATCTTGTGTGAGCATGATGTCTACATTTTGGTTGTCTTCAAGTGTAAATTGGTAAGCATCCATTTCATCTTGACCGTCCAGACATCCTTGTCCGATTACATTAGGGTTAGCTCCTAGAATCATTGGGTTTGACATATCGGTTCCAGCGTCTGTACCAGTGCCAGCATCAGAGTGTCCGAAACAAGAGAATGGGGCAGTGTATCCTTCTGGATTACCGATTAGGAGCCTGTAGGTGCCAGCTCCACCGTTTTCCCAGAAAACAGTCGAGCGGTTAACCATGATTGTGTAAACGCCAGCAGTTCCTTCAAAGTCAGTATCGATTGTGGTCACTTCACTATCTGCAAACAGACCATTGTCGGAATCAACAGAGACTCCATTTGCATCTACTAACGCTAGATTGACTGCACCGGATGGCGGGTCTACGAGCGTGATGTTTAGGTTCTGACCAGCAGACAATGATATTGTGTAGAAGTCGGCAGTATCGCTAGAGTCTATACAGCCTCGATATTCTGCATCTGCATAATTACCCAAGTCAAGCGCCGTTGAGGTTTCGTTTCCGGCATCTCCGCCCAATCCACCGTCGTTTTGTGTTACGCATGATGATTCAGCGTTTCCGATTGACACCTGGCCATTTCGTTGGCCTTGGTTGTTAGTTTCGTCTCTTTCGAGAACTAGGTCATCCTGGTCAACGACAACATACAGATAATATCCACCCTCTACAATGTCAAGAGGCATTGTTGCAGGAATTGTAACGCTTGAGTTTGTGTCAACTGGTATTCCTGCAACACTTGTCGAGCCGATCTCATGATCATACCAATCTACGCCTGTGTTTACAGACAAGATTGCGGTAAGTTCGACGTTTGAAGCACCATCAACAGTCCCTTGATTCTCTAGTAATGCTGTGATGTCAAATGTGTCGCCCGGCTGACCGCTTCCGATACTAGTTACAGTATCGATAACATAGTCTGGTGCAGGGATGCTTAGATTTGTCCAAACGTTCAGAGTGTAATTCGACACTCCCGAATAATGAGTTACGTTCACGTAATAAGTTCCATCTAATCCTTCGTAATCGGTTAGCTTCGCAGTTGCAGTCTCCGGATATGAGCTAGTGTAACCCCGGTCAACTTCAGAGCCGTTGCTGTAATGAATGAATACATCAAGATCAGATGATTGATCCTCAGCATCTAATTCAACCTCCAAGAAGTAACCTGCCGGGACATCAAATGCATACACATCGTCACCATCAGCACCATCCATGCAACCAATGTAAGAATCGGTTACGTTGCTTCCCATGTTGGTTGCATTTGCCGAATCAGCTGCTGCATCAGCCCCTAACCCAGCATCATTTTGAGTGCCTCCTACCAAATCAGTACAATCGTTGCCGATTACGGTGACACCAGATGACCACATGTTGTTGTTTGATTCATTACCTTCTGTTATGTTTCCGTAACCATCAACCCATACTAACCAGTAGTATGAATCATTGGTGATATTTGCTGGGATTGTGACGCTCATGGTCGTATTTCTTGAAGATCCTGCTGCTAAATCAGCCTCGTTTGAAACATCATCCAGTAGAGTATCTACGGCCAATCCATCGAATGTTGTATCAGTCGAGAGAATGAAGAAAACTTCGAAAGCACCTGTGTTTGCAGATGAGTTGTTTGCAATATTTTCCACTGTGTAATCAACAGAAACGATATCTCCTGCTTTTGCTTTTGCTGGTTCATTAACCATGGTAATGGTCATGTCTGGCTTTGGCACCGTGTTGTTTGTCCAGACTCTTAGGGTGTATTGCCCATCTCCGCTATACATGTTCACCCAGATGTAGAATGTTGTTGCTTGTCCAGATAGATTAGTAGATGCGGTCGATACTTTTTCAAGAGGATCATTGTACTCTGACCAATCATATGCGTAGGGGTTCTTAGTGGAATCAACAATGTACAAATCAAAATCTGCGCCGGTTGGAACTACCAACTCAACATCAACATCTTTTCCTGATGTAGTCGTAATGCTGTACATATCTTCAGGATCATTTGCATCAACGCAACCAGTGACTCCTGTAGGCCCATTACTTGGGTCAGTGCCCAAACTCTTGGCAGTGGTGCTTGTGTTTCCGGCATCACCTGCCGAGCCAGCATCTGTTTGAACAGCATTACAAGGCGCTCTTCCTGATGCTCCTGTGTTAGCACGAGTTCCAAAATCATCGATTGTTCTAGCAGGGGCGTCACCAAAAACAGGATCTACAATCTCTTTTCCTTCAATGATTTCCTTGTCCATACCTGCACTTGCAAGCGGCGTCATGGTCATCATAATCATTAGGCTGGCTAGTAGGATGGTACGCGTTCGCATGGCCGTCACTGGTTGACGCTAACACTGGTTCGCTATGAAACTACGGTTCTCGCGTAATTTGTACCCTGTTTAGTTTACAATTGGTGCCGCAGCGTTAACTTCGTCTGAAACCCCAGAGGAATAACGTTGGAAATTCTTGTTGAACATTGATGCTAATCTGTCAGCAGTAGTATCGTACTCATCTTTATTTTCCCAAGTTTGCCTAGGGATCAGAACATCTGAAGGAACACCAGGGCAAGACTTCGGGATTTCAAACCCAAATCTTTCATCGGTGATGTACTCAACATCGTCTAACTCACCATCTAAGGCAGCATTCAACATTGCTCTTGTATACTTTATTTTCATTCTGTTTCCAACACCGTAAGACCCACCAGACCAACCGGTATTGATTAACCAAGCAGTTGAGCCGTGCTCGGCCATTTTTTCAGACAATAGGTCCGCATATACGCCAGGATGCATTGGCATAAACGGCTCTCCAAAGCATGCAGAGAAGGTTGCCTCTGGTTCTGTGACGCCGATCTCAGTTCCTGCTACCTTTGCAGTGTAACCTGATATGAAATGATATGCTGCTTGAGAAGCTGACAATCTACTGATGGGAGGCAATACTCCAAATGCATCGCAAGTTAGGAAAATCACGTTTTGTGGATGCCCTCCTTTGCTGTCATCAGTTCTGTTTTCAATCGCCTCGATAGGGTATGATCCTCTAGTATTCTGAGTTTTACTTACATCAAAGAAATCTGGAACACCGTTGTCATCAACAACTATGTTCTCTAGTACAGTTCCTTTCTGTTTTGTTGTAGCAAAGATTTCTGGTTCATCTTCTTCTGAGAGGTTTATCAGTTTAGCATAACATCCACCCTCAAAGTTGAAGACACCATTTGAGCCCCATCCATGTTCATCGTCACCAATCAGTGCTCTTTTCGGGTCTGCTGAAAGTGTGGTTTTTCCAGTACCTGATAGTCCAAAGAAAATTGCAGTATTTTCTCCGTTGGTGTTCGCAGAGCAATGCATTGGAAGAATACCTTTTTTTGGTAAAATAAGGTTCATTACACTAAATATTGATTTTTTAATTTCGCCTGCATACCTTGTACCCCCGATAATCACTTCTCCAAGAGCATAGTTGACTATGACGAAGCACTCTGAGTTCAGAGCATCATCATCAACCAGCAGGTGGGGTGCATGATAAACCGTAAATTCAGGTTTGTGCGTTTCAAGTTGTTTCTCGTTAGGTCTAACAAACATATTCCTAGCAAAGGCGTTGTGCCATGCATTTTCATTAATTACTCTAATAGGAAGGGCTTCAGATTCCTCGGAGCCACAATACAGGTCTTGGACGAAAAGAGTATCTCTGTTCGATAAGTATTGAATTACCTTCAGTTTTAGTCGGTTGAATACATCTTCATCCGTAGATACGTTGACTTCACCCCAGTTTACATCCTCACTAGTGCTGGGTTCGTAAACAATGAATTTGTCATTTGGAGATCTTCCAGTCCTCTCCCCTGTTTCAGTGACGAGTGCTTCATCTGCAGTTAAGAAACCCTCTCCTCTTTTGACAGCGAGATCGATTAGCGAGATGTTGTCTAGGTTCCAATAAACAGTTGCGGCAGTGGTGATTCCACTCTCGGATAAGTTGCCCGATTGGACACCCAAGGCACTGGCCATGAGGATAGCGTGTAGAAGGCCCTCTTTGTCCCTTGCGGTTGTGAGTCTAGTGAAAAATACCATCAATCAATCGTAAAATCCAAAATCAAGGGAGATATTCAAAGCCAAAATAGAGTGTCGAGTATCATGGAGAAGGATCCTGAAGACGACATCCTCTCCAGAAAAAATTTTCAGAAAGCGTCAGGCGTTAACTTTGACAGTTTCTTAGTTTCAAACGACATTACACCGGAGCAGACACAAGAGTCCGTTGAGGTAGAGGATATCGATGTAGCAGTTGGACAGTTAGCAGATATTTTTACTCGTGGGGACCAATCTGTAAACGAGAATGAAGAACCTGAGTTAGACACAGTTACCGAATACGCCGTGGAAGGAGAAAAAAGAGTTCATTATGGACTAATGATATCTATGATTGTAGTTTGGTCTGCAATCGGCACTATAGTAGGAACATCTCCATTTTTCAGTAATACAATCTCTGCACTCGGCCTTTTTGCCATGGCCGGCTTTGGAATATGGCTGGGAGAAATCTGGATTCCCAATAATCGAATGAGAATTCTTGGAGTAACTTGGGTTATTATTTCAATGAAATTATTGTATGGGCTTGCGATTTCTATGTATTCTTGGGAATGGGTTTCCCAAACTGAACTGGGACTGTCGCTACTGGCCTTGGTAGCGGTAAATATTGGAATAGCTCAACATCATGATGAGGATGCAATTGCGACTCAAGCAACGCTTGTTCTTCTTGCTATAGGTTCTGCAGCTGGAGGTCCATACGGCGAAGAAGGGGTTGCGATTATGATAGGAATAGGCACTCTGCTACTTCATGGACTAGCTTATCTCAGGACTTCAGGGAATCTGGCTTCACTGGGAATTGCAGCCTCTTATCTTTGGATCGGCATACATGCCATTAGTAACGACTGGAATATTTTTGGAATCTTCATTACTTCATTTGACGATGATTTACTATTATTCCTGCTAATGTTTGGTGTGACAGGTGTTAATGCAGTTACAGCTACAAAGTTCGCAAGAGAAGAAAATTGGTTTTCATCTGCATTCAAAGCCATGGGGCTTGGAAAACCTGGACTATGGTCTGTTTCAGTTGGACTGGGTATGTTCGGTGCATTGCTTGCAATTGCATCTAATAGATTGGAAACTGGTTACGCACTAGCACAACTAATTCTACTTCTTTCAGCATTTGCCCCGTCTTATCTAGTCGTAAGAGGAGAAAGCTGGTCTAAATTACAATACTATGCTTTGTGGCCCGCGCCTCTACTTTTAGCTCTGGTAATATTGATGGTAAGGGGCGTGATTGACACTCCTGTTTCGGAACCATGGTCGATTTATGCTGCATTTAGCGCAGCGATCACGACATTTGCAATTCTAAATCACCAACATGCAGTTTCAGATCATGTGCTATGGCTCGGCTCGATTGTAATTGTTATCCTGCTAACTTTACTTATTCCAGCCGAGGAAAAAGAGTATGCAAGAGCCTTACTGATTTGTCAATCAGTAGTGTGGTTGGGCTTGGCCTTCCTTGCTTTACGAAGAGATTCTCCTTCGCTTGCAGGCACTACATCGATTGCCCCTTGGATTTGGCTATTCTTGTTCGCAAGCAATCTTGAAAATCGCTTGATTTCGGTTGAGATTTTGCCCATTAATATCGACCAGTTCGATTTGACCATATTCCTTCTGTTGCTAATATCTATTCAGATTCCTTTGAATCTAAAATTGGGTCAGAGCGGCGTAAATCTCGCCGGTAGACTTGTTGGTATGTCTGAGTTAAGTGCGAGGATGAGAGATAGTGGGGCAATGAGATTATGGAACATAAGTTTCATTGTAATACTATGTACAATGCTATTCATAACAACTCCAGAAACAGTTCCGTCATACGGCCTGGTTATTGTTATGTCAGTATTGCTATTGTCTCATTCAATAGCGATGCGCCTCGACCGACATCAAGGAACGCCACGCACGATCTTGGTTAGTTGGGCTATAGTTGCCTTAATACTCCAATGGCGCTTTGGTTTTGCATCCGCTTTCATCTTAGTGTTTGGACTTTCTTCGATTATCATCGTAAGTTGGTCAGAAATTAACCTGAACAGACTAAAAATTGGAGAGAAACTTTCCCATCAAGCAATATTACCTGAGACATTGATTACTACAACTCTTGGTTTTATTGCCATCATGTTCATGATTCTAGCGCTAAATGAACCAATAAAGCAGCCACTGAGTTACTCTCTATTCTTGGATGATTCCATCGTTAATCTACGTCTTTCATCGCTCGCAGCAGTTTGTACAATTGGGGCTCTATATTTGCCTAGAGCGTCAAAATTAGAGAAATTACTACCATCAGCGATTGCTAGCATATCGGTAATTATTACCGTTGGAATGGCTGCAATGAGTCTCGACGATGATTTTTCTTTGTATCTTGCAGCAGTTACATTCGTAGCAACTGGTGCATGGCTGGCAGCACAAGGAGAAATTCGCTCGAGGCTGAAACAAGTTTCAGAGCGTCAAGATAGAATTGACAAATACATTGCAAGAAAAGAAACCGTTGATGAGTCAGCTGTAATAGAGGAAGAACAAACCGGAATCAAGATGATTGATGCAGAGTTATTACAACTGTCAGAACTGCAACAAAAACGTTCCAGAAGAAGGGCCGCTTCTGGAGAATACGACTTAGTGGTTGGAGATATTCATCATAAACCTACTATTGTATTATCTTTCATTGTTGTAACGATAATTGCAGGCGTATTTTTTGCATGGACAAATGGGGACTCTTTGATTGCAATTACCTCAGCATCCATGATTTCGATATTGTTTATCGGAATCGCCCGATGGAGGGCTGATCAAGTTAATTTGCAATTGCCAGACATTTTGGGAATAGAATCTCCTATTGCATTAACTATGGGAGGGCTGACACTAATCCAAATTGCAGGCAGATTAGGCGACTCAAACGTACAACTAGAATCACAGTGGGAATCACTTATTCTTCTTACTTCGTTGATAATTCTCGGTACAATTTCTTTGTTAGGTAGGAAAGATTTGGGATTAAGAATACCATCGGTCTTGGAAGGAATAGTTGGCCTGCTAGTGTCATCAAGAGTTCTTACAACCTTAATGGGTGTTGACTCAATTCAGATGGTGCCAAGTTACAGCGATGAAATGTCATGGATAGTTCCAGTTTGGGGAATAGAAGTATTCCTAATTTTAGCAGTGTTACTGTTTGAATGGGTAGAAAGAGAGAGGCTCAACCGTGATTTAGGTGACCATAGAGGAGCGATAGGACGCTTTACTTGGGCATTAATGGCAATAATTATTTCATTTGGAATTGCAGGTTTTATCGCTGCAATTTTTGCTGTTAAGAATTCATTAAAATGGGTCCAACCAGCAGTCCCGCTTATTGTCGCAATATTCATGCCAATCAGTTGGAATGCGTTAGGAAATTGGATTGATATCATTAGTAATACGACAGGCCTTTTCATGATTTCTTTAGGATTTGTCGGATTAATCTTAGCAGTTTATACGACTAAGGTAGAAAGACAAATCTGGCTTTCTTCTTGTCTTTGGATTGGTCAGATAATGGTGCCCTCAGGAGCATTTGCGATTTATGAGTCTACATCGGAGTTGATGATGGTGTTATTGATTTTAGTCTCTACAACATCTTGGATAATTGGTGTTATAACACTGCGAAGGGCATGGAGAATAATAGGTGCTCTGGACTTGGTACTAGCATGGCTAATTGCCAGTGTTTTGATAATATCCGGCACTCCTGGAATTATGCTTCTTGCTATGCTAATGGCAACTGCAGTCTTGTTGGGACTAGTTACATGGCTTGGACAGAAATACGAGGAAGAGATATCCGTTACTTGACCAGTAGCTCTTCGCTTAATTTGTCAGTAATTTTCCCAACTACAGTGATAGCAACACCGGGGTCAATGCCCGGAGATACTCGTAAGGAGACATTCGTTTTTGCTTGAGTACCAGAATTTCTTATCCCAATAGAGATGCCTTCTTTTTCGAGCATTAGCAGGTTTTCCTCTCCTTCAAGCCCGCTTACAGTAAGATCGCCTAAACTCTGCTTGGCCAAATCTGTAATTAAGACTGCCAATTCATTTTTACCATTCCATTTGGAACGCTCAGAGGGGAATATGGAGTTCCTTATCTTGTAGCCTTTCTCAAACGGGCTAATGCCGTTATCTACTGAATTTGCGCAAAGAACAGCCAGCATACTCGCAACACCATCTCCAACTAGGCACCTACTCCCGTCTTTGCACGGAGATGAGAGTACAATATGCCCTGAGTCTTCTACACCTATTACATTTTGACCTTTATCTCTAAGCTCCTTTGACAGCCATCTGTCTCCAACGGCTGTCTGAGAACTAGTTACATTGGCGTTTAATCTATTGAGAGATGAAATCAGAGATAGGTCAGATTCTACACTAGCAGCCAAATACCAATCACCATTAGCTGAACGTAGGATACAATCAGCCATTTCATCTCCGTCCATAACCCTGCATCCATCATCTGTAGCAACTATGAACAGACATCTATCTCCATCTCCGTCTAGTGCTGCACCGATGATTTCTCCGCTGGTGGATTCCTCAAGGGACTGTATTAACAAATGAGGGCTATTCTTAGCCTCTTGCCACGTCCATGAATCTGTTGGTTTTAGTTCTCCTGCTCCACAGTTATGATTCATCTCTAATGCCGCTTTAGACACTTCATTAACTTCAATATTAATTTCCGATAGTAAATCTTCAATCCAGTCAGATGCAGCTCCTTTGGAGCAATCTATGACTAATTTCTGCGGCTTTGGACTACTAAATGTATTCGTCAATTCCTGCATTCTCTTTAACAGCAATTTCTTGTGAGCACTATCTGCATCAAATATCGCATCTGGTGATTTCAACTCTTCTAGAAATGTAGCATCAATGTCCCTATCTTCAGCGGCTAACTGTTCGACTAGTTCTGAGATTTCTAATTCTAATTCCGGATAAGTTTTGAAACCTTGAGAATCAAATACCTTGATTCCAGAATCAGAAACTGGGTTGTGACTCGCAGTTATCATACATCCAAGCGACGAGCTTGTATCTAAGACTGCGTTGTGTAATCCTGGAGTGGCGCACATACCTGCATGAGTAACTTTGCAATTTCCTAAATGCAATCCAACAGTTAGAGAATCGACAAGTTGAGGATTACCTGGCCTGTCATCCCATCCAATAATGACTTGTGAATTACTAGTAACAGTCCTTGCAAGTGCCTCTCCCACAATCCGCATTAATCTTGGAGAGATTTTCCTTTGATCTAACAGTTGAGATATTGCTTCATCATCAGAATTTGGGGATTTTACGACTTCTCCTCTGATTCCGTCGGTTCCAAAAAGCATTCAATCACCCGAGAATGGTGTTTTCGCTATGAATTCCAGTGATTACAGAATTTGCCTTTGACGTGCATTTCGGTCCTAAAACTACGCCGGGATTTGTCACAGAATTACAACCTAATTGAACGCCTTCCCCAAGGATTGCACCAAATTTTCTCAAGCCTGTCGCAATCCTATTTCCATCCAACCAAGTGAAAACTTCCGTACCATCATTTCTGAGGTTTGACAACTTAACACCAGCACCTAGGTTGACATCAGGGCCAAGAACAGAGTCTCCGACATAATTGAAATGTGGAGCTTTAGATCGTGGAAGCAATATGCTATGCTTCGTTTCACTAGCATGTCCAACTAATGCTTCACTACAAATCCAGGAATACTCTCGAATGTAAGCACCGTGTCTAATTACAGCCTCAGGGCCGATATATGACGGGCCAATAATGTGCACTCCAGGCTCGATAACTGCGGTTTCATCAATGTGAACGACACCTCTAGAATCATCTATGCTTACATCAGGTCTCACTTTCTCTCCAACATCATTGAGCATGTCAGTTAATTGTCCTTTTAGAGTTGGTAAAACAGACCAGACTGCTCCGCTAGGAAAACAGGGTTGTCTTCCACTCGACTTGTCGAGTGAAGGCCACAATTCTTCTGCGTTAGGCGCGCCCATTAGTCAGGCCTAATCGTTGATGTGATTTGACCTTTTCATGCTACGTTGTAGATTCTTTTTCCTGTTGACCTATCTAGAGTAAAAATCACTGCATTTTTTAGATATCTTGGTATGAAAAAGCCTACTTTTCTGGAAGTTAGGCCATGGTTTCTCATTTTTCTCGTAATTGACAAGTGATGGACAATATCCGCAGCTGAGCAGCCGGGGTTATTCGAAATGTAGTCTACAATTTCAGACTTAAGTCTCTCAAGCCTCGCAGATTTCTGGGATCCTCTTCCATTCATGAATATAAATTAGCCTTTGCAACATATTGAACCATTTAGGGCCGTCCCGGGGGCCCCATTTATTTACAATAAATTATTAAAAAATTTCAATATCGTATTAGTGTGGGGAACAGAACGATACCAATTTTGCTAGCATTTGTCGTGCTCTCACTCCCTCTTTCAGGTTGTGTAGAACCAATTACTGAAAAAGAGCAAATCGATGCTGAGGTTCTCGTTCAAGTAGAAGATCCGTGTTCACTTCCATCGGAACCAATAACACAGTCAATGACCATAATTTCTGTTAACGGTGTCGATCGATTATTCCGATTAACCGTTCCAAGTTCCGACTCTGGAGTTAAGTTGGCATTGGTTATTGCCTTCCACGGAGGAGGTATGGCTGATGAGGACTTTAATCAGCAAGATGAGTTCGACCAGCTAGCAGAGCAAGAGAAATTCATAATGGCTTACGCTATTGCAGAAGACGGCAGAACTGAATCAGAGGGAGAGTGGTACTTGAACACTGCAGCAACATCAAGAGATGACAATGATTTTGCTCTCACAATAGTCAACGAACTTTCAAAATCATATTGTGTAGACCAAGATAGATTGTATGCAATCGGATACTCCCTTGGGTCAATGTTTACCTATGAGGTTGCATGCCAACTAAACTACAAGTTCGCAGCAGTTGCTTCATTTGCAGGGACAATGCCAGTTGAGCCAGAAACTTGTGACCTCATTGGTTCAATGTCTGTAATGCACATCCATGGTAAGTTGGATCTGTTAATTGATTATGATGATGATTGGGATTGGAAAGATGGTGAGCACGAAGGTGTTGGAACGATGAGTAACATTCCGGGAATGATTGATTATTGGGCAGAAAAATCAAATTGTCAAAATGTAGATTCCCATTATCACCAAGCCGTTGAGCATATTGTTCACAGTGATTGTGTGGGGGGTGTCATCGTTGAGCATCATGGCCTAGAGTTCGGTGGGCACACTTGGCCTGACGATGTTGCTGGCACAGAAACTTATATCCTGATTTGGGATTTCTTGAGCAGATTCACAAATT
>CEPU01148003.1_pt1 | contig 14665 bp, 12 predicted proteins | sample 530471 | NCBI WGS metagenome assembly CEPU01 (sample SAMEA2620194, study PRJEB7988) | marine metagenome | biome: marine biome (ENVO:00000447); feature: surface water layer (ENVO:00002042); material: "saline water (ENVO:00002010), including plankton (ENVO:xxxxxxxx)" | depth 5 m | reverse complement strand
AAAATGGAAATTCAAACCATATGGAGACTGTGGAAAATATGTATCCGACCTTTTCCCTCACATCGGTTCATGTGTGGACGATATTGCCTTCCTGCATTCCATGAAAGCAGAGTCTCCTATACACGGGTCTGCTATGTTGATGATGAATGCTGGCAACTTGCTTTCGGGACACCCCTCACTTGGCTCTTGGGTAAATTATGGTCTAGGCAGCGTTAATGAAAATTTACCAGGTTATGTGGTCATGCTCGACAAAACTGGTGGCCCCATAAGTGGAGCAAAAAATTGGTCCAGTGGATATATGCCTGCAAGCTTTCAGGGTACAGTTTTGCGATCGCAAGGCTCTCCAATTTTAGACTTGGAAAATTCCCATGGTATACCTCGTTCACAACAACGAACCATGCTCGATCATCTTAGAACAATTAATGAAGGTCATCTGTCTGAACGGTATGATAATACAAATCTAACAGCCCGGGTTGCTTCATATGAACTTGCTTACAAAATGCAGGCATCCGCACCCGAAGCAGTGGATGTGGACAGTGAGCCAGAATATGTAAAGAACCTATACGGCATGGATGGTACAAATACCGAAGATTTCGGCCGAAAATGCTTACTTGCTCGCCGCTTGGTAGAGCGGGGTGTACGATTCATCCAAATTTATTCAGGAGGTCATCACAATGATAACAATTGGGATGCACATGGCGACTTAGTTAAGAACCACTCTTACCATGCGGGTAATACTGACAAACCAATAGCTGGCCTTCTAAAGGATTTAAAACAGCGCGGTTTACTTGATGAAACACTAGTCGTATGGGGTGGAGAATTCGGTCGTCAACCAACTGCCGAATACAAAGAAGGGACTGGTCGAGACCATAACTCCTATGGATTTACCATGTGGATGGCGGGTGGAGGCATCAAGGGAGGTATCAGTGTCGGTGAGACGGATGAACTTGGTAGCCAGGCTGAAACAGATCGCTTTCATGTAAAGCGACTACATGCAACAATCCTGAATCAATTGGGATTGGATCCAAACAATCTAACCTACTTTCACGGAGGCCTTGATAAGAGCCTTGTCGGAGTTGAGGGTGCAGAACCAATTCATCAAGTTATCGCTTAGGTAAATAATCGCTAGCTTTCTTAGGAACACTAATCCCGCGTTGCACAAAGGGATTTAAGAAGTTAGTTGTAATTTGTGGTAATCTTTCATAAGCCATTACTTTTGGATTCTCCCTTTGAAAAATGGGAATGGGATAATGTACCTAAATATCGAAGAGAACAAATAAGAAACTGGGTTTTCGAAAAAGGCTTTCTTGATTGGGATAAAATGTCCAACCTACCCAAGGGCTTAAAAAAAAACCTTTCTGAAAAAGTAGACTTATTACCAATGGAACCGGTTAAAGTACAAGGTTCAACGGACACGACGCAGAAAATACTCTGGAAATTACGTGACAATCAGTTTATTGAAAGTGTACTCATTCGTGCCACAGAAGGAACGAAAGGGATACGAGCATCAAGACTAACTCTCTGCGTATCCACACAAGTTGGTTGTGCACTGGGTTGTAAGTTTTGTGCCAGTGGGCTAGATGGGTTAAAAAGAAACCTCTCGACCGGAGAAATTGTCGGGCAAGTTTTGATGGCCAAGATTGAAGCAGAAAGAAGGATTGATAATTTGGTCTTCATGGGAATGGGAGAGCCACTGGCTAATCTACCTGCCCTACTCCCGGCACTGGACATTATTCTTTCGCCGCAAGGGCTGGGAATTGGAGCAAGACATATTACCCTGTCTACCAGTGGAATTGTGCCCAAAATATTGGAATTAGCCAATTATCCAGCTCAGATAAGATTGGCAGTTTCTTTACACGGGGGAGACGATGAGACCCGCACCAAAATTATGCCGATTAATCAACATTATCCAATTGCGGAACTCCTTGAAGCTTGTGAGAAATTTATCGAGCGTAGAAAAAAAATGATCACGCTCGAATATATTTTAATCAAAGGCATTAATGATGATGTTAAGCAGGCAAGGCTTCTAGCAAAACATGCCCAAAGACTGAATGCCAAAGTAAATTTAATTCCCTACAATCGTGTTGACAGTTTGGACTGGGAAAGACCAGACAATGAAAAAATCAATGCTTTCTATAGAACTGTTGAAAAAGAAAAGGCTCCTCGGGTCACATTGCGTATGGAAAAAGGACACGATATTGACGCAGCTTGCGGACAGTTAAGACTAAAAGAATCTAAATCGATTTAAAAGATTACACCCTAGAGTCGTTTAAGTATAACATCCCGAAGAACACCAGTTGTGGCAAATGTTGTTATACCCAGAGGTACTGACATTTCAATTTCTCCAAAGCGCATTCCCACCTTTCTTCCTTCTACTTCAACATCGATTACCTGTTCATCATCTATCCAAACAAAAATTTCACCTGAAGTAACCTTAAGTCGGATATCATACCATCGGTTATCCTCAAATATGTAGGCATCTCCTGTCTCATTTTCAGATGCATCAAAATCATCTATACTGGATATTCCGATTAGAGATCCACCCCAACCTCCCAAAATCAAAGTCGCATGAGTATCATTATAGGGAAAGGTAAGACCACAAAAAAAATCGCTACCCATTGCTCTCTTTGCTTTTAGACAAATTTCATAATCTTTGACAGGCAAAGGTGGTCCAACCCAGTGAAGTCCAGATAATTCGGCTCCCATCTCTAATACAAGGCTTCCATTTTCATCTATGAAAATTTCGCCTTTACCCGCATAGTCTGTTTTTTTCCAATTTTCTAAACTATAACCATTGAACAACATTTCGTTACTTGAGATTTGTGGTTCCCGTAAATTTTTCTCAGGCATACACCCATAAAACAAAAAGGATAAAATCAAAAAGATCGTAAGATTTTTCATCGTTAGAAAAAAGCGAGGCAAATCAGATTTTAGGTCGTTCAATGACTTCAATCTCATATCCATCAGGAGCATCCACAAACGCAAAAACAGAACCAGATGAACTTTCTGTGGGACCTTCACTAAAGGACTGTCCAATTGATTCAAGATGAATTTGAAAATCACTCATACTTTCCACCTGAAATGCAAGATGCATCAAGTCTTCCTGAACCTCCACAGCTCCAGAACCAGGAAAATATGTTAATTCTATCTCCTCTTCGCTATTTGGAACAGAAAGAAAAACCAACTTTGATCCGCGTGGAGACTCATGACTTCTCGACACTTCCAAACCAAAGGTTTCTTTGTAGAAGTTGACCGATTTTTCCAAATCGCTAACCCTCATTCTAGTATGTAAGAACTTACAGACAACAGGGGACATAATGTAGAGATTTCAAAAAGAAAATGTGACTTTTTCAACTCCAGCCTCAGAACAAGCATTCAGGACACTAATAGCTGATTGATGCTCAGCGATTCCAGAACTTTCAATTTGAACTTTAAGTTCTGCTTCCGCTTTTGTTTTAGCTCCAGAACTTATTAATTGATCACGCATTCCCTTTTGAACTTTTAAATTGGATACTAAATCAGGCATTTCAAAGTCCAAACCATCTTCAATTTCAGAACCATTCAGATAAACTTCTCCTTGATCCCCAATTTTTACATTCAGCATATCCATTGGAGTAATGTCACTACTTTGAGGTTTTCCTGGCAATTGAATAGATAACTCAGCCTCTGGTTGTTTCAGCATGGTAGTCACCATAAAATATATCAACAGAAGAAATGTAACATCGATCATCGGAGTAAGATCGACATCATCTTCCTCATTTAAAATATTTTTTGCTGAATCCATAACTTAAGACGCACCTCCAGCAACTTGCCATGTTCCAAAAATTATATCCGCTTGCCCAGCATTTCCGATTACTTTCATCACATCCTGAACAACAGCATGAGTAACCTTAGGATGAACTCTTAAGAAAACCTTCCACTCAGGGTTTCTTTTGACTGCTGTACCAATCGCTTCCATATCGATCTCCTGTTCACCCCAGTAAAACTTTTGGCCAACAGGAGTTTCGTCAATGCTAATGATTGTACGAGGGGGAGGTTGTTCTTTCACATTTGAATTACCCGCAACAGGTAAAGCTGCCAATTCAATATACTGTTCTGACATCCTCTGAGCAACCACCATAAAAAAGACTATAAGTAGAAATACCACATCGATCATCGGAGTAAGATCAGGAGAGTCATTCGACTCAGGTGGTGTATATCTGCTCATTTATGGAAGGATAAAAGGTAACTTAAATGAAACCTCTACTGAGCAGGAGGAGGCATAGGAGGAGCCTCGGGTGCAGGTGCGGGTATTCCCGGGGCAACATTTGGATCTTCCTCTTCGTAATATTGTTCTTCTTCACCTCCGCCAAAGCCACCCCTTGCTGCTCGTACAAGAGTAAATACCATTTCGCCAGCAACTCTGTTTACTTCAGCCACAATGGTGCCAAATTTTGTTTTGTAGATGAAATAAGAAATAAGTGTCGGAATTGCGACTACAAGACCTGCGGCAGTTGTCCATAGAGCACTACCAATATTACCGGCCATCTTCTGACTCGATTCTCCCCCCATACCAGAAGCCTGTAAGACTTGGAACGCTCCAATCATACCCGTAACTGTACCAAGAAGACCAACCATCGGGGCAATGGAGCCAACGGTATTAAGCAAGTTGATCCAAGTAAATGGCTTAGCCAACTCGAGGCTGGAACTTTCCTCCAATCCTTTTTCGATAGACTCAATATCCAACTCATCATCCTTTATACGGGCGAGTCCCCCTTTTAAGACTGAGGTTACCGGCAATTTGTACTGCTCACACAATGCCAACGCACCATCCACATTTAAATTTTGTAACTCTTGCATTATCGGCTGAATCACGTCCTCTTTAACAAAAGCTTTTTTTCGAATAGCTATGCCGTTATATATTATAAGAGTAAATCCAGCTAGTATTAAAATAATAAATGGGACAAGAAAGGGGCCAAGGTTATCCACTAAGGCACTTCCAAAACCTTTTTGTTGGGCATGTGCCAAGTTTGCAAAGAAACTAGGTGATAAACTAGCAAAGATTATTCCCAGTATTCTTATTGATCGGTTCAATCTTAATTTCATAATATTTGTTGATTTTATTTTTCTAGAATTACTTGCGTGAGCAGAAAGGGTCAAGAACAGGTTTTGATTATGTTGCGGGTAGATTAGCTAATCTTTTTTCGCTCTCAGCGGCCCATTTCGTACCATCATAAAAAATTTTAACTTGTTTGTAGACATTTTTCGCAGCCTCATTGAGTTCCAATTTTTCATAGGCATCGCCGGCCATCATGAGGGACTCGGGTAACCAATCAAGACCAACTCTAGCACTAACAATTCCCTCGGTAACTTCGAGAACGGATTGTCTGTAAAATTCGGCTGCTTTTACACTGTCACCTGCTTGTTCAAATTGTCTCGCATATTGAACGCGCAACAGAGCTCGAATTAATTTATATAAAGAATATTCATTGGTTTGCCGAGCAGGAGGACTTTGATCTATTTTCTTAACTGTTTGAATAGCCGTGCTAAAAATCTTTCTTGCAGCTTCACCGTAGCGTGCATCCTTGGCAGCTGCCCTAGAGTAAGTTTCATATAATTTGATGTAACAATACACAGGCCAAATCTCGACAATTTTTGCGTATGGACTGCCAATCGATTTGTTTACAATAGGACCAAGCCGTGCATATTCAGATATAGCTTCGTTATAAAGTCCTTTAATTCTCAAAGAATCAGCTAATTTTAAATAAGAGGCATGATCAGCACTGTTATTTCGAATAGTTACTTTTTGAAGAAGGGCTCTGGCGATCTTTGCAGATTTTGAATTTGCCTGAATCATTTTACTAGCAAGACCCAAAGAAGCTTCAGAAAAGTCCCTGTATCCGAAGCTGTCTAGTTTATTTAAATTCAGGCGAGATAAAATATAAAAGGCTTCATCAAATTGCTCCATTTCAATGAGGGCATTGACATAGATTAAACAGTTATCATGTACGGCAAAATATTTCTGGGGAATTTCCAAATACAAAAGTGCTTTGTAAATAATGGGGCGTAACGACGGTAAAAATTTAACATCATACTGTTCATTTGAAAATGATTTCAAAATTTTGATAGAATCTTCAGGCCAATTAAAAACAAATCCCTTAATATTTTGTTTTTCCAGTCCACGCAGTTCTAACTGCATTCTACCAGCACCGTCCATCTGTGCATATATGATTCCCCTCTGGCCATCAACCCCAAGCAAACTTCCTGGCTTTCCTGCGTTACCCACATAAATTTTTACTGGAAGTGGACCGGAATGAATTTTAAAATAATCCTTGTTTGTTTGTCCATAAAGGGAGCAGGAAAAACTCAAAAATAGACAGAAAAACAAATTTATCGTGTAATACCTCATTATTTTAAGAATTTACGTTGCCAATCAACATACTGTTTTTCGACTTTTGTTATTTGATCAGACTGACCACTCTGTTCATAGCAACGGATTGCCTGCTCGTATGATTTAGAAGCCCATTTTGAGGCACTTGGAAAATTCAGTGTGGTATCCAAATAATAGTAAGCTGCTCCTGCATAGTCTCGAATTGCTCTTTTACACTCGCCCATCATGAAAGAAGACTGTGCACGTTGCTCCAGAGTAGCATCAGTATCACTCTTCACTTCAGTAAAAGAAGACACAGCACGGTCATAAAGACTACTATCCTTGGATGCCTGCCCCACTTCATACAAAGACTCGCCTAGCCTAATTCTTGCATCGTTTGCGCTGTCATGCCATGACGAATTTGCCAATGCGGATTCAAAGTAATCCACTGCCTGCTGGTAGCTTCTTTCCTGCTGCTTTGCCTGACCGAGAATATAATTTGCATCAAAAAGAAATTCACCCCCCGTTTCGCCAAAAAGATCTACTAGCCTTTCCATAGCCGCAATTGCATCCTCTGTAGAATTTTGAGCAAGAAGCTTATTGGCCATCCAAACCAAGACTCCCGGACTAGCCGCAGGAAAATCACTACGTTGCGGGTTATAGCTTCCACCCGCCTTTGATCCAACCCGATCCAGAGTTGCCCTCATTCTAAGTTCAAGTGTTTTACTACCCGAATTCTTTGCCTGATTAAGAAGATTTGCAAATGCTACCTGGGGAGACAAATCAGAGGGAAATCCATTCTGAAGATTTTTATATTTCTTTAGATATCCCTTAAACTTTTCCATATGAGACGGGCTGGAAAAAATAGCACCCCTTGATTTTACCACATCGCTGTAAATATCTTGATCCATTCCCTCGTAATTAGCAGACAAGAAAGGAAGCAGTTTTTTTCGATCCCCAATTATTTCCTCAACTGTTCCGGAAATGGTTTCCTCAATACCTTTTCGGTCTCGATATGTAAAAGTAACCGACTGACTTGGGTTCTGTAGTTTTTCTAGAAGATCAAGAGAGCGACCATAAAGTTTATTATACTCATCATATTTTTCAGTATACTTATTTAAAATTCCATCTACCCCGACATTGTTTGGATCATTACCATATTTCTCAATATCCTTGTAATACAGATTGAGCATATCCGATGGTCTTCCAAGCATTTCACTAGCAAAACCAATTTTCTCAGTAGCTTCCGAAATACGGGCTTCATTACTTTCAGAAAACTTCTCCGAATATGATTTGAACAAACTTTCCATATTCGAATAATAAACGAAAGAAGCTACATCAAATAATTCACCATAATCGAGAGACTTATCTCCATTAAGATCGAATTCACTAAGGCTTTTATCTGCGTTTAAACCGATAGAGTTATATTCAGAAGACTGTAGCACTTCATCCTTATTTTTATCAAAGCTAAGGTAATGGTCAACAACACCTTCCGGGTTATCGGCAACTCTTTCAAGAAGACCTCCTTCATTAAATGTTGCATCCGTTATCAATCTCATCTCCTGAGATTTTTCTCTTACAAAATTATAATTTTTTTGGGCACTTTCAATCTGATCGAATGTTGGTTGTTCATCCGGTTTTACATCACTAATCGCAAGATCTCCTAAACTTAAATAAGCTTCCGCCACCATTTTATCATCCGGGAATTTAGTCACATATTCCTCAAAAAGACGAATGGCGTTTGGATTGTCTTGTGAACCCTGGTATGCAACTGCCAGTCTAAACATAGCATCCTTGTAATATTCTTCATCAGGGAAATGTCTCGCTTTCCCGCCGCCACTCCATTTTTCATTTATTGATTCCTGACCTGTCGAAATAGTCTTACCTCCTCCCGCCTTATCAGTAATTTTCCATGTGGATCCGTTAAACCACATGAAAAAACCATCACCATTTGCATACACAGGCTTTCCATTTTTTTCTTCACCGGATGGAAGATAAACCCCATTGGGATCGGGTAATTCTTTAGGTTCAGGCTCAGGTTCAGGCTCAGGTTTTTCCTCAACAACTTTTTCAGGTTGCTCAACAGGTGTTTGAGTCTCCTTGTCGGCATTTGTTGTCTCACTGGTTGAAATTTCTTCTTCTCCTCCACATGAAAAGAAAAGAAAAACAGCAAGCTGTACGAGTGTAGAAAGAAAAATTCTCATTTGATTAATCTTCCCCCCTTTCCTGCAAATCACCTTCCTCAGGTACTCCACCTAGAGGCAAACCCTCAATATTGACTCCAACAACAGCACCTAAAAGTGGCTTTGCCTCATCGAACTTACCAGTTGCGAGTAAAGCCAATCCGCTCATGTAATGTGCGGTCGGCATGGATGGACTTTTAAAAAATGCTTTATTGTTAACATATCCATTGGCACGATTCATTACACCATTTTCAAAACCAGCAAATTTTTCCAAAAGACCATTAAAGTTTTTGCGCTTAAAATAAACGGATCCCATCATTCCGACGAAATCCTTAGCATACTTATGTTCAGGCATTACATTAATAAAATCATTACAAAGAGAAAAAAATCGTTCATAATACTCCGCAGACTTAGTTTTTGACTTTTCAGCACGATCCCGTTCAGTTGTTCCCAATTCATTTTGGAGGCTGACTGCAATTTGATTTAAAGTTTCAGCTTCCTGTCTGTAAGCATTAGCCATAATAAATGTGACATCAGCACGGAATTTAGTCCATTTTTTGTTTGCAAGATATTTTTCTCCGAGTTCGATCGATTTCTCACGGTATTTAACTGTGTTAGCAGAAGCAAATGCTGCATAAATGAAATTCTCAACATTTTCATGCTTAGGAAAATCGTTATAAAGCCAGTAAAATCCCCAAAAAGATTCCCAGTCACGTTTGGTCAATTGAAAATTATCTGCTTTTCGCCATCTCAGAACGGTGGTAAATGGAGGCGTATCCATTGCCAATTTCAACTGACCTTTTGAACTGGTTAACTTCATAGCAATTGTATTGGACTTTTCTTTTAAAATTTCCAACCGTCGCTTCGGCATAGTGCTACCCTGTAAGGCGATAATTTGCTCGTATTGAGAAAGTTCAGTTTGCAACTGTTTTTGCCTCTCTTTGTAAAAAGCAACAATCTCCTCGGTCGTCATTGTTAAAGCGTAAAAAAGAGACGCTTCCACATGCCTTCCCGCATCTTTTAGTTGTGCAGCTCCTTGCATGAGGTTAACATTTAATCTTAAATCATATCTAGCCGGTGTGTCACCGGAGAGCCTTGGTAATAAGGGAAAAACTTCATCAATTCTTTTGGTCTGAACAAACATTTCAGTTAGACATGATACAGCATAAGCAGAACGATCTTCATCTTTTGCTAGGTCTGCATACTTCAAAAGTTCACGGAATGAAGGTTCACCTTTTACCCAATCCTGCTCGATATGATAACATTGAGCCCGCCCAAAATACAAATTCATCAACTCGGACCTCTTTAAAATTTGTTTTTTGTAAGGTTTGGCTGAATCAAGTAAAAGTTCAATAACTCTAGCCGCATCTTTCCATTCATGAAGGGCACGTAAGCAATCTGTTCTCTTTTGTAAAGCCATGACAGCTTTTGGGTCATTTGGAAATTTCTCAGCGAAAAAACCGAAGGCGCTTGATGCCTTTCCTAAAAAATCTTGGTTTCCCGTTTTAGCAAAACTTTGCAAATATCCAACACCACGAACGAAACCGAATTGTTGGAGAATTTTTTCCACTTCGGGATCTTCTTCATCCTCAAAACGAACTTCTAACTCGTCAAGTAAAGGGGAAGCTCCGGCAAAATCTCCCTTACCAATCAAAGCCTGAGCTTCCGAGATTACCTGCCTCAACGGCATGTCGGCAGGACTCTGTCCATGGCAAATTGTTGAGGAGAGAAATAAACTTAAAAAAAGCACCAAGACAGGTACCAACGAATATGATTTAAAAGGGTTTCTTCGGGGCATAAATGAGATAGTGAACTAATAAAAAAGACTGCAAGATTTCCCGCAAGCTTTTTCATCAAAACTGAGTCCCATGTGTTTAAAAATCAATACAGCAAGGACATTTGAGAACCCAATGATTTTTATTGAATTGTTCCCATTTAGGTTCACTCAATAAACTTTCCTCATATTTGTCAGCACAAACTCGATGGCCGTAAGCACAGCCCGCAGGTGGATTAATGGGAGATGGGATATCTCCTGGGATTATAATTTTCTCCCGATCAACACTCGGGTCAGGTATGGGAATCGCTGAAATTAAAGCCTTGGTATAAGCATGCAAAGGATTTACAAAAACTTCCTGAGCTGGGCCCATCTCGACAATCTTTCCAAGATACATTACGGCAATTACATCAGACACATGTCGAACCACTGCCAAGTCATGAGCAATCAACAAATAGGAAAGCCCAAGAATTTCTTGTAATTCCATCAGAAGATTAAGGACCTGACTTTGTACAGACACATCAAGTGCAGATACCGGTTCATCCAAAACGAGTAGTTCAGGCTCAAGAGCGAGGGCACGGGCAATTCCGATTCGCTGACGCTGCCCTCCTGAAAACTCAAAAGGATATCTTTTAACTGAACTTTCAGGAAGACCCACTTTTTCAAGTAGTTCTTCTACCTTAATATGCCTTTCTTTCTTGGCGCCAATATTATGTATATCTAAAGGCTCCCGCACAATCGAACCAACCGTCATCCTCGTATTGAGAGACTCAGCGGGGTCCTGAAAAACCATTTGTACGGATTTACAAAAATCTTTTTTTCCATGTGGGTCGTCCGAAGCATATTCCTTGAAAATAATCTTTCCACTTGTCGGTTTGACCAAACGGACGATTGACTTTGCCAATGTGGATTTGCCACAGCCTGACTCACCTACCAAACCAAGTGTCTCTCCCTTTTTGAGAGAAAAACTTACTCCATCGACTGCCTTACAAGCACCAATTGCTTTTCTAAAAACACCTCCACGTACCGGAAAATGCACCTTTACATCTGTTAATCGTAAAAACTCTTTATCTTTGTTCATCAACAAGTACACACAGGACATGCCTCAACCCAATGACCACTTGAAAGTTCCTTAAAGTCGGGTCGAATAGATAACTGTTCTTGGGTATGATCGCGCCCGCTTCTAGGTCCATAACGGCAACCTTGATTCAGATCCAACAGACTGGGAACAATTCCTTCTATTGTTTTGAGTTTCGATTTTGGGCTCCCCTTAAGCTTAGGTATCGAATCCAATAAGTCTTGGGTGTATGCATGGTGAGGTGATGCAAATATCTTCTCTGTGGATCCCCTCTCCACCACCCTGCCTGCATACATTACACAAACCTCATCACAATTTTCAGCGATAACGCCCAAATCATGAGTTATAAGCAAAATAGAGCATCCATTTTCCTTCTGCAAATTATGAAGCAAATCTAAAATCTGTGCTTGGACCGTAACATCCAATGCAGTTGTAGGTTCATCAGCTATGATTATTTTTGGCTTACAGGCTAAGGCCATCGCTATAACTACTCTTTGTCTCATCCCTCCAGACAACTGATGTGGGTATTCATGCATACGATTCTCGGGGGAAGGAATCCCAACAGACTCGAGCATCCCAACGGATTCAGACCATGCTTGATGGTCGTCCATTTCCTGATGTAAATGAAATACCTCAGTCAACTGATTACCAATTTTTTGTACCGGATTTAGGGCGTTCATAGGCTCCTGAAAAATCATTCCGATCTCATTGCCTCTTATCCCCTGCATTTCCTCTGTACCTAAATCAAGAAGGTTTTTACCCTGAAAAATAATACTACCGTTTGTAATCATACTCATCGGTTGAGGTAAAAGTCTCATTATGGAATAAGCAGTAACACTCTTTCCACATCCGGATTCACCAACTACACCAACCGTTTGTCCGCGATTTATTCCAAAGCTTACTTTATCCAGTGCCTCCACTTCACCATCATCAGTTGAAAATCGAACCGAAAGATCCGTGATCTCAAGTAAGGGAGCGATCTGTTCTTTTTCGTTCATTTACACAAGTTACAATTTAATTGTCTTTGTACTTTTCATAAATCCGAATTGTAGGATTATCTTTAAGCACTTCACCCTTTTCCATAGCTTGTAAGATCTTATCTTTCTCAGTCTCATCGATCCAGAAAACCTGAAATTCTTCGTAATCCCGAGTTTCCTTGGGACCCCAGTCTTCAGGAAATTTAATCCAGTTCCAATGACCTATCCTAAGCCATGGCTTCTTCCATGCAGGAACCCAAACTGCATGATCATGAATCATTTGACTTAATTGATGGGCCATTTCAGTAATTTTGCCCAAATCTTCCTCGTCCCTATATTTATTAATCAGATGATCAATCTCACGAACGGCAGTTTGAGTAAAATTATTGGTACTTACCTTTGTTGTCAGATTAGACTTTAGCGAACCATCTTCATTAAACTTTGAATCTCCAATCTCCTGATAAGCATTATCAGAATGATAAGGCTCCCAAAACCTTGGAAAAAGCTCAACAAATGAATTAAATGCAGAAAAAATTACTTGATGATTTTTTTCATTTGCCGCTTTCCATGCAGCTGTCGGTTCCAAAACTTTTAGCTTTAACTCCAAACCGGCTTTTTTCGCCTGTTCTTTAAGAACCACAAGGACATCCTCAAAATGCCTGTAACCTGTGAGTAGTTCAATAGAAAGTCTCTGCCCTTTAGAATTTACCAATATACCATCTCCTCCTCTTTCGCTGAAACCGCCTTTTGCAAAATATGCAACAGCTTTTTCAATTGAGAACTCTCTTGCTTTTATTGTTGGATGGGAACGTCCACCGTAACCGTCAGCCACCGTGTTCATACGAACAAAATCACCTCGAAAAATTTTCTCGAGAACCAAGTCAAAATTCATTGCATGATGAAACCCCTTGCGAAGATTCAAATCATTAAGGGGTGGCTTTTGTGAGTTGATTCTTAATGCGTATGATGGTGGTGGCGTTTGATTAAAAAATGTAACTTTTGAAAGATAACCATTTTGAACCAGCTTGTGATTATCTGGTAGTTTATCATACCAAAATTCTGTCTTTGCCAAGCCGAACATATCGACACCACCTTTAAGAAATACCTCAAAGGCTTTGTTGTAGTCCCTAACAACACTTACTCTTATTTTTTCAGGATTGAAGCGATAACGGAAAAATCTTTTTTGATCCGCCCACCAATCTTTTTGTCTTATTAAAGTCACTGACTTACCTTTATCCACATTTTCAGCCAATGCCACATAAGCTCCTGTGGTAGGCTCTGGATTCCATTGGTACTTACTCAGAAATTCACCATCCAATTCTTTATAAAAATGCTCAGGTTTTGCTCTTATAGCTACCCTTTCAACGACATCCGGCTTTGCTTTGTAAAAGGTAATTGAAAAGGTTTCTTGATCATAAAGGGTTACCTTCTGAAATTTGTCTTTTCCGTAAAAATCATTGTACCAAGGCGCTTGAATATGCTTACTCCTCATGAAATAAAAAAAGAAAAAGAAATCCGATACTTTTACTTTTTTGCCGTCACTGTATTGTGCATCAGGATCGAGCCGGAAATAAACCGTTCTGCCATCTTTTCCTACAGCCCAAGAGTTCGCAAGGCCTGGATAATATCCATCCGAATTCGGGTGAGGATGAACCAAACTTATCACATTATAATCGAGAAGATAACTACGAAAAGCTCCATTTGCATCCGGACCAATCGTCCTTAGTGTGCGGGGAAAATCTCGCATGTAGACTTCCCAGGTTCCACCTCTTCTTGCGTTCTGAGATGCAAATTCCTGTTCCCCACTCCCATCCTGCCATTTCAAATCCTCAGGAAGACTATCTGCAGATAAAATCGAAAAACAATCAGGATGCTTTTGATAAAATTCCAAAACATCCTCCGAACAATGAGTAAGTAAAGGATGCACTTTCCCTTCTTTAACAATGTGACCTTCAATCGACTGGGTATTGTTTGAATCTTTTGAAAAATCAAAATTAACCGGGTTATTGGACCCTTTCAATTGACGGGCAAATTCGATGGCGAATTCCCTGCCAAATTCTCTAGCCAACTCCCGAGCAAACTCACGATCGATTCCATCAACTCCTGCCTGTTCCTTGTTGTCCTGATTAGCATTTTCACGGGGTGGTTTGAGTTTGGGATTCTCACAACTGGAAAAGAAAATAACTGCAGTGATAACGATAAAAGTATTCAAGTGCTTTAATTTTTTCATTTTATTCATAAGTTGAAAATTTTTTGGGATCGAAAGCCTCACGAACAGCTTCCCCAATAAAAGTGACAAGGGTG
>CEPU01129181.1_pt1 | contig 14830 bp, 15 predicted proteins | sample 530471 | NCBI WGS metagenome assembly CEPU01 (sample SAMEA2620194, study PRJEB7988) | marine metagenome | biome: marine biome (ENVO:00000447); feature: surface water layer (ENVO:00002042); material: "saline water (ENVO:00002010), including plankton (ENVO:xxxxxxxx)" | depth 5 m | reverse complement strand
ACCCAATGCCGCTGGAGAACTTGGTGTGCCACCAAATACTTCTGTTTCAAATCCAGGGTTTGTAAATAGATTGACTGGTTTATTACCACCGCCATCTGTTCCTGCGTACTCTTTGAATACAACTGTAGGCCAAGCAACATCTCCTGCATCAATCTGCATACCAGACATTGAATAAGCTGGAGAACCTGAACTATCAAAGTCTCCAATAGTAGTTGTTTTACTTGAAACATTACCTGTGACTTTAATATTATCGTCAAAATCTACTGCCGAACCGTTATTACCGATATCACCTGTTACTTGTAAATCATCGTCAATCTTTAGTGTATCAGTTGTTGTAATAGTTGTGCCTTGAAATACAATAGTTTTATTTGTGTGTGCTAAATCTGCCGAGCCTGCTTTACTATTGTTTTCTGTTGTTGAAAACTCAAGTTTTGTTCCAAAGCCATTGCTTTCTGAATGGTCTTGTGTAGCTATACCGTAAATACTTGCTGAAGGTGTTATCCATTCTACACCAGTTCTGTATGATGAATATGGTGACCAAAGAACAGCGCCAAAGCTATCACCATTTGATAAACCAATATCATTATCTGAACCATCTAAACGACCTGATTGTAGATTTACAAAACCTCTTGGTGCAAGATTATAAGGAGCACCTAATCCAAAGTCATGTTCTCCACGAGAACGAATATTCATTGCCGACCAACCTTTTTCTTGACCGACACCCGCTAATGTAACAGGCATGTTGTTGCCTGCGCCATATGGGTTAAAACTTGTTAAGATAAAGCCGTCATTTACTTTGATAACACTGTCTGTAGATATTTGACCATCTACAGTTAAAGCACCTGTTAAGTCTAATGTACTTTCGCCTTCTACTGCCGAGATGGCCCTAGCATTTGTAAAGTACAGATTGCTTGATCCTTCACTTAAATCGTCTGTATCGTTATTTGATAAGTTATCTTCTACACCTGCTATCGTAAGTGTATTAGCAGTATCATCATATGTTAGTGTAATATTTGATCCTGCTACAAGTAAAGCATTTACTCTATCATCTACTCTTTCGTCTGTATAATATTTGTTTGTTCCTTCACTTAAATCTGATGTAGATTTTGCTGATAGTCTTGTATCAAATCTTGCGTCTGTATAATAAAGGTTTGAACTGCCTTCGCTTACAGTATCAGTATTTCCTTGTGTATAAGTTAAAGCACCTGTTGAACTGTTGTATGCTAAACTACCACTTGCTGAAATACTTGCTCTTGCTCTTGCTGTTGTGAAATATAAGTTAGTTGAACCTTCTGCTAAATCGTCTGTGTCGTTATTACTTAAATCGTCTTCTGTATCTGTACTTGAAATAGTTAATGTATTTGATGCATCATCGTATGTTAAAGTAATATTTGAACCTGCTTGTAATAGTGCATTTACTCTATCATCTACACGCTCATCTGTATAGTACTTGTTTGAGCCTTCTGATAAGTCTGATGTTGATTTATTAGATAAGTCAGATACTTGACCTGTTACATTACCTACAAGATTACCTGTTACTGTTAAAGTACCAGCAGTTACACCAATACTATTTTCATCAATCTTTACAGCACCTGTTAATGGACCTACATAGAAGTCGGCAACATTAGCATGTAAATAACCTGCACCGTTTGTTCTTATTTCAAGGTTACCATCTGTTGCGTCATGGTGTAATAAACCTGGTGTAATGTCTGTATCACCTACTTCTATTTTTGTAGGAACTTTTAAGGTTCCTGTTACATTTACAGTTCCTGTACTATCACCACTTTGACCTAAGTTGATAGTGCCATCGACTATAGCTGTTGTATCACCTGTGTTGTTGATAGTTAAATCACCACCACTTTCAATGTTTATATTTTGTGAGCCGTCTGTTGAAAACTTAATCGTACCGCTATCATCTTCTAATACTTTAATGTTATTAATGTATAGCGACCCTGGCCCTAGATATAAGTCTCTAAATCTTTTTGTTGTTGAACCTAAATCAAATGTATCGTCTGTTGTGGGAGTAAGATGTCCTGCTATTGTTGTAGCACCAGCAAGATTACCATTTACATCTACTGTGATAGTATCTGATAGTACAATATCAATATCATCTGTGTTTTGTGATATTGAAATATCATTACCTGTTGTTTTAATCTTTCTTGCTGTTAGAATATTATTTTCTAAACTCTTTAATACATCAACACCTTGAGAACCTGAGTGAGCAATACTTGTTGCTAAATCTGTGGCATTGACGCTCACATTGATAGCACCGGTGGTTGCTCCAACAGAAACAGATTGCGAAGTCTCTGCTACTGTTACATTATAAACCGTTTCTGATACTGTTACATTCGTCATTATTTCGTCACCTGAGGCGTTACTGTAGCTGTGCCTTCTAATAAACGAGTTACGCTACTATCGGAACCTTTTGTCCATTCAATATCATAAACAAAATCACCAGGAGCCATTGTCCCAGTGTTTGTAGAAGATATTGTAGCAACAACTATTCCGTTTGTGCCGTCTGTTATATTAAAAGTGAAACTTGCTTCTGCTGTCGCACTCTGGTGTCGTTTTCTGACTTGACCAGCAAAACTATCGCTGGATATGTTTATAGCCGCATTTGCACTATCTTTTATTGTAATAGTACGCTCAAATGTAGCACCTTGTTCTATTGTTAAATCCAAACTTCCGGACATTATGGACTCCTTATAATACTTGATTTACGAGTTGCACAAATAAGAAAACAGCACCCGCAATATAAGTTATGGCCAATAACCCATTGACGAGTGAAAAAAATCTTGCTTGTTGTTTCTTTAGTTCATCATCGAATATTGATTTCATGTTTATCTCCTAAATGTTATATATGTATTTATGCTTGTAGTTTTTCAGTTAAATACAGATGGAACCTGCTATTCGTAGCAGTTTCTTCCCCGTTCGGATCTAACCAGTTTTGATGTTCCTTTACTGGTTAGGTCTTTACTCCATAACTATTCATTGTTAGTTGATTATACCGAGGTCTTTAACAAGACCTAATAACTTCGTTTCCTTATTCGCTATCGCTCATTTAGAAACTCGTTATTTGTTTTTAATCACCTAAATATATTTGATTATGGATTATATCTGATATCATTATGTGGGATAGAACTTCTTCATTCTTTAGCCATAGGTCGCCACCAAAATGGAGACCTTAAAAAAAAAGACTTTAGCCTTTTTAGTCGCCAGAGCTATTATTTGTTTGAGAACCCTCAGGTTGTGATGTTGGACTTTGACTTGTCCCGCTCCTGGTCATGTTATATTGTTTAACGACAGCCTCGCTCTATTACCTTCACTTGCTGTCTTATCTCACCAACCTATTGTTTTAACGCAAACACCAGCGGTCTCATGGGATTCACCACCTTTACTTCGGCGCATTTCCCGTTTTCAGGGAGACTATGTAAGGGGATAGATATTAGTTGATATTAGTTTCTCTTATTAGATATATTTATACTATAACACAAAAAACAACTCAAGTCAAGCCAAAACGAGCCTTTTTTGAAAAAAAATAGCCCTGCTATCCGGGAGAATAACAGGGCATCGATTTTTAAGAGAAATAATATCAAACCAGGATATATCAGGATTGATACCATGAAACAATAATCGTTCTCTAATGGCTGAACATTATTATCGTACTATTATTTATGCTTTTTCTTCGTTAAGTATTTTATTCAATGTTTCATATGATATATTGTACTTAACTTTCAAATCTTTTTTATATCCATGATAGTATTCTGTTTCAGAATACTCTTTTCTTATTTGTTCTCTTATTTCTTTTTTTATTTGATGCGGAGTACATTTCCATCTATCCATATCTTCTCTTTCTATTACATCATAATGGTCTGGATTGACGCATTTAACATTTCCACATGTATTCTTTACTCTTGTATCTCTTTTTAATCTATATCCAAGTTTTTTTTCCATTAGATATCTTGCTACCAATATCATTTTACTTTTATCCCTAGGGTCACGCATCATAGGATACCCTTGCATATGGCATCCGCCTGACCACATCAAGCAATCAGCTACTGGTGTTATTTTATCTTCAATCGTTTTCATAGTATATCATCTCCTTGCTAAACCATTTGTTATGAAACTGTACTGTTTTGTGAGTTACATCTTTATACTGTCTTGGTATATGAAATGTAGCTTCACCTTTTCTTTCTCGTAACGCTTGTAGTATATTCTTAAACAAATCACCGTATATCAATATCATATAAGCATATTCTTCATCATAGGTCATTTGTATTTCCACTTGTTTTTTACATTTACAGTTTTTTGTTCTTCTTCTTGTAAGAAACATTTTGGATCAAGTTCTGGTAACTGTTTCCATATGCTTTTTACATTCTTGTTCATTGTTGCCATTCTGTATAAACGCATTCTTATGTTAGCAGATAGAAAGTTTTTTTCTTCTAATCTACTATCTTGCTCAATACAATAATAATAATCAGCGGCAAGTTTCCCTAGCCAATCATTCTTCCAATCAATATCATACTTGCCATTCTGTTTAACTATCTCTTGTCTAATAGCTACAAGTTCATCAGCAGTTACATTCTTTTCTCTACCAATCAACTCAAAAGTGCATTTCAAAGCATGTATATGATGTGCTACATCTTCATAATCTATCATGTGTATTTCTCCTTATTATGTTAATATATTAACATATGTATTTATCATAGTCAAGCAAAAAAAAGGCTCAAATCCGAAGAAAAGAGCCTTTTTAGACAAGGAGTAATACACCTGTCAAGTAGCATATTACCGTTGTATAAAGAGAAACAGTTTGGAACTGTCTATACAACTATTTAGCATACAACACGAAGGGGATATATATGTTGCATATGTACGATTGCTACCCTACTCAGGATAGCACAGAATATCTTCTGTTTATCGTACAATAATACTATATCACATATAAGCAACCGCGTCAAGTCTTTTTGCGAGTTTTTCTATATCTTTTTTACCATATTCACCATTTTTACCAAAATGTATTTCCCAGAAGTTTGTTCTCTGTGCTAATGGTGTAGTGATTATTGCGTTTGCAGGTACGAACTTTAGATTACAGTCATTATCAACTATAATCGTAGCATCTCTACCTTGTAGCGGTTTTTTTCGATTTTTTATTCTTTGACCTGCGTACTTAAACTTTTCTTTGTCTAATACTGTGTATGGCATAGCTTCCTCATTCGCCTGCCCTCTCGTATCGTTCTAACTTGTCTTTTGCCCAAGTTAGACCACTAGGGCCACCCCAGCCCATGAATGCCATATATGCCTTGCCATATTTTTTACTTGCTCTTTGTCGTTCATAATCTTTTTCAAATCTACTTAAGAACGCAAAGATTTGTGATATTTCATCTTTATCAAAACTGCCATTATCTGCAATCTTTCTTGCTCGTCTCCTCCCAACACTTGTGCCCCATCTTTGTGATTGTGGAACTCTCTCGTTATATTCTAACGCAACTTTTGCCGCATCTCTCATTTGTTGTGTTGGTTTGTATGGCATGTTATTTCTTCTTTCTACCTAATCGTATTCTTTCGTTTATTAAACTTTGAGGTATTCTTTTACCTGCTTTGTATAAGTTAGATATTCTTAATACAACACTTGCTAATCTTCTTCTTTGTGATCCTGTGATACCAGAAAGATATTTCTTTGGTAATCCAGTCGCTTTATCTTTTGGAACTCGTCTTGTTTTCTTTGCCATTATTTTTTTCTCTTTCTTGCCGCTCTACGAATATCAGCATCATGTGATCCACCTCGTAGAAAACTTTTAACTCGTCCGTATGCCCACCCAGTACTTGTGATACCTGGTCTGCTTCCTGAACTTAAGAAAGCACCTTGCCCTCTTTGAAAAACTTTTTTTAAGTCAGAGAAAGTATATCTTGTACTTTTCTTTGCTCTTTCTTGTAAGTTTTTCCTTACACTTGCTGATAATGGTTTTGGTTTCTTTGCCATATTTAACTCGTTGGTTGTTCAGCGGCATCCCATAGATCCGCACATTCATCTAACAAGAAAGCATATTTGTTTTGTTTTCTTGCTGGTAGTTTTCTAAACTCTACAACAAACTCATGTAGTTCATTCAAGTCTATCCAACCATAATCTTTATATCTATCTAACATATAATCTAATCTCATAAGAGTATAGCTATTGACTGTATTTGCTGTTTGTTTCATTATATGCTTACCTTTACTGTTGCACCATCTCTATATAATCTACCTACAACTCCAGGATCACTTGTAGGAAGTGCTGTGAAATCTATTTGTGCTCCTGTGACTTCTAAATGTCCATCTACTTTTAGCTTATCATCTATTTCTATTTCTGTTGTGCCATAGGCTGATATTTTAGCTGTATTAGGGGATCCAGTAGCTGTATCGAACTGAAAGCCTACTCCATTGATGCCTATGAACGCCTGTGGCGCTTGAGCATATAGATATTCACCACCGTCAGTTCCTGCAGTCAAAGTTAAGTTAGCATCGCTGGCTAACTCTTGGTTCCCTGAATGTGTAGTATTAAGAACTGCCGATACTGCCCTTGCATTTGTAAAGTATAAGTTAGTACTACCTTCACTTAAATCATCTGTATCATTGTTTGATAGATTATCTTCTGTTGCCGCAATCGTTAGTGTGTTTGCGGCGTCATCATATGTAAGAGTAATGTTTGCACCAGCTTGTAATAAACTATTTACTCTATCATCTACTCGCTCATTTGTATGAAACAGATTAGTACTACCTTCGGTAATATCATCTGTATTAAATGTAGCAAAGTCTGTTGTTGGTGTAATAACGCTCATATTTAATGGTCCGTATCGTCTTTGTTGTTAGTTATAATGCCTTTATTGTTATCCCAATAAACATTATTATCGTACTCTCTCATATTTAACAATATTTTATGGTCAGCTTTTAGAACAGTTTGAATAATACGATATGTCTTTTCTGTTTGTCCTAAAGTTGTATTTGAGAACTTAACAACATCTCCTACTTCTAAATCTATCAAACTTGGATCAACTTCTATCTCTAATATACCAGATTGACGAGATTGATTGATTTCTTCTGTTGCTATTCTTTTTACCATGTGTTTGCTTGTAGTATGATTTAATGTAATATCTTGTTGTAGTTTTAACCCATCAGCAGTTTGTAGTGATGTGCCATATGTACTATCATCAGTTATATCAACATCTTCCTGAAAGTTAAAAGGATCTTCTTTGTTAGGGAATACTGTTCTAACAGCATTTGCTAAAGTCTTCTTGTTAGCTTGTAAGAAAGATATACTACCTACAATGTTATCATCATTTAGTACAGTAGTCAAGGCAGTTGTTGGTTTATCTAATATAAGTTTATATTTGTCTCCAGTGATAAGACCACCACGACATGAAGTTAAAAGACTTTCAAGGTTATCTAATAAACTTTCATCTGTTTCTAAATATCCGTTACATTCATATCTTGTTTCATTACCATCACTTGGTGTAGATGTTTTCTGTACGCTTTGGGCACAATATGTTTCTGCTGTTTCAAAACTTGATCCGGAATCAGCATCAATAACATCTATAGGTATAGCTTTACCATAAACTTCGTTAGTCAAATAATCATAGATACATCTTGCTGGATTGTTAGAATATGTTAGTGTTGAACTTTGTGCGGCACCTAAAGCAGGAACTTTTTTACCTTTAATCTTGTATGTAATAGTAGGAAGACCACTTGCGAATAAATCATCATCCCATTCTAATACATGATAGATGTATGCTACTTTATTACCAACAGCACCTGAAGGCCAATCACTGTGTATCGCTTGTCCATGTACTGTTCCTGATATCATAGCAGATTGTGATCCGTCAAAAAACTTTGCGTCTGCTTTAGAACTATAGTCTGTAGAACCTGCTGAAAAATCTAGGGTTGCACCATTGTCGCTTGATGTAGCTACAAGTTCATCATTGTAATATATTTCTTGTAGTCCTTCAATAGGCCCTTCACATAAACTTTCTACAACATGAAGATAAACATTTTTACTACCTGTTGAACCAATAAATGTTCTGTGACCACCTATTCTACGCTCACCATATATAACTGGTATGTTTTCAGTACTACCTGATTTAGTAATAAGTGTTCCTGATATTCCACGATTTTGTTTTTTCTGTTTTGCTCTTTTTAAGGCTCTGGAAGCTAACGCAACTGTACCAATAGCTACAATGGCACCGACCACAACAGCGGTAGCACCAGCAAATCCAAGAAATCCTCCAATAGCACCAAAGAAAGGGGCGGCGGCTGGCATTATACTTCTCTCCTAAATATAGTATATGGTTTCTTAAATGTATCCATATTCTGTTGAATAATAGATTTACTCATAGGATCACCTACAAGTACAGTTCTATTGAATATAACTGGCATATACATGTCGTATGCAGAGTTTCGCATATGAACGCATACGATATCACCTGTTTGTGTTTTATTAGGTTGCATTTCTGTATATCCTGCTTGTTTTAGTTCTTTTTTTATATCTAATGTCTTCACAAGTTCGTTAGCACCCGCTCTATCTGTATATTTACCTCTGTATTGTGCCATGTTGTTAGGATCAGTCCAGTTTGGATTGCTTATCTTAACAAAATCGTACAATATCCAATGGCAATCATTTTTTCCCCATATAAACGGTTGTCCAACTTTACCTCTTGCCCAAACATCTATTAATCTCTGCCCCACTTTACATCCTTTTGTGTTTCAGTTGCTTTTTGAAAGAATGTATCACCAGCATATAGAGTTTGTTGCTCTGTATCGTTTGTATGACGACCAGATACTGCCTCAAAATCTGCCCAATGTGATGTTGCTGTGATACCTAATGTTGCTTTACCTGACTTAAAGTCTTCTATAACTTTAGGTTGGTCTAATCTTCCATCAAATACTATTATAGGATCGCCAATAACGGCATAATCATTTCCGATAACCGCTCTATAGATGAGAACACGCCTATCAATGTAATCATAATCAAGGAATAACTTAACATTTTCACTTTCCAATCCTGATAGTGTAATCTCAACACTTTCAATCTTTAACTCTTCCGCTTCTTGTATATCAGATACAGCTAACATACCTCTACCAGATAGATATGTTTGCGAATGTGCTGATATATCTACAGGAGCATCAGTTATATATGTATTTACCCCACCAATATTTTGAAACTGTAGTAGATTGACTATGTTAAAACTTGGTTTATCAAGTTCTGTTTGTATTGTTGAACCTATACCTTTGCTCATTATAAACTCTCTCTAAATCTAATAGGTGATAATCTATACATACCTGCGGCATCTATAGTATAATCTAATCCAGCATCTTCTACAAACGCTCTTATCATAAAGTATTCTCTACCTAACTCATTAAAGTTATCTGTATCTAAATAGAAACCTGTTCTATTACCTACAAGCGGTGGTTCAATACGAAGTTCTGCTCTACCATATTTGTTTGGTGCTGTTGTTCCTACAACTTTATAAATCTTTTTGAAGCCTTGAATAGTGAAATGTGTATTTACTGGAATACTTGTTGAACCACTATCCTGAAATCCATCGACAACAATCTCATTGCTACCAAGTGATCCATTTGCTACAATAGTTGGCTTACGAGAAATAAAGTGGTCTTCAATAATACCACCTAAATATTGTATTGCGTTTTTAGGAATGTTTAACTGTATTTCTTGTGTTGCACCTTTGAACTTGTCGAATAGTGTTAGTACTTCTTCTGCTTCTGTTTGCGTCATCGGTGGGTATTCAAACTCAAAGCTATATCTGTGTGCGCCAGTACCAACTGTTTTAGTTTTAAGCCCACGACTTTCTGTTGATAGTACAGGTCTTTCTACATTTATTCTTACAGATGCAGGAGTTATGCTTGGTCTCCAGTTTCTTTCATACCACTCATCCAGATTAAAGTCTGTATCAGGTTGAACTGCCATTGCTTTATCACCAGAACCAGGTGCCATAGCATATAAGAAAGCGTTATCAGGAACATTCTTACCATGATAGAACTCTAACTCGCTATCTGTGATATCTACTGTTGCTTTGTTACCTTGTGAGTTATCTGCTGTTGCTGTTGTTCTGATATGAACAAAAGGTGCTACATAATCACTTGGAAACGATACAGCAGGATCCTGATAGAACTGAAGTTCTGTGTAATCACTGTTTGATGAATAGTTCCAACCACCTTGTGTTGCTGTCCCAGCCGCATCATCTCTGCTTCTTGGTGTAATAGCTGTGACTACCCCACCAGATACTGTTACATCAAAACTACCTGTTGCTTTTGAGAAGTATCTTTCATCATCTTCTCCTGTACCAAATGTGTGTGCTACATAACCCGTGTTGTTACCATGAGGGTTCTGTGAAGCATGATAATAGTTAATATCATATTCATATCCAGGCGAACTGTCTGTTCCTACTGTTGTATTAGGTGTTGCGTTTGCTGTATCAATAGAGGATATTTTGTTATCACTGTTCAAAACAAATCTTCTTGCAAAGTTATCTTTTTCATAGTTAAAGTCTGCACCCAAGAACCCTCTTTGTCTATAATCAAAGGATCCTGGTTGTGCGAAGTTATCTGTACTATGATAGATAACTTCTACTTCCCTAGCCAATCTACCGTCTGTTACAGTTACATCGGCAGTTGCTTCTGCGTTTTTAATATCTGGATTGTTATTACTTCTTGTTCCTGGAACATTTTGACCACCATAGATGTTTTGATAATATCTTCCAGCTGGTGTAGGCATAGTACATGTTATGCTTTCTCCACTATCATAACCTGCGCCTGCTGTTGAAACAGAAACAGTTGCTAAACTAAAAGGTCCTTGATAACCAGTTAGACCTACAGTTGCTCCACTATCATCTGTTACATTAGCAGTCATATTACCAGATACACCAACACCTATGTTTTTGATTACTGGTGTTGCTCTGGCGAAGTCCAAGTTCCAAGTACATAATCTATGAAAAGCTACCTTATATCTTTTACCTGTTGAAGTAGGCTGACTTTCGCTCACACTTGTATAGAAAGGTTCAAAGTCAAAGAAAGCACATCCCCAACCTTGAAGTTGTGGATTTGTCGTTCTTTTTTTAATCTGAAGTTTGTTTGATGTTGTGTTTAGTTTTAGAGTTATCGCTGAAGTAGTACTACCGCTTTGATATGGTTGCCACGATTGTAGTTGTTTTTCTTCAAGCCAATCATGCTCTGCACCATCTGTGTTTAGTGTTGCTTGTAATACACCATTTTGATAAACTTTTACGGCTGTTAATACATGGTCACTTGGTACGGCTGTTCCGTCAGTAGCTTGTAAATCTGTTAAGTTAATATCTGTATAACTTGCTGGTGCTGACCATTTTACTGGTTGGTCATCAAAGAATGGAAACACCAAACCAAACTCTGGATTAACATCTGAACTATCACCGCTCATACTTCTACTATAAGAAGATACACCCAGTGAAGGTTTCATGTGTGTTATAGAACCTTGCGTTGATGCAGTAGATGGCGAACCAGATACCACATTTGTTCGACTTGGAAATGTAATCGTTCCTGTATAACCAAACTGTGTTGCTCCATATAATCCAGAACTTGTTAAGTCTGCTTCTGATGGAGTTAGAACACTTAACATATTAACATCTTGTGATGTTGTTGTACCAAATACACCAGCTATACCAGTTGATGTTGCTTTTTGATGTCCTGCGTTACCGCCTGGAACATCATTGAAAGGATAATGTAAGTTTAACGCTAAAGCTGAACCACTTGTATCTGTCCCTTGTGCTCCTGATACTTCGAAGCTAAATCCTGCGATATCATCACTATCGATACCTGTATTTGCTGTATCTACCTCAACATGAGTTAGAGTATCGTTTGTAAAGTCTGCGTAATCTATGAAACTATTTGTGGCTAAAGTTGCTGAAATCTGTGCTGTTACTGGACTTGAGTGATAACTGCCTGTATTTGTTGGTGTGTTACAGTTGATATTTGTTGGTGCTGTTACATAATGGTGTCCGCCTTGATGTGTTCCACTATCAAGTGATACAGCAGTTGCTCCAAATCCAGGATCTTCTAATAGTGTATATAAACCTTTTGCGTTTGTCCAGAAATCTTTTTGAGACATGATATAACCTGCCTCGTAAGCTGTTTGAATAACTGTTGGTGCTTTGCCTGTTGCAAAATCTAAATGTTTGTTAAGATACTCAAATACTTTTTCTGCCATTGTGTATTTGTCGTAGCTGTGTGGGTTCTGTTGAGAAGAAGCTATAACTCCAGCTTCTTCTAAAGCGTTTGCCATAGCTTTTAGTGTTGTTAAGAAAGGAAACTTTCTTAATATTTCTACATCACTTGATGCATCTAAATGTAGTTGTGGTAAGAAATCTGCACTATCATTTATGAACTCTGTCGATGATGATAGAGTGTTAAGATTGTTTAAGAATATTGCAGATATGGCTGATACGGCTGTTAAACTTGGCATATATTTCTCCTATTACCCTAATGGCCCTTGAGCTCCACGGCGTCTATACGCATCTTGTATAACTCCTGTGATAACTCGTTTATTTTCTACAATAAACTCTGTGCCTGTCTGGGTATCTATTGCGTTAATATTAAATGTTACAGATAAGTCACCACCACCGTTCATTGTATTTAACTGTTCGTTGGAAACGACTTGACCGGATCGACCCGGTAAGAATAGTTCTGGTCCTCTTTCACCTACAACGATAGGCTTTCTACCACTAGGGACATTACCACCATCAGCAAACAATCCACCTAATAATCCACCTATACCTAAAGCTATACCTATGCCTGGTATCATAGAAGACATGCCTACTCCTGCAAACATACTTCCTATACCACCCATACCACCCATACTGTTGCCTAATATCATCTTTTGTATTTGTGCTTCAATAAGAGCGGCTATGATATTTCTAACAGCATTTAAGGCAATATCTTCTAAAGATGAGAAGCCGTTACCAAGACCTAATAACATATCTGCCATTGCTCCTGATATACCTGATATAGTTTGAGATAATGTTTTTTCTATACTCTCTGCTAAATCAAAGCCACCTTCTTTTGTTGTTTCAAACATACTTTCAAGTGTTTTAAGTTGTTTTTCTTGTGCTTCTGTTAAATCATCTGTTGCGGCTTTTTGTGCTTGTAGCACTTTCATGTACTGTCTTTGATTAGAAATATTATTGTTAGTTACTTTTGCGGCTTCTTCCATTTCTTTTACATAATCATCATATGATTGTAATACCTCAGGCATTTCTAATCCTAATATACGATATGCTTCTGCAAGTTCTGCCACAGATGCGCCTTGCTTAATATATTCTTCTAATAATCTTTTGTTAGCTTCTTCTACTTCTAAAGTCTTTTGTATTTGTTTGTCTAAAGTTTCAACAGTCATAGGAGCAAACTGGTTAAGTTCAGCATTTACTTGTGCTAACTGTTCTTTTAGTGAAGCATAAGCAAAAGCAAGTTCGCCTGTCTTATCTTCACTGTCTTGCATTTGTAAGGCAACTTCTGCCATTTGTGCAGTTAAAGTTAAAGCCTCTGATTGTAAATCACGGTGTTGTTTGATTAGACCTAAATAAGGGTTTTCGGCTATAGCCGCCGCTTCCCTTAGTTCTTCAAGTTCTTTTGTTAGTCTGTCTATTTCATCTGATAATAATCCAGTTTCTTCTAACATGTGTCTTGTAGCTTGACTACCTGCACCTAAACGATTGATACCTAAACCAAACGCTCTGTTATACAAGTATAAAGCATAAACTGTTTTATCAAGTTGTTCTTGTAGTTTTTGTTCTTCTGATTTTCTTTCTTTAAGAGGATCTAATATCTTACCATAGTTGAATATGGTTTCAAGTAGTTCTTTATTGTGTTGTTCGTTAGTCTTACTATTTTCTTGTTGAGTACTTGTTGCTTCTTCTGTTGTTTTCTTAAGTTTAGCAATCTGTTCTTCTAAAGATTTGATTAAAGCAACTTGTGCCTCATAATCAGGATTTGCTTCTTTGAAAGTTTGATTTTGTTCTTCAAGTTTAGTAACAAATCTATCGATAGTATCAGCACCAGAGATAGCACCACGATCCAACATGTCTATTGCATCTGCTACTTTTACTATTTCTTTTGGAATAGCTATTAGTTCTGCTTTAGCAACAATAAGTTGTTCTTCTAATACTTCTAACGCTGTTGGTCCAGTAGCCGCATCTGCTATAGCATCAGCTACTTTTGTTATACCAATAGCTAACGCTCTTGCGGCAGAGTCCAATCCAAGAAACTGTGCTACAGCGAAACTTAATCTTTGAATACTATTACCTAACTGTCCGTTAAGTTGATCCATTGTTGGTTCAAGGCTTTCAAACGCTTTATCCAAGTTTTTAGAGTTAAGCAACATGTCGGCAAATACTTTAGCTGTTAAGTCACCGTTTTGCGACATCTCTCGTAGCTGACCAATAGTCATGCCACTTTCTTTTGCCATGATTGATAGAGCAGTACCTAAACCTTCTGTGATAGAGATGAACTCGTCACCTCTAACAGAACCAGATTGCATCGCTTGACCAAACTGTCTAATAACACCTGCGGCTGTGCCTGCATCAGCACCAGCAACAACAAGAGCTTTAGAGAACTTGGAAGTTAGTTCTTCAACTTTTGCATTAGAAAAGCCCATCTCATCTGTAGCAACTTTTAGTTTAGTATATAAATCTACTGTTGCACCAAAGTCAGATAAGTTTTCTTTTGATAGTTTTGTTAGTCTTGCGATAGTATTGTTATAATCATCTTGACCATTTGTAACAAGTCGTAGCTGATTAGTAACACTTTCATATGCTCT
>CEPU01028461.1_pt1 | contig 14863 bp, 10 predicted proteins | sample 530471 | NCBI WGS metagenome assembly CEPU01 (sample SAMEA2620194, study PRJEB7988) | marine metagenome | biome: marine biome (ENVO:00000447); feature: surface water layer (ENVO:00002042); material: "saline water (ENVO:00002010), including plankton (ENVO:xxxxxxxx)" | depth 5 m | reverse complement strand
CCTGGTGGCCCTGCTACTGTTGATGCTGGACCTGGTGGTCCTGGCGGACCCACATTCCCATCGTCTCCTGCTGGACCTGGTGGACCTGGCGGTCCTGCAACACTTGAGGGTTCACCTTTATCACCTCTTCCTCCAGCGTTAGCCATAACCCACTGTGCAGAGTTACCATCATTATAATAAACAAATAAATCTCCCGTATCACTCTCCCACCATAATTCACCATTATTAGCGTTAGGTGGTGGATTATCACCCACTGTAACTGGTATAACTGTAATAGTAGCAGCGATGCCAGGATGGCCTGAAGGATTTTGTACACTTGCCTCTGCTGTTACAGCAGCACCAACAAAATTTAATTGAGTAATACTACTAGTTCCACTTACCTGACTACCCTCGTCAAATATTGTTATTGAACCTTGTGTTAATCCACCACCAAGAGGTACCCAAAATCTTCTACCAGGATAACCAGGTATAGAAATTAATTGATATTTTTGTCCTGTGGGAATACTAGAAGGATCAGTAGGAGGATCTGCCAAGTTTGGCTCTGCTTGCTCAAGATCAAGATATTGATAACGATCATCTTTAAGTTGATCTTGAGGTGTCCTTTTTACTCTACCACTTAAATACTTCACCATAATTATGCAGTGCTATTTTCAAGTATACTTGCGATGAGTTCCATTTCTAGTGGAGCAAAATATCCTCCTGAATAACTTGGGCCTACATTAACAACAAATTGAGTAGTTGTAAGATGATTTGTAGATGTTGCTGTTCCACCACCAATAGTTAATTCTGCACCTGATGCAGGATCTGTGACACGAGGATATGAATGCTCTGTTTCTCGATTATCCATCGTACATGTGAAATATAATCCATTATCTATTATTCTTATCTTATCACCAGATAATAAATTATGAGCTGTTGATGTTCTTATTAGTAATTCACCTGCTCTTAATAACTTTCCTTCAATAACTGCCTCATCATTACTTGTATAACCTACATTTTTATTCCCACCACCATAGTATATGGCATATTCTATGTCAAATCTTGAACCTATTTTTATAACATTATTTGCCAAAGATTGTCCTGGCACAAATGTATGTGATGATGTATCAGAGGATGTTCCTATGAACATGGTAAATTGATTTGCATTAAGAACTGTTATCTCTAGAAGTTTACTATATGCGTAGTCTGCTTTACCAGCATTCACTCCAGTTCCAGTAACTCTTGGATACTTTTTAACAGCACTATTACCATCAGAAGCACATGTGAATGCAAATCCTTCTTCTTTTAATCGCACGAGATCACCCGATGAAAATCCATGAGAATTTGCAGTAACACTTAATATTCCAGTCGTAGGATCATAAGTAGTTCCTGCTGCTGCAGTTTTTGTAATTTGACTAGTTAATGAACCACTTGTAGTTACAACTTCAATTGGTAATCTTCTGGACCTCTCATAATAATGTATCGCTGAGTTAAAGTAATGTGCATACTTATCACTTGTATTTGTAACTCCCAATGGTGTTGAACCACCAATATGAGATGTAAATGTCATAGAAGTACCAACCACTCCTTCAATGGTTTCTACAACATATGATTGTTGTGGGTCTGGAAATATATTCGTAGTGATACCAGTCTGTCCTGGTTTACATGTAAATGCAATACCAGCTAAAGTTACTGGATCACCAGGACTAAATGAATGTGGTTCTTTAGTGGTGATTGTTACGATACCAGTAGGTTCATGATAATCAACAAAAGTTATGATTCCAACTTGTTGTTGTGTGCCTTCAATGAAAATTTTATCTAATACTAGTGGTGTTTTTTCAAGAACTAATCTACCATCGACTATAATTGCAGCATCATTAGGTGGTATTTCAATATCTTTTATAACCCTAATCTCTCTCTTATTACCTGTGCTTCTTTGTGTCCTCTGTTGAGTAAATGTTACTTTGGGAAAGGTATTACCGATACCAACATTAGATACCTGTAAATATAGCAAAAGTGCGGAGGTACCTGTAGGCACTTCATACAATTTCTGTTTATTTGGTGCAACAGGAACTGCTAGATTAATAAATTTATTTACTGGTGCTATCGCCATTTAGTTTAATGCTAATATCAGTGGTGTAAGTTGTGCTTGAATTGCCCTATTGAAGTCTCTACCTCTTATTGTAGATGTTGTTTGATCAATTGTCAAACCATCTCCAATACGGAAGTTACCTTTTTGATCAGTGCTAGTGAACGGAACTTGTCCACCATTAATCGCAACTACCTCATTCTCAGGCACTGGTTTACCTGCTTGGAATGGGTTAGCCTTATTTATGTCAGTACCAGAACCGATATACTCAAAGGAGTGAGAACTTGTTATGATTCTACTTAATCTAACAAATTCTACTTTAGTGTTAGGAAATATTGGATAAGGAATAAACTCATTAAATGTAACTGTTGATATTCCAGTTCCTGAAGCAGCAACAGTCGATTCACTAACTGTAAATAAAATCGGATCCATATCAACTGTTGCAGAACCCGCACCGCCACCTGATATATTAACAGAAAGAGTTTGATTGGGTAAGAAGTTTCTACCACTATTGATAACATCAATCGATGTAATTGTTCCAGCAGCACTAACATTCGCTGAAAATTCAGGGAGTATAGCTTCGGGACCTTGAGGAGCTTCACTTAATGTAACAATAGGTGGAGCACCTGGATTATAATCACCATCATTACCACCGTTTGTAATTTTTAGTTCCCTTACTAATTCTAATGGAGTTGTTATTATATCGGTGGATAAACTATCAGCGTATTGATTCATATCTAAATGGAAATATGTGCCTTGACCATCAAATGGTGTTCTTATTCTCTGTAAAATATCAGTTGTTCCAACTGATATTATAGAATCTGCACCGCCAATAGTTCCAGTATTAATTGTACCAAAAAATTCAATATCACCATATCCATCTGCTACTAAACCAAAATTTCCAAATGATGAATTAGAGTTTGTAAGATCACATTGTCCACCAGATGTAGCAGCGATACCAATGTCACAAGCAATGGTAAATATAGAAACTAATTGAGCATATGCATTGTTAGATAATGATACTCCTATTCCAGCTTCATTATATTGAGTAAATGAATCACATACCATTGATTTAAGATCCTGTCCTAAATTATTATCTCCTGAATTATTTGCGTTTGCATGATCTCCATTTATTTTCATGCCTATACTTTTTCTCATAAAGTTGGTACAGTTTCTTACATATGGAGATCTCCATCTTCCAGATGATCCTTCATCCGCAGGACCTAACGCAGTAAATCCTGTAACTGCCTGAAAATCTGTTCCAGCATTCACACTTGCCTGAGTTGGTGGAAATGCTACAGCACCACAATTAGAATGATCATCATTTACAAAATCTTGTCCAGTAAAACTAAGATTCTCGATTAAACATCCTCTTCTAACGTGGAAAAAATCTTTATTTTTATTTTTTGGTATAAGCAATACTAATCTTAAATCTTCACCATTAATCGCAACGTCATCTCTCAAACCAATCGGATTATCTTCAATATAAGTTCCTGATCTGACTCTAATTGTATCTCCTTCTTGAGCGACAGCAGCTGCAGCTCCAATCGTAAATTTAGCGTCGCCCTCAAGTAGTCCACTATTTGTATCACATCCATTTTTTGTAACCCATAGTGTTCTCTTTGTCTGAACACCTGAAGGTCTCCATGATACACCAGCACCAACACCACTCACGTCAAAAGATGATAGACGATAATCAGTTTTACATGCACCGACTCCGTTATTATTAAAGAAATCAATGATTCTTGATTCTAATTCAAGGGTTCCAAAAAGTTTAGTATCTTGACCGACATTTAAGTTTTTAGCTAATCCAACCCCACCATCAACAACTAAAGCTCCCGTTGCTGTGCTTGATGAATCTTGTACACTATCAACATCCAATCTTCCAGCAATAACTCCATTTCCACCAATATTAATATTCTCCTCGATACCAACTCCACCATCTACAATAAGTGCACCTGAATCTTTATTGGTAGAAGTAGTAGCATCATTAATTATAGTTTGTCCACCAACATTTAATCTCTTTTCAATACCAACTCCACCATCTACAATAAGTGCACCTGTGTCTTTGTTTATTGATTCTGTCTGCCCATCAATCTTCGTGTCACCAGCAACATCAAGTGTACCTTGAATATCTGTATTACCAGTAACATTGTCAACAAAAAACTTATCAGTAGTTCCGTCTCTAACAGCAAAATCTGCATCAACATCTACAGTTCCGTTGAACTCAGAGTTACCTGCAACACTTAAAGTTCCACCAAGATCTGTATCACCATCTACATTCAATGCAGAATCAAAATCAACATCACCAGTCGCATGTAGAGTGCCACTAATATCTAAAGTAGAGCTAGGATTATTATTTTGTATACCTACGTTTGACATTCTGTAGATATTATTTCCATTGAATCCCCAAAAATCTTGTGTTTGTATATCAACTATTTGTGTTGGATTTGATGGATTAGGTATTGGTATTAATGAATCAACTCCAGTGCCATTACTGTTTATTTGTCTAAAGTTAAATACGGTAAATGATTGTGCAATACCAGTTGTAGGAATATAAACACCCTCATCTTGAACAAACACACCCTCAGTAAAAGATGGCTCAAATGATACCCAACGAACACCAACAGCATCCCTTTGTAAGAAGAATCCATTTCCACCAGGAGATCCTGCCGAATCATAAATGTTTCTCGCTATCCTTATACTACCATCAAAATCTGCTCTTAGATAACCCTCACCTGCATTATCAATTGTACCAAAACTGCCAGGATCATCTGTACCAACACCAAATGTACCTGCTGAAGATACAACAACAGCATTACTTCCTGAATTGATATGGAGTAATTGAGAAGGATCTGAATTAGCAATACCGACTAAACATGGATCTTCTTTTACAATGAAGCATTCATTACCTACCTGGAAGGTTCCATCAGGTTGAGTAGTGCCAATTCCAACTCGACCTGCTATCTGCCCATCGTCAGCACCTCTCTGAGAGGATATAGCAACAAAAACTGTTCCTGCAGCACCAACGTTAAGACGATGGAATACTGTAAGGAAGTCCATATCAACTGGACCAATAAATGTTGATACACCACTAACAAAAAAATTCTTTTTAACAGTTAACCCATTAAACTCTATAGTTTCATCAGTGAAAACATCACTTGCATCTATATCAGCATATAATTTTCCATAAACGTATACGTCATTCGCAAACTCAGTTGGTTGAGAAAAATGATTTACATCAGTATTCTCAAAAGAAGGATTGGGTACTGGACCATTCTTAAATCCTGACATTAACCAAGTCCCCCTAATCCTGGAATATTCATTTGACCTAATGATTTACCAACGTTACCTAGTTGTCCTTGTATTGCACTAGTATCAATCGAACTTAGTTGTTCAGTAACTCCTCCTAGTTGTTCAGTTAAATTACCTGACATTGATTCAAGTTTACCTGCAACATTAGATTCTTTTAATTTATCACTAAGTGTTGAAAGACCATTACCTGATATTGCTGCAATATTATCAACGTTAATGGGTAATCCAGAAAATGATTTTTGTCCGAAAGTAATATTTCTAAGATAAAATGTATCAGTTTTTAGAGCATTGGTATTAATAACGTTAGTGTCAAAAAATATACTATTTGCTTTAAGATTCATATTTCCACATGACTTTATATTAATGTCAGAATCTGCATCTATTTGCACTGTTTTTCCATATATTCTTACTGAGCCGTCTCTCATAGCAGTTATTGTAACATCTCCACCTTTACCTATTATATTAACACTTGGACCTGCATTATCATTATTCAAATCTCCAGCGATGGTTATATTTTCATCAACAAGCATATGATATTTACCATCCTCAGTAAATCCAACAAACTGTGACTTACCATTTAATTCAGAAATAAACGCAGCAGTAGTTCCCCCACAAAATCCATACTCTGGATTTCCAGACTCTATTCTGAAGTGAGGTCCAAAGGATTCGTATTGTCTACGAAACCATGCTTGTAAATCTCTTGGTCGTTCTTGTACCATTTAAAAGTCTTTTTTAATATTTATCAGTAACCACCATATGGAGGACTGGGAGGACTTGGTGGGCTGGGTGGACTAGGAGGACTTGGTGGGCTAGGTGGACTTGGTGGGCTAGGTGGACTTGGAGGACTTGGAGGACTGGGTGGACTAGGTGGTGAACTTGGACTAGCAGGTGCTGGAGTAGTCATGGGAGTCTGTGTAGTAGTAGATCCTGTAGGACCAGCAACTGTTGATGAATATGTTACAGATTGAGTTGAGACATTAGTTGTTGTAGTTGTAGTCGTTGTTGTCATCATTGATTGTCTACTCTCTGCTGGAGTATCATAAATTATCATATCATTATTAGAATGCTTCGCTCCAGTCATCTTAACTCCATTTGACATGACATGAAATGGACCATAATATGGTTCTCCATTCACGAATCCAACAATACCATTTCTCGGAGTGATGCAATCGATTATCTGTCTTATTTCACCCTGATATGATGGTCTAGGTGCTATCTGTGCTTTAATAATTGCACCACTACCAGTCTTAGAATTGATTCTTAATATTGGTAAATTTTTAACAGGAATGACGTTTGTTGTCTGTGGATTAGGTGCAATAACATTCAATATTCTGCCATCAACATCCAAGAATTTTACATACTCATTACCTTCATTATCTACAATTGTATCATCATCAGTATATCCTCTTCCAGAATCTATAACAACAACATGATCGACAATATATCCATCACCTGAATTTTCCTCAATCACAGGATAATTTTCACCAGGAACTATAACAACAATGTCAGTTACTTGCTGATAAGTTGGTGAAGTTGGATCATAGTCTATGACTGCCTCTGCTTGTGCACCATATCCCTGATTGCAATTATCAGTAATGCTAACCATAGGAGGAACAGTATATCCCTCACCTGGATTTGTTAATTTAATACCAATTAAACTTCCAGTCTGTTGAGCAAATGCATCTCCAACTAAAGATCCAATGATTGGTTCAGCTAAAGTTCCTTGCCCATCCGATCCAAATACGTTTATCTGTATACCTTTACAATCTAATGGAGGACCTGTATAACATTCTCCTAATACACTACTAAAACCTGCTGTGCTCACATTTGGATTTAAGAAATCAAATTGCCCAAGTAATCCACCCAATATTCCACCTGGTGCTCCAGCTGCCTCTTGCAATGCTTGAGCAGCATTTGCTACATTCAGTATGGCTTCTCCAGTTATCGCTGGCATATTTTTAACACCCTTTCCAATTGTGAATACGTTACCACCTGCATCTACACCGCCTGGTGAAACACAATCAACAAGTTCCTGTAAACCTAATAATCCCTCTGCTTTTCCTCTTAAATCGTTTATTAAATCGAATCCTCCCATTATTTTACCAACACCACCAAGTTCTGGTGCAAGATCACTTCCTATGGATTCAATTACTTTATTGAATAATGCTCCAGTAAATTGATCTGCTATACAAGGTGTAAAACTCACAACATTATCTAAGAAAGATGTTAACAAAGATGTTATGTCGGGTAACATATTACCAGCAATCTTTTCAACTACGCATGGTATTTTATTTTGTAGAGCTGCAACACCTGGCACCATCGCAGTAATCGCTGCTGTACCTGCTTTTTTTGCAATCGCTGTATTTTTTGTAGCAGCAAGTGTTGTCTGATATACTGTATTATATAAATTTTTATTCCCTGTATTTAAGTTTTTTCCTAAACTATTAAATGCAGATTTTGTTATGTCTCTAGTAATACCCTGCGATACACCATTTATTTTTTTAGCAGTATCTGATATAATTCTATTTCTTTTAGATGGTGACGCATTCTTTGCATCTTTAACAGAATTTTCTAAGTTTGAACTAATCTTTTCAGCATCAGATGAACCTGCAGCAGCAACATCTGTACCCACACCCTTTGATGCCGATTTAGTCACCTTGCCCGTGCTCTCTGTTATTTTATCTGCAAGATCTTCATCAACTAATCTAGGAGAATTTTGTGCGTTCTGAGTATCTTCACCAGTTTCATTTTCAGGTATAACATTACCTTCTGGAGAATTGTCAGGAGTAAATCCAGAGAAAGGTGTGAAAGGACCAGGATCTCCATTCACAACGTATGATGAATTACCAATGACACCAAATATAACTGGTATTTGACCATCATCACCATCTAGAAAAAATCCTACTACAACATCACCTTGTGCAATACGAATTGGTTTAAATCTACCTGCCTTTCCTGATCCACACTGAGGTGCTAATATAACAATCGCCCAAGGTAAATCTTCATCTTTTAATTCAGTTGTATTTTGGGGATGATAACCCATAATACGAACTTTGACACGATTACCCCATGCCTCTGGTTGTTTATTCCATTGTAGTAACCATGATTCTTTAGGAGGAACCTGACCAATCCACCAACGAAATCCGTCCATTCCCAAAAAATTACTTTTTAATAAATTATTTTCTATCATGTATCCCTCTTACCAAAAGTATCTTTAAGTAATTTTAATTTTGTAAACGAACCATCAGATTCAAAGTGATGCACTAACTCTTTTATCATATATAGACCACTTTGCTCTGGATCTGTTTCTTTTTTTTCCTCTACAGTCATCTTTGGAAAAACACAATCGATTAATCCACCAGCAACTAAATTTGTGTTTAGTGGTATTGTTGCTACCGATGTTATATTAAAAATTAAATTATATCTCATCATAGCCTGTGATTGTGTTTCCATCGGATCTGCATCAAGATTTCTTGATCTTTCATTTTTCTTTTCAAGAGTACCTATGCTTAATACACCTGTTACAATACGACTTGGTATCTCACCAACGGTTTTTCCTGTGTCATCATAAGGTGGTGTTTCATCCTTGAAGTCTCTTCCCAAGTTGTTTAACTTACCCTCATATTTTTTTGTTGTAAACGTGCCTTGTGCTTGTGTTGTGAATTTACCATCCAATGGATTGTAATACATTCTTTGTGTACAATACGCACCCCTCTCAAGATTATCAACAAAATTATTATTCTTTGTGGTATTATGTTGTATAATTCTAAAATCCTTATTTGGATCATCAACATTTAATATACCAGGTTGATAAGTATATTGTTTTTCATAAGGTTCCTGAGTACATAAAGCATCTATTGACCTAAAATTATAACCCTCCTTTGTTTCATAGAAAAAATATCCAGCAGTTGCACTCTTTCCACCAACTACCTCTGCCTTACCAGAACCAGGCACAGACTTTGACGCTAACCATGTCAATACTGTAAAGGGTTTTCTTAAATTGCCAATGAAACTATAATCATTTTCTGTTTCATCTATTTTTTTATTCTTATCTGTTAATAGAAATTCATCAATAATACTTTCAACACTTTGAGATATTTTTTGTGAAAACTTCTTACCAACTCTGGATGTTTCATTAGTTATAGACTCTCTTGATACTAAGTTTAATACAAAAGACTCTCTTTCTGCACCTAATAAAAGATTTGTTATAGAGGCAACGTACAATGAATTATCACCAGTAAATTCCAAAGGTATGTTATTTTTTGAGTTACTTTCTATTTTTATATTAACTTTTTCACCACCTCTCAACGGTAATCCATGATACACAGTAGTGCCAAATTCAGGTACAGCTGTATTCGATACGATTACTTTTGCGGTAATCATTGGTGAAAATATATTTTCATGATAACTAAACGCAACAACACCTGCCTTTATATCAACAGAATTACTTCCATCTAAAGATATAATTTCAAATTGCTCGTAAATGCTTGGTGAAATCGCAGACATTATGTGTACTTAAGAACCCCCACGCTTTGTAAATCAAGAAGAGTTGCACTCATTGGTTTTGATGAAATACGAGTATTCATAGATTTCTTAGTGGAGTGTGTAATATTTGGCTCTACTGGCATCTGTTTTTCAACAATCATTATGGTACTCCTTCTACTTTTTCCTCTACTTCTTGATAATGTTTCTCTATTTTTTACAACAGGAACTATATTATTACTATTTACACCTGCTACCAATCTCTCTGATTCATTACTACTAAAACTATCTTGCTTAGATGATGAAATTGAAGTTATATAATTCGCACCAACTCCTGAACGTATTCTTTTTGGTTTAATTGAACCAAGTTCTAGATTATCACTCATTCCCTCTATGTTTTCACCTTGTGCTACTAATTCGTCATTTGGAATAATTGTTCCACTTTGTTCGGGTACAAATAACTCTGTGGTATCATTAATAGTTCCATCTGGATTTTCACCTACAATAACAGGTTGATTTTCCTCCACAGGACCACCCATTGCCCTACCCTCTATTTCTTTCGTCTCTTGCACAGGTACTATATCATCCTCTGTCAGTTCTGGTATATCATCAGCATCAGGTAACTGAGCAGATTCAATTCTTTCAGTTAGTTCGGCAACATCTTGAAATTCCTCTTCTCTTGCAAAATCGTTGATTGCAGTTTTAAAGTCTCTATCTAATACAGCGAGATTATTACCAGCTTTTTCAATTTGTTCTTCAACTTGTTTTTTATTTTTACTGAAGTCTAACTTAGCAAAAATATTAAGTGCGTTGTCTATGCTCTCTTTTACTCCACTTACAAAATTTTTAATACCATCTATAAATCCCGTTAGTATGCCGACTATTTTTTGTATTCTTTTTATTAACTTTTGAAATGCTTCGATTATTTTTGGTAAATTTGTTAGTGCCCAACCAATTAATAAAATTCCTAAAAAATCTAATATTCTACCTAAAAATCCTCTAGTGCTTCGTTGGAATAAATTACCTTGTTTTTTCGACACACCTTTTACATTCTGTGCTTCAAGTTCATCTTCACGCTGTTTTCTCTTTATATTTTCTTGTCTTTTTCTAAAATACTGATTGTCTTTTCCTATTAAACCTCTTCTAAATTGATTAGATTCTCTTGTATTTTTTATTATTTCATCAGCTTGTAACTTCGCTCTTTTTATACCCTGTCCAAAATTTCTGACAGAATTACGAATACTATCAATACTGATAGATGTTTTTCTAATTGTATTTCTTCTTGCAAATATTGACATTATGCTGGTGCTCCAAATAATTGCGTAGCTAGTAATGCATGTGTATTGCTATCATCAAAATATATTGATGGGAGTTCATTAGATGCAATATCTACAGGTGCATTATTTTGACCACCTGTTGCTACACCTTGAACTGGGAAATTAACTATATTTGGAGTATCCTCTGGATTATTAGAAATTATATCAGCTCTTGCTAAATTGTTATTCTGTACAGGTTCAACATTTACAACTTCATCTTTTACAATGATATCATCCTCTGTTAATACTGAAAGTTCAGGAGTTTCTTCATCTTTTTTACCAAATCCAAATAATCCTTTAATACCATTAAATACTGAATTGACTGCACTTTCACCTAATATACCACCACCAAGTGTTAATAAAAAGTATAAAGGTCTAGCACCAGGAAATGGTGCTATTAACAATGGAGCAAATACTTTTGCTGCTAATGCAAAACCCGCTGCATATCCAGCCAAGTTTGCTAATGCTTCATCCAATGGAACCCCACTTATCAAATCAAATACCACATTAAATAATGCTCCACCTATTCCGATACTACCTGCTCCTCTTGGTGGTTTAATTTTACCAAATGGACTTTGTATGAATCTATTAACACCTTTTGGAGGTGGTAAAGTCTTTGAAGGATTAATTTCTAAGAACCCTGTACCTCTCGTTTTTTTATTAATTTGTCTTCCACCCTCAATTAAAAGTTTTTCACCACCAGGCGTTCCTACTCTTGGACCTAAATCCTGTAATTTTTTATCAATTATTCTTCCACCCTGAGTAACCGCAACACCACCAGCTGCACCTAATCCAAGTATTGCTAATAATTTTCCTAATACACCTCCTCCTAATGCCACGACTATTGGAATAAGGGGTCTGAAAGCTTTAATACCAGCTGCGAATAATCGTTTAACTCCACCTAAAGTTGAACGTAAAAATCCACCAAAAGCAACTCTACCAACACTTGATGCAAAACTTGTAAGAAGTCTTAAAGTTGTTATTATTCCTATATTAAACGCAGTAAAAGCTGCACCTAATCCAACTAAACCGAGCGTGAAAGTTCTCTTTAATTTTTCTATCTTTTCAAGATTACCTTCAGCAATAGATTGAACTAAATCTATACCTACATTTGTTAACCAACCACCTGCTAAGATAAAAAAGAAATTTTGTAGAGAAAAAAGTGATTTTTGTGTCTTTGCAGCAATTCCTTGTAACGGTTTTTGTAAAGATGATTGTATTTTTTTCTCTAATTCACTCTCTTTACCCTCTCTAAGTCCTTGCTCTGCTAATATTGCTTCACGATTTTGTTTTGCTGATTCTCTTTGTTTTTCTAACTGATCACTTATTGCTAAATTTTCTTTTATCCCTGCTAAAGAAAAATTTAATGAACCAATTTGTTTTGATATATCCTCTAATCTCTGCGATACATTATTTAATGTAATTGAATTTTGTGTTAATAAATTATTAGTAACTGGATCAGTTTGCTGTGCTTGAGGTTGTGTGGGGACTGGATTAACATTTGGTGATTCAGTTGGTACAGGACGAGATATTGGATTAAAAACACTAGAAGATACAGTCCTTCTAACTGCTCTAATACCTCCTGCTATCGGTGAACCAAACTCATCCATTTTTTTCTTGTTGTGCTTTTAGATTTTCCTCTTCAATATATTGTTGAAGAAGTGAAACATAAATTTCTCTCTCCCACGGTATCATGTTCTCAAGCTCTGTCAAACTATATTTATGGTGCTGCATCAAAGCAAAATTTAATTTATAGTATGACACAAGATCTTCATGTGCCATACTTATCCGAAAAAATTCTGCAGCCCCTCTAATAATACTTCATTGTCTACACCTGTATTCGGATTTTTTACCTTCACTGTGTGTGTTAATTTAGGCATTGTATTAAAGAATTCTTCAATCTCCTTAAACTGTGCGGAGTTAAGTTGTTCCAAAAATTCAGATAATTCTTTTTGAGTACAATCCTCTTGTGTCCATGACTCTTCTTCAGAGTAAACTTGATCAATACACGATGCTATAAGATCAAAAGTATCATCGACCTCCATCTTATCCATCGCAAAATTACTCTTTATAAACTCATCTAATGAGGGATACCTCATTTTAAGAGTATACACGTCATCCAATTTGATATCAGTTTTGTGACCTTTTGATTTTTTAACTTTAATTGAATCAATATTAATGGACATTGGCACCTGAGTTTTACCATCATCTGGACATGTTACCATGACTTCAATTTGTTCACCAACTGATTTTCCTCTCACGTTCAAGAAAAGATATTCAATATCAAATGTCGATAGTTTTTCAACTTTCGTTCCTTTTGTTAAAATACAAGATGCCAATATCGATTTAATTGCGTTTGCAATCTGTTTCTGGTCTTGTGATTCTAATGCTATAATTAATATTTTCTCTTCTTTAACGAGAAATGGTCTATACTTAATCTTCCTATTAGATGATGGAAGAGTCAACTCATATGTAGGAGTCGATATTTTTGGTAAAGGCATAATATGCTAAACACTTCAGTGTCACTATTTATAGAGGTTTTTTAATACTTATTTACCTCTGATATTCTGATATTACGTTTGATGAGGACGATGCAGTACCAGATGCAGAACCATTATACAAATCTTGCTGCAATATATTCTTATTATCAGATGCATTACCACGATTAAATACTTTACTTAATTCATCATCAGTGATTGCAAATCCATCCCTTGTAGGATTTCCTCTGTTAAATATTTCGTTGAACGCATTCTTAAGTGCTCTTGCTAAAGAATTTGATTCACCACAAATGTAACGATCAAAACTAAAAGTAGCTGATGCTTTTAATACTTGTGAACCTTGATATGATACTCTTGTAGAACTTAGTGATAGTGGAAATAAACCTATAAATCTATACTCTAAGAATCTATTATAATCTCTCTCAAACTTAACGATTCTAGTTTCATTTGATTTATATTCTGATGGATAATTTAACTTAAAGTGATATCCATCTTTTGATAGATCTGTATTAAATCCTGTTATATATTCCATCCAATGTTCAATAAACTTCATTGACTTATAATCATTATCAACATAAAACTCTAAATTTATCTGCGTAAAATTTCTTGTGTGTGCAAATCTTTCGATGACCCCTTGAAAATCTCCACGAGTGTCAACTGATGCTAACGCACTTCCTGGTAAAACTGCATTACTGCATAGTAATCCAATATCATCTGCTATGAAACGATCATTGACACCCTTTCTTCTTAAATATGATCTTAAACTACTAACTGGCAATTGAAACTTAACCAAATATTGCGATGTTTGTGCAACATTCTGCAATCTTGGCATTATATCTGATATTTGTCTTGGTCTTGGTGCTGGCACTCTAAATAAAATTACATGATATATGTATTTAGATGTCTTACAAGGGAAAATACTACCCTTCCTTTCCTAGAAAATACAAAGGTGATCCGACGAATATAATTTATAGGTCTCTCTGGGAAAGAAAGTTTATGGTGTATTGTGATAAAAATGAAAGTATCTTAGAGTGGGCAAGTGAAGAAATTGCGATTCCATATCGCTCTCCTATTGATAATCGAGTTCACAGATACTTCCCTGATTTCTATATGAAAGTCAAAGAAAGGGGTGGAAAAGTAAAAAGATATGTAATTGAAGTCAAACCAGCAAAGCAAACAAAACC
>CEPU01002863.1_pt1 | contig 14869 bp, 11 predicted proteins | sample 530471 | NCBI WGS metagenome assembly CEPU01 (sample SAMEA2620194, study PRJEB7988) | marine metagenome | biome: marine biome (ENVO:00000447); feature: surface water layer (ENVO:00002042); material: "saline water (ENVO:00002010), including plankton (ENVO:xxxxxxxx)" | depth 5 m | reverse complement strand
AACAACAACCGCAAGGTGGAATAGACACTTCCTTCTTGGATGACCTGTTGTGATGCCATGATGGCGGGACCGAAGAGTGCGGTTTTCACAACCGTAAGGGCCAGAGATGGACAACTATTCCATCTGGATTACCACCTTGCTAGATTGTCACGTCATGCTGAGAAATTAGGTATTGAAATTCCTGAGTTCGAAATACCGGAAGGACTCGATGGCTTAGTTAGAATTCAAGTCGATAAAAATGGCGCACAGTTTTCGACTAAACCGTTCTACCAAGAAATTCACATGGAAGCTGAAGGTGTGACCGCACCCGCGCCACGCTGGACAAGGAAGGTATCTGGAACCAAACACGGAGATTGGGATTCTTACAGAAAAATAACAACTGACGCATTTAGCAAGGGGGCAGATGTTGCTCTGTTGGTTCACGAACACTGCATCGTAGATGGCGATAGAGTCATGCCGATAGTGCTTGATGAAGACGGTGTTGTGTGGATCAGCGGCCCTGAATTTGGTGGTGTTGATTCAGTAACATATGATGTGGTCAAACCACATATCGAAAAATCTGGTTTTGTAATAAGTGAAGGGCGTCTTAATGAAAGGCTGGTCGCCCGTGCAAAGGAGGTAGTCTTACTTGGAACTGGAATGGGCGCTGCAAGACTTACTGTCCTAGATGATGTCGACATTGGAGACGGTAGTTCATTTCTGCAACAAGTCTGTATTGAAGCCCTTGGAGAGGATTGGCGATGATTGACAGGCTAATCCAAACAGAGGGCGAGGACAGAATATTGTTTCTTTCTGGCGGTCCTAAATCCCACCTTGCCACAAAGAGTATGATGGCTATTGGAATGAAAGTAAGAGTTGTAATTACTCAACCAAAAATAAATGCCGCAGTGAAGCATTCACCACTAAACGGGGAAACAAAACTTCTACATTCACAGGCTCCGATGCAAGCTAGTTTGCAAGAACTAAGTAATGATGCTTGGAAAGTTACCAAACTTATCCATGCCAAGTCTTTGGAAGAAATGTTTCGCTCACTTAAGCCGCACACACCACTGGGCTCCAAGTGGGCTGGAGCACTATCCTATGACCTAGTTCAATGGACGCAGCCTATCGCCTTACAACATCCACCAAAGGAAGGAGAAATCCTTGCAATTCTATGGCTAGTCGACGAATGGATTGAGGACGACGTAGTCTACCCTGATTTGTCTGAAACCGTGCGTGTTCAGGGCGAGAAATCTTCCCATACAGATTTAGAACACGCAAATATTGTCAGGCGAATAAAGAACTCAATTGTTGCAGGTGAGTTGTATCAACTGAACTTTGGAAGGACTTGGGAAGGTCCTTTAGGAGAAGAGCCTGCAAAAATATTTCATCGATTATCAATCAATAATCCTGCACCATTTAGTGGTTACATTGAGGCTGCGGACTTAGGCTTGGCTTTAGCATCATCTTCTCCAGAAATACTGCTCGAGACAAAAGATGGGGAAGTGATGACTGCACCAATCAAAGGAACCAGACCAAGAGGATCGGACCCTGACCAAGAATCACTCTTGCGACGAGACCTTGTTCACGACCAAAAAGAGCGTGCAGAACATCGAATGCTGGTTGACCTAGAGCGCAACGATTTGAGCATTGTTTCAAAACCTGGCAGTGTACATCAGGCAAGATTTGATGTTGAAGCATATTCCAACGTCCAGCATTTAGTCTCACAAGTACGAGGCGTACTCGATGACGACAAAGATGGAATTGACGCCTTACAAGCATTATTTCCCGGAGGCAGTATAACCGGTTGTCCAAAGACAGTTGTCTGTGCCGCAATCGACGAATTAGAAAAGAGACCAAGGTCATTTTGGACAGGGTCCATGGGCTGGATTGACCTTCATTCCGATGATTCCACCTGGAATATCATGATTAGAACGCTTGAGGCAAGATACACCACCGAAGGCTGGCAAGGTACTGTTGTTGCTGGCGGAGGGATTACTATCGAAAGTAATCCTGAATCGGAGGTTGCTGAATCCGTATGGAAAGCAGCAGCTTTACGAAGAGCGTGTGGTTGGTTGAGCAGTGAAACTAAGCCGATGATCAAGGGTGAATTGGGTATCTATCCTTTGTACCTCGAACAGAAAAAATTCGAGATTAAAGAAAAATTCGATCTTCGAATTGCGTTCATCGATAACCTAGATTCGTTCTCATACAACATAATCCATGCTTTGCAAATGTTTGGGTGTGAGGTAGATGTGATTCACGGTCGTGGAGAAATTACTGATTTCGACCATGATGCTGTTGTCATCGGACCCGGCCCTGGAAGACCTGAAATTTCCCCTATCACAATGCACGCTGCTGGACTGAAAATCCCAGTATTAGGAATCTGTTTAGGACACCAAGCAATTGGGTTATCCAGAGGAATGAAGTTAATTGAAAGCCCGTTTGGTCCTGTACATGGGGTTCCTTCAGCCATAATCTCAAACGGTAATGGACTAATGGAAGAAGGACGCTACGAGATGACCAGGTACAACTCTCTAGTCCTAACTGGGTATGGTGATTTGGAAATCACTGCAAGTGATGAAACCGGGACTCTGCCTATGGAGATTAGAGATGGGAATACCTACGGAATTCAGTTCCATCCGGAGTCTATTGGCTCACAGAAAGGAATGCTAGTGCTTGCTGAATTTTTACGTCGAGTAGCGCATGCTTGAAGTGCAGATTATTGCTCGGGTATAACATGCCGACCTGCCGCCATTGCTACAGTGTCTACCCCCGTGAACAATTCATTCATGGAAACGGGCCAAAAGCGCAAGTTTGTGTCCGCTGTGGCGTAGAAAAAGGACTAGTTTCAGAAGAAGAGGTTGCAGCACTCTACACCAGTTCGAATGCAAACGCAAGATTCTCAGCTCTAGCACGCCGATGGTCCCCTCTAATGTGGCTCTCTGTCCTCTGGATCGCATGGATAGTTTTCCTAAACGAAGTTGACCCATGGGGACTTTACACTTTAGTTCTATTAGGTGTATTCACCCTAATTGTTCCTGTATACATGCTGTTCTTCTCCTCGAAACACATGGCGGTAATGGCAAGACTTACCCCTGATTACGAAAGACCAAAAGGCCACTGATCAAAATTAAGGTGATTCATTGTCAGAGGAAATTCATGATGCTGAACTCGTCGATGATGACGAATTTTTGCAGGGTGAAAAGGTCGGCTTCGGCGGTAAAATCGATACTGGCAAAATGGTTGCATTGGGACTTGTAGTCTTACTTTTGTTCTCCACAATTCTCTACTCAATCTTATCTGGTGATGACGAGAAGACCATATTACCAGAAAACGAGATCGCTGCAGCAGATCCTTCAATATTTGTCACCGATGGAACAGGTGCATCAATAGACGTAGATCCAATCGACATGACATTCTTTGCTAGTAGCGTAGGAGAAGATGCTGCTGAACCGAGTATTGGAATAACCTCTACTGGCTGCGTCTTTTTCATTGCCTTTGAGAAAGTGATGAGGTCTTGCGATTATGGTGGAACTTGGGAAGCTAAGCAAGACCCTGTAATGTGCTCGCCTACTACAAGTGACCCTTACGGTTGGGTTGATCCGGTAACAGACAGAGTGTTTGGTGTGCAAATGATAGGATTAGAAACATCCTGGATTTGTTGGAGTGATGATGATGGAGAGACTTGGTTAGGAAATCCACATGATTCCGGGACTACTCCATTAAACGACCACATCAAACTTGCTTCCGGGCCTTGGACAACTGCGGGTTACGGCGCAGTGGGTCAAATAACTGGCAGCGTAATCTATGAAACCGCTGTATACTATTGTTACAACAAACTCGCAGGCATATTTTGTTTCACAAGTTTCGATGGTGGGGCAACATTTGACACAGGCGGCCTAATTGTCGGCTTAGCAACCACTAATGGCGGATTACACGGTGCTATTTCTACCGCTCCTGATGGGACCGTTTACGTTACGCCACGTGTTGCTACTCCAACTGTAATCGTTTCCAAAGATAATGGATTTACTTGGTTTGAAAGGACGATGGGAGAAGATGCTGGTACGCCTAATCCAAGAAAGAATTCCGAAGTTTCAACAGACACAGAATCCAATGCATACCACCTATGGACTGGTGCTGATGAAGGTATTTATCTCGCAAGAAGTACAGATTCTGGAGAGAGTTGGGAACAGGAAAGCATCAGAGTAAGCCCTGCGGGAGTTATCTCAACCGCTTTCCCACAAACAGACGCTGGCGACCCTGGAAGGTTCGCTGTAACTTATCTGGGAAGCGAAAATTCCTCATTGCTCGGAGAACCTGACCTTGATGGAAATCCGTGGGATGGTAATGGTCACTATGCACCTAACGAAGTTCATTACCACCTGTATGTAACATTCAGCCTGAATGCTTTAGATGATGAACCGGTCTTCCACACTAGAAGATTGACTACTGACCCAGTGCAGGTTGGAGCTATTTGTTTAAACAGTGGGGACTGTAGAAGCGACCAAGGTGGCTCAAACAGAAACCTGCTGGATTTCAATGACCTACATATTGACAGAGAGGGTAGAGTTTTCATCGCTATTGCTGATGGTTGCACAGGAATTTGTGCAACTGATCCAAGTAATCGCACACCCGCCAATTCTAGGGACAAACTTGGAATGATGTTCATGCTTGACACTGGCCCAAGTTTGTACGAAAGCAACGGAATCCTTACCTCCGTAAAACCATCAAACGAAGAGGAAATGTCATTCGTTTATCTTCCAATGATTGAAGTCGAAGCAGCAAGAGAAGACTACGACTAAACACATCCAGCAATGCTTGTACTACAATACAATTACTGGGATTAATACAGATAGGTATTACTAAAATCATTACCTGTGCTGTAATCAATATGGGACATAGGAGCCTTGCTGGTTTGATGATTATCCTAATTTCTTTTTCCTTGGTACCTAGTCTGAGCAATCAAGATTTAATTTCAGAGGCAGATAACTCTACGTTGTACTTTTCAGAAGGTATCTCAACGACAACGATTGTAGATACCTTGGACAATGTTGGTAGTCAATCTGATCTGGCCCTAGATTCGCAAAACAATGTCCATATTTCGTACAGAGACTCGACTAGTGGAGTATTGAAATATGCGTTTTTCAATGGTGTTTCATGGAATACTACAGTAGTGGATGATTCTAGCAATGTTGGATTTTCTACATCAATTGTACTGGATTCAAATGACCATGTTCACATTTGCTATTTTGATAAAACAAATAGTGATCTAAAGTATGCATATTTTGATGATGGAAATTGGGACATAAGCGTAGTAAGCAATATGTCGAATATGGGTAATTCTATATCTCTAGGAATAAGCACTGACGATAGATTGCATTTGGCTTTTTACCATCATATCGATTACTCTCTGCCCAATATCAAATACGCAGTATACGATAGCGAATTATGGAATATTTCTGGAATTGCTAGTGGAACTACTTCTGGGCAGACAATTTCGTTAGTAGTAGATTCAAGTGATAATGTGCACGTTACTTTCACTGGAAGTGCTCTTTCTTACGGTTTTTTCAATGGAACGGAATGGAAATTCTCATCCGCTGCTCCTAGAGGTTACCTCAATTCAATTGCTGTCGCAGATGATGATAGAGTATACATCTCACATAGTTCAGGATCAAGTTGGCATGGACATTCTGTAGATGTAGCAATGTTTGATGGTCATAATTGGACGACTCTTCCCGCTCCGCCATACAATGATGGCCAATCAAAGCCTAGTGCAATTAGCACGGATTCCAATGGCAATGTGCACATCGCTTACTTCACAGGCTGTGGAGATTACTACCCTTATGGTTGCGATGTTCGTTATGCTGCTTACAACGGAACAGACTGGCAATCGTATGAACTCGAAACAAGGGTCAGAGGAAATGGGCAAAGTAGCCCGTCTGATTTAGCGATGGTAATCGATTCTGATGATTATGTCCATCTTTCCTACAAGAACATGATAAATGAAGAATTGATGTACGCAAACACGATTGTTGATTTTGACATGGATAATGTTAGAGATAAAATCGATGACTGTCTTGGGATCTTGGGGACATCTCAACATGATAGAGCAGGTTGTCCTGATACAGATGGGGATGGGTATTCTGACCCCAGTGATAGCTGGGGGGAGAGTGACGGTGGCGATGCTTTCGTGAATGATTCAACACAATGGTCAGACCTAGATGGCGATGGATATGGAGATAATCCCGATGGATTGAACGCTGATATGTTTCCCGATAATCCAAATTGGTGGTTAGATTTGGATAGAGATGGAATTGAGGACAGTTTGGATGATGATATTGATGGCGATGGCATAAGTAACCAATTCGATGCGTGGCCACAAGATTTCACTAGAGGCTTGGACACAGATGGAGACGGTTTAGCAGATTTTGTTCAGGGTAAAATAAGTGGAGAACTGATTGATTTTGAAGATGGCAATTATGGCGCAGTTAACATGCATTGTTCAGACGATTTAGCAGGATTTTGTATGCCTGATTATCCCCCTTGGGAAATTACAAACAACTCGATTACTGGTAGCTACAGCCTCGAGCAGCAGACCTGGGCTAGCGATACTGGACACTTTTCTATTAGTTTCTCTTCTGATACTGATGATATTGTAACATTGCAACTTTACATATCTGCCTTCTTGATAGAACAACAATGTATTCCCATCTCTATGGATGGCGTCTTTGTAGACTATGGTTGTGAGTCAGAAGGATTTGGGTATTATGAGAATATCACAATCAATGTCAGTGAAGGCGACCATGTCTTGAGAGTTTACGGAACAGTACTCGGTGAAGGAAATCGTGTAGACAATATACAACTGCCTGATTATGTGATATTTTCTAACGAAGATGAGGATGATGATAACGATGGATGGAGTGACTATCTTGAATCGTCATTCAAAGAAACCTCCCCCTGTTATGGCGACCCCCTTGATCCAAACATCACCCCAAGAACTAGTATGGATCAGCACTTAGAGCAAGAAGGAGATAGGGTATCTAACTGGATGGGGACGGACATCGAAGGTTTTTGCGAGGTCTACTATGATGGAGATGGTGATGGAATAGTTGATTACTACTGGGAATCAACTGGATTCGTATCTGTTGATAGGTGCCCAGAGGAATACGGGTATGACAAAGGTGAATGGGTGGTGAATGAAACCACAGGCATAAGCGAATTCAATATGGATAATTGGGGTTGCCCATTAGAATCTGAACAGGAGGTTGAAAGTTCCTCAGAAGGGGGTTCATCTCTGACCTACGGAATTGGTATTGGATTGATTATTGCCATTTTTGTTGCGATATTTTTCGTTCGCAAAAGCGGTGGCTCGGTACTAGATGAGTCGGTTGAAAATGCGGGTGATTTACAAGAAGAAAGCCAGATTACAGGGCCTGCGCATGATGATGCTATATTCTCTGACACACCACCAGCAGAAGCAGTTGGTATGCTAAATGATGATGGATTTTATTGGATTGAATGGCCAATTGCTAGTGGGAAATGGTACTATCGGCCTCCAAATGAGACAATTTGGAAGTTATTCGAAAGTTGATGAACGAATCCCATCCTATGATTTCGCATGGATTTTAATCACGTCACTATCACTGCATTCGTGGTCGGCACCAACGACTCTGCGGCTACGCCCATCTACAGCTTTGATGAAGCCATCACCAAGATCTGAGTGAACCTTGTAAGCAAGTTGCTTGGCTTCAATATTATTTGGAACTACAAATGCATCAGGAAGAACTCTTCCCTCTCCATCCTTCCAACCGTTTTCATCTGCAACAGGATAGACTACGACATGGTCGAGTGCGTCAAACAAAACTCTGCTAAGCAACTGTGCGACACCTGTTCCACCTACCTCAGACAATTTATTCCTCATTCCTGCCAGAGCATTTAATTGAGCGGGATTTAACTTGGATTCATCTTGGATTGCGAAAGTATCCTCACCAGGTTTGTAAGAAATCATGCCACCAGAGTCTGCTCTTCTCAGCGCCAATTCCATATCGGCCATGGTCGGCTGAATAATTCCGTTTGCTTCAATTGCATTCCAAGGTGTTCCTCTAGCTGAGTCTGCCTTATTTGCAGAGATATGAATTGGGAACAACTGCCGACGTATGTGATATGCTAGTGACCTCATCTTCTCTTCTGGCCACATCCATGGAGTGTCCAAATCACCCCACTGATTCCTGAATTCATCAAGGGCCTGCAACACCAACGGTAATGAGGCTCCCAATCCTGTGAATCTTTCATGAAGGAATGTGCTGAGGCCTTTCTCTCCCTCTGCCTGCACTCTTCGTGAGCCTCGTGACCAGCCATCGTCAAGAATTCCATAAATCCATGAATCCAATTCTTCGGTTAGAAACGATGTCTCCTCTTTCAAGGCCGAGTCAACATCACTTACCGCTGCGATTGGATTGCCTTCGATATCTGTAAGACCTGCTGCATCTACCACCTGTATTAGGGCATCACAGTTGGCTAAATCAGAAAGGAAGGCGTTTCCTCTCCCTCTACCTTCTGCAGCACCCGGGACAAGACCTGCTACGTCTACTAAGAATGTAGGAACAAGGCGAACGTGCCCAATACAAGAACCAGTTCTAGGCTCGCAAATACTTCCTTGCCTTTCATCGTCTTCGGAGGCTGGCTCAAGACGGCCATCAGACTCTAATTTTGCTCGTAATTCCTTACATGGGCAAGGCAGAGGTGCCGCAATAAATGCTACACCAACGTTTGCTTCGATTGTACAAAATGGATAATTTGCAATGTCCACCTTAGCCAAGGTAGCTGCACTGAAAAAGGTCGATTTGCCTACGTTTGGCTTACCTACCAAGCCAATTCGCATTGCATCACGCCTTGGTTATTCTCTCAATCAAGTCAGCTTTGGTTCCTGTGGTGTCTAGACCCATCGAGTCTGCTAGATCTACCAATTCTGCCTTCTTCATTCCTTTCAGATTTGGCTTCTTCGAACCACTGTCACCTTCGCCGAGCAATGTCTTGGATTGCGCTACCCACTCGTCACGCTTTACACGTCCAGGGAAGAATTCAATTGCCTCATTAACCGTGTCCTCAAGTTCGCTAGTCATCTTAGAAATCTGTTCATAGGTGTAAATTCCTAATGCGTTTAATTTCTCTTCGATAAATGGACCTACTCCCTTGATTGCTTGAAGGTCATTCTTATCAGAAGCCTTTGCAGTTCCCAGAACATCAAAATCAATCTTCGAAGCATTTGCTTTAACTCGCTCTAATTCCTCTCTCTTCTTGAGTTCCGAATCTGATGGGGTTTCTGTTACCTCTTCTTCCGCTTCTTCAGCAGTTTCTTCGACTTCCTCAACGGCTTCCTCTTCAGCAGCTTCTTCTTCGGATGATTCCTCTACATACGGTATGAATTCGATTCCTAGAGTGTTTCGAATATTTAGTAGAGCGATGTCCAACTCTGGTAGATTGATTCTACCGTCAGAGTTGATGTCCATTACCTTGACTAATTCCTCAATATCCCAAGGAGGTAAGTCTGCGATGTCCGCTACACGGAGTGCATTGGCGAACTCAAACATGTCTATTTCACCAGAGTTGTCGACATCTGCCCAAGAGAAAAATTGTGCAGTTGTTGTACCTCTTCCGCACAACCACTCGGTCAATTTGACAAGATCCTCGTCGAAGGAGACTGGGAATTCTTCAACCTCATCATTATGAAGATCCGCTGAGACTTCAATTACTGTAGAACCACTGGAGCCCTCTTCCTCGGATTCACCGATAATCAGTGTTGTATCAATTCCAACACCACGACCAAACAATGCTCTGATTGTTGTTGTGCCTTCAACCAAGTTGTATGCAGAGATGTCGCTAATATTTGATGTTCCAGAAGCCTGTACGTTTCCAAACAGTAGTGTCTTGACAACGCTGTTTCCTGCAAGGATGAAACCAATTACTACGCCGTAGAATACAAATGCCCCTGTGAGAGCAAATCCAGAAAGGGTAGATAGGTCCTCTACCTCAGCGTCAATGAGAGATTTTTCAGTCCAATCGCTCATTAAGAATAGGATTGTAGAAAGTACTCCACCTGCAATTACCATCCAAGTTGCCGTACCAGCAGACCCTGTCAGTGATTTTCCAGCTGCTAAAGGATACGAATGGAATAGTGCCGCTAGTGCAAATAATCCACCAATAACGTAGAGATAGGATGAATTTACGGTTTCGGCAACACCTGATAGGCTGCCATCTCCAACCATGACATTCAATCCAGTGAAGTAGCCGAGAAGTGCATAGATTGGTAACAGAATTGCTGCTCCAGCTGCTGCCGTTGCACCAGGGCTGTCAACTACTGCACTTGCATTACCCCTGATTGTAGCGAGCATGTTTGCAGAAGCTGCCATGATTGGCATCAATCCAACAGTGACTAGAATCGCACCAATTGACTGAGTAAAGTTGTCAGCATGTGAGGATTCAGCAAGGAAGAACGGTGGTACGGTTACGAATAGGAGGAACATGGAAGCCTTTGTCATGCTTCCTGACCAGATCGGTTGTCCTGTCACATGGGATAAAACGTGGTATCCGACTCCGAACATAAGAGCCAATGGAACCCATCCAGAAGCCATAACGCCTGCTACCCACACAGTTCCTGTCCAGTCGAGCGTCTCGCCGAGGGCATTTGCAAACCTGCTGAAGATTAGGACAAATAGGGCTAGAACCAAGAACCATGATGGAACAGAAATTGGCGAATTGCCTCTGCTGCCCAAAGTAATCAATGAGTTGACTAGAAGGCTCAGAACAAGAAGTCCGGAAACCAATCCATACAATGCTGCCTCACTTGTTCCATAAACAATCCAATCCCAGTGGTCAAGGACGGATAGAACTAGCCCGACTAGAACTTGAGCAGTCCATGCCATTGCAATCATTGAAGCGTTTGCCTCACTGGCTAACTTTGCACCAGTTGTACGAGTGTGAGCTACCAAGGAACCTCCAACCAGAATCGCAAATATGGCGGTGGACATTGCTACTTCGTTGAAGTAAGTAAGGGCACTACCATCATCATACGCCCATCCAATGTTAGATAGTGAATCAAGTGCTGCAGGGTCGTAGTTATGCCATGCGGATAGGAAGCCACCGATTGCTGCTAGAATTAACCAGAAAACTCCCGTTTGCATCCAAGTCTTAGCGCCACTACCTTCCCTCTCTTGGAATAAGTCGGCTGCTGGTCCGGCTGCTTTGGTCAACAAAAACATACCAAATTGGCGCAACGGTACGCTCATTCCACCGAATCCTTTCTGGATGTAATATGAGAACAGTAGAAGGGTCGCTAGCAAGATTCCAGATGTTGTGAATGCCTCTGACATTTGTACACCACCTTCAGTCCGAAAGGACGCCTCCAATCAGGTTTGCAATAATCATTCCACAACCAACCAGTATACCGATGAGGTAGTACCAGATTCCCGAGCCGCCTAGATTGTCCATGAATGGAATTATGTCGCCAATTACGGGAACTGTATCCCAGCCGAAAATATTGCTAAATAAGGCGATTAGTCCAACAAGACCAACGCTCATCAAGACAAGAATTACACGAGATGCAGAGGGTTCTGCAACTCCTTCAGATACATCGGGCAGTATGGTGCTATTGGTCATATTATCACCTTGACCCCGTAGGGGTCATTTACGCCACTTATGATACGGTCATAAACATTCACTAACAAATGTCACGGTGAGCGAAGATGCAAGAGCGCATCTCCTCTACGATTTTTGCCTGAGCCCAACGGAATCGGCATCTTCTGGTCTAATTCCACCTCTGTCTTCCAAACATCTTGGCAACCACATGACAGACCATCCAAATCGTGAATATCTCCACTAACAGAATACCTCTCAATTGCTGCTACAACCTCCTCATCGCATGAGCCACAGTTGTGAGCGCCACGGACTTTGCCTCCAGCCGTTGGATGGATTATTAGTCTACTAACTTGGTCGTCTGAACCATTTCCTGAATTTGTAGGATGAATGTCGTAATGAACGTCTTTGATCAATTGTATAAGTGACCACAACCAAGGCGGACGGTATTCATTAGCCCGATACAATCTGTCGATTACTGTGCCTTTCTGGATATTCATTGGATTAACGCTAATTTCGTCACTCCTTTTTGCCACATCTCTGATCCATTTTGCACCATGAGTCAAAGCATCCCCTTCGCTCATGAATGGAGGTTTGAACATCAGATATGTTTTGATCCTGAGGCCAAATTTCTCTAAGTTTTCAACAGCTCTATCCCAACTTTTTGTGCTAAATCCCTTATTGACATGGAATCTTAAGACTTCGTCATCATAGGCTTCGAGGCCAATTGCAACTGAGAATTTTGGGTTGATCTTTGTAGCCCAAGACAATTTTTCTTCACTAAGTTGTTCTGTCCTGCTCTCAACGACTAATTCTTTGCCCATTTCATGACAATCCCTCAGAACTCTCTCTTGGAAATCAAGTGGGATTTCTCTGTCTTCAAGAAGACTTCCAGAAGTGTAGACTTTAACCATGCCCATCGAATCAAAATCGTCGAATTTAGCTAACGATTTTTCCCACTGGGAATGCAAATCTTCACTCGTAACATCATCACGAGTGTCGTTGAAATATCCGCAGAATGTACACCCACTTGACCACCACCAGTGACACCCTTTTGTTCTCAAAATAACGGTTAGAGCAGTGGTGGGTGTGCCGTCTGCAAGCGTTTCAGGTGTGTAGTAAACTGTCGCAGGATCCCTAGCATCCCAGGAGTGCTTTCTCTCCTGGGCCCATGGGGTATTTGCTGGCGCTTTGACTAAATCGTGGATTTTAGCCGACTTCGTGTCAGCATCTCCAACCATAGTCAACTTGCCACTTGACATATTCTTTCCCTCTGTAGCTTAACTGCCCGTTTACATTAGTGAATTTGAGAAAAATTCAACGATTCTAGTTTCGTATTTATTTGTCTGAGTTAGCATGAGAGTTTGATGCTCATCGCTCTCCATGCCTCTTCCAACATCATAACGAATCACTGAATCGTCAAACCAGCAACCAATGTTACTAGCATCGCCATTATCTAATGCTTCATTACACATTTTTTCACCGTGATGAACACGTACTCTCTTGTCTTGATTTCCATGAACGACATACATGTGTCTGTCCCCAATTTCTGTTGCTGCGTCTATCGGATAATGTTCTATCAAATTTTGATTAGCAATTATTTTGCCAGCAAAAATGCCGGCCGGACCCAAAAATGTTGGATATCCTTGGAATTCTAATTCTTCTACCACAATGTCTCCCATATCGGCATAACCAGATTCTAGCCAAACGGATTGGATTCTTGCATCAAATGTGAATGCTATTGCGGCAGTCCCTGCTCCCATTGAGTTACCGTATACTCCAATTTTATCCGGGTCTGCGTCTTGTACTTCGACCAACCAATCAAAAACCGCAATCACGTCAACCCACTCATCTTGTCCACCTGATACTCGATTATCATCTATTGATGACTCTCCATGATCTCTCAAATCGAATACAATTACGTTGAAGCCGGCATTCGCTAGCATTCCTGAAGGCAGGAGCATTGCACCGTCTGCTTTGCAGCCTCTAATTCCGTGTACGAACATCACCCATGGCATCGATTCATTTTGCTTTAGGTACCATGCTGAGAGATAGATATCCTCCTCTTCAATATCTATTATTGCTGACTCGTAGCCATCCCACCAATACTCTGAAAGCCCAGTCATTATCTCTGATGAAATGTTTTCTGGATTTTCTGATTCATTCAATGGTACCTCGTTCCTCAACGGCGCAAATTGTTCGGGAGTATTTTGGTCAAAATTCCCCCAACAATCGGTGTTAGTAAATGCTACGCCATTGTAAACGATTGACCCCGCCATGTAATATCCAAAAGGTAACAGTGCGAATAGCATAACGAAGAAAGGCATCAATTCTTTCTTCATTCCCATCAAATCCCTCTGTACAGAATTGTTGAACCAGCTTTAACGAACTCGCCCTTTGGATGGTCCTTGTGACCGTCTTCAGCGCTTACAACGTTTGGTGTGAATTTCGATGCGGGTACACGTACATCGACTCTGCTTCCAAGTCTAATCATCCCAAACCTTTCACCACGCCTGAGTTCATCTCCTTCTCCGGTCCAAGGAATAATCGTGCGAGCAAGTGCACCAGAAATTTGCATCACTTCAACAATCAAACCATCTTCTCTTTCAAACAGAGTTCTAACCCTCTCATTGTACTCGCTTTCCTTGCGGAATGCGGGCAAGAAAGGACCTCTTTTGCGGCCTTTTCCGGTTCTGTGTTCCATTCTAGTAATCTTACCAGCGATTGGTGAACGGTTTACGTGGACGTCGAGAGGAGACATGAAAACTGCAATTCTCCAAACATCGGTATCCGATTCCTCACCCTCGGGTACAGCCTCGAATCTTTGTTCGGTAGAGAAGGAGAGTGGATTTTCGCATGGCTCAGAGTGCCAAGTTCCTGTGTGCTCGTCTTCCTCAGCGTTCGCCATTTCTTCTTTGGATGGTCTTCTTCCGGTCGCCCTCTCTCTCTTTGCAAACATTACGTGCCCATCAGCAGGGGATACTATGACACCCTCATCTCTGGGAATTGGTCGGTCTGGGTCTCTCCAGAAATTAGCAAAGAATGCTGCAATCATCAGCATCAGCACACCAAATCCTGGTGCTAATCCGTAAAGTGGATCAACAAACCAACCAACCAAAATAAACCCGGTTCCCATGAGCGTGGGAGTGATTACTGGCAGAAACCCGCCTCTGGCTAGGATAGCCAACTAACTCACCTACTGAGAATCGGCTGAATCGCCGGAATTTCTCCAAACAACTCCAGGCTCTTTGTCTTC
>CEPU01026032.1_pt1 | contig 14966 bp, 9 predicted proteins | sample 530471 | NCBI WGS metagenome assembly CEPU01 (sample SAMEA2620194, study PRJEB7988) | marine metagenome | biome: marine biome (ENVO:00000447); feature: surface water layer (ENVO:00002042); material: "saline water (ENVO:00002010), including plankton (ENVO:xxxxxxxx)" | depth 5 m | reverse complement strand
AGAAACTCAAAAAAATGGGTGAGCCCAAAGGGTAATATTTCAATTTCAATCGGATTCATCTCAGATCGTCCTGTGGAGGCTTTAAGTGTTAAAACAGGCTTAGTTGTTGCAAGAACTGTTAAAGAGGTATTTGGAAAAAATATTGGCATAAAATGGCCAAACGATCTCATTCTCAATAAAAAGAAAATCGGAGGGATACTTACAGAAACAGAGAATTCAAAAGATAGTTTCATCAACGTAGTTGGTGTCGGTTTAAATTTACAAATTAAAGCAGAGGAAGGTCACTGGGGCAGTCTCAATGAAAAATTGCAATCTCAAGCGAAAGATATTTTTTTACAAAAGCTTCCAAATTATTTACTAGGTTCCATTGAAAAGGGATTTGGTAATAATTGGGTTAATGAATGGGAGAAAATTTGTGTTCATTTATCTGAAGAAGTTAAGTTAAGGAATACAGATGAAACTGTGATTTTTAGTGGCATAAATTCAGATGGATCCATGATAGCTATAAAGGACGGAGTTTCTGTTAGAGTGGATGAAAGCTCAATTTCTATTGAGGGAGTCTATTAACTTTCTTTTGATTTAATTTAATCGCATATACATAATAGAATTTGAATTAATTAAGAAAATGTTAAAAATTTTTGGAACTGAAAACTCCAGAGCAGTTAGACCAATATGGACTGCCGAAGAGATGGGTTTGGATTATGAGCTTGAAATGATGCCCTTCCCTCCCCGCGTTTTTTATAAGGAGTATCTTGAAACCAATATGTTGGGCACTGTCCCCTATTTAGTTGATGGTGATATAAAAATGACAGAATCTGTTGCCATGTGTCAGTATTTAGTTGAGAAGTATGGTCCAACAGATTTAATGATAAATTCAAGTGAACCTGATTATCCAAACTATTTGAACTGGCTTCATCATGCAGATGCAACTCTCACGTTTCCTCAAACTGTAGTTTTGAGATATAAAATCCAAGAACCTGGCGTCGCAGATGCAGCAATAGAGGGTTACAGCAGATGGTTTGTGTCAAGACTAAAATTGCTTGAAACTTCACTTGAGGGAAAAGACTACCTGTGTGCAGATAGGTTTACCATTGCTGATATTTGCGTGAGCTATGCAATCAATTTAGCTAAGAACCTTGGTATTCATCAAGCTTTAAAACCCAATATATCTCGCTGGGCAAGTAACCTGTTTGAGAGGAAATGCTTTAAAAAAGCAATTTCACTGAAATTTGAAAATGATTAATTATTCAAAGCACTTCCTGATAATTCTTTGCTTTTTGTTTGGGTTAAATATTTCTTCAGATCCAAGACCTAATATTTTAATCATAATGGCAGACGATATGAGCCCAAAAATCAATGCCCTAGGTGACAAAACAGCAATTACACCAAATATCGACAAACTTGTTGAATCTGGCAAATCTTACATAAATGCTTTTACCACTGCAGGGGTATGTGCCTGCAGTAGGTCTTCTTTGCTCACAGGAAAAAATCAAATCTCCATCGGAGCGATGCACATGAGAACCTCAACAAGAACAGAGGTTCCGTACCTTGCTGTCCCTGATAGCAATATAAAAGCTTTTCCAGAAATTCTAAGAAAATTTGGTTATTTCACTTTTACAAATGACAAATTAGATTATCAATTTAGTGGCATTCTTCCTGGGACGGGTCCATTTACCATATGGAATTCAGAGGATTCATTTTATGGCTGGAAGGAGAGACAAACCAAACAGCCTTTTTTTGGAATAATTAATCTTACGGTAACACATGAAAGTGGTCTTTTTGTTGGAAAAATGAATTCAGCGCTTGCGACTGCAATAAAACTAAGACAAAAAGCTATTCAATTTCAATATGATGCTCCTGTAAAAAGCAAGGATGTGAATGTTCCTGCATTTTTGCCAGATACAAAGGAAATTAGAGAAGATATTGCTAGAGTTTACAACAATATTTATATCCTAGATTTGCAGGTGAAGGAAATTCTTGATGAACTAAAAGCTGATGGCTTGATAGAAAATACAATTATAATTTTCACCTCAGACCATGGTGATGGCTTGCCTAGATATAAGCGAGAGCTTTTTGACACCGGGATAAACGTACCCCTAATAATGGTTATTCCAGATAAATTCAATAAATGGGAAACTGATCCTAATTCAAAATCTGAAAGGCTGATTTCTTTTCTTGATATTGCTCCAACTATACTTGATTTAGCAGGAATATCTGTACCTGAGTATATGGATGGAATCTCTTTCTTTTCATCTAAAGAAAATAGATATATCTTTGCAGCGAGAGATAGATTAGATAATCAAGAGGGGAAAGTAAGGGCAATAAGAGATAAGAGATATAAATTAATTAAAAATTTTTCTCCTGGAATTGTTGGGGCACAAAAGCTTGAGTTCAGAGAAAATTTACAATCAGTAAAAAAAATGAGAAGTATGTTGAATAAAGGAACGTTAACCGCCTCTCAGAAAATTTGGTTTGAAAAAATACCAGAAGTTCAACTCTATGATCTTTGGAGAGATCCAAATGAAGTACAAAACCTTGCAAATAAGGAGAGCATGTTTTCTAAAAAAAGTGAGCTTGAGGATGCTCTTGATAATTGGATAAAAGAAAATGATGTCTATGCCAATCTTTTGGAAGATGATTTGAGTGAAAAGTTTTGGCCTAACGCAAAACAACCGATAACAGACATACCAGTTTTTCATAATGATGGAGAATTTTTAATAGTTGAAAACACCAATAGATCTAATGGCGCCTCCATTGGATACTCCTATGATGGAAAGAAATGGAAGGTGTATAGCGGCCCCATCAAGACCTATCCAAGAAAAAATATATTCTTAAAATCTGTCAAATATGGCTGGCGTGAATCTGAAGTAGTAAAAATTGAATTTTAAATTATTTTGGTGCTAAAATTAAATAATAATTAGGATTCTAGGAGGGGCCAAATGAACCAATTAAGAGCTATATTAGCGTCAATTTTATTACTTAACTTTTTTATGTTTGCACAAGAAAGTGCTAATGAAGACGTAGAAGAGGTAATCGTTACTGCGCAAAAAAAGGAGGAACGTTATGTGGACGTTCCAGTTTCAGTAACAACTGTATCTGGAGAGCAACTTGAAATTGCCAGAGTTGGTTATGTTCAAGAGTTAGTCGCTGCCGCACCATCAGTAACCTATAACAGAACTGCTGGTATGAGAGGTGACGGTATCTATATTAGAGGTATTGGTACATCGCTATTCCAATCCGGTGTTGAGCCAACTGTTTCTGCAGTTCTAGATGGGGTTGTTTTAGGAAGAACATATAATTTTCTTGCTAACCTCGTAGATATAGAGAGAGTAGAAATTCTAAGAGGACCTCAAGGAACACTTTTTGGAAAGAATGCTTCTGGAGGAGCAATAAATATAGTAACTAAAGATCCTACAGCTGAATCCTCTACTGAGCTTTACTACACATTGGGAAGCAATGAGGAACAAAACTTTACTGCGGTTTTAAATGGAGCACTTTCAGATAACTTGCTAGGAAGGCTTACAATTTTTAATAAAAATAGAGAGGGTTTTATAAAAAATGAATTTTATAAACTTGATAAGTCTGTTGAAGAATTTGTAAATGGCAACGAATCTGAAGGCTTCAGAGGAAAATTATTATGGAACCTTGATGATGGGGCTGAAATTTTATTTGTTGCTGACTATGAAAATCAATATAGAACTGGTATTGCCGCAACACTTCGTTCAATGCCTGCGCCTGGGTTTATCGATGCTGACCCTGTAGCTACTAATGCAGCTTGTGGTGTTGTTCCATCTGAAGAAAACACATCAACTTGTATGAATAACCCAGCATTTAGTGAATTAGAACATTCCGGTTTTTCTATGACCTACACAAGAGAATTGAATAACCATGTCCTTAAATCTATTACATCAGCTCGGGAATCTTACATTGGCACTGAACAGGACGTTGATAATCACTGGGATGCACCTTGGACAGTTGGAATTCCAAGAAATGGTGGCTTTAGTGAAACCACACAATTTACACAAGAGTTTCAATTAACAAATATTGAATCAATGAATGGTGTAGATTACACAGTTGGTTTTTTCTACTTCGAACAGGAATTATTCAGAAACTTCAACAGAAGGGTTACTTGGCCGGCAATTGGATTTGATGGCACAGGTTATTTTAATTCCACTGTCGACTCTACTAACTGGGCAATTTACGGTGACTTTACTAGAGAAATCACAGATAGTTTGGATTTAATAGCTGGCTTAAGGTATACAAATGATGAATTAAGTTATGATTTTGACCGACCAACAGGTCCTATCATAATACCAAATATCCCACCATATAAAGGCTCGGACTCAGGTAGTGATAATAATGTGTCTGGAAGAATAGGATTGAAATATAACTATGATGCCGATTCCATGCTTTTTGCAACCTACTCTACAGGATATAAATCTCCTGGTTGGGATATTATTTTTGAAATGACACCACAAGTAGCAGCTAGAGGTTCAGTAGAAGCTGAAACTTCTACAAATATGGAATTTGGGTTAAAAACAAAAGTCCTTAACGATACTATGCTTCTAGGTGTAACTTACTTTGATTCTACATTTGATAATTATCAACAACAAAGCTTTATTGAGGATATCCTTCAGTTTAGGTTGGCAAATGTTGGTAAAATTTCAACCAGTGGATGGGAGGTAGATTTGTTTGGAAGTCCAACTCAAAATCTTACTCTTAATGCAGGAATAGCTCTTGTAGATGCTGTTGTAGACTCTTGGTCTGGTGCGCAATGCTATGCTGGGCAAACAGAGGCATTAGGTTGTGTAGGCGGTGTTCAAGATTTAGCTGGTGCTGAGGTACCATTGTCTCCTGATTTCAAAGCTTCATTTGGATTTAGATATGATGTGCCTATAGAAAATGGAGATAATATTTTCCTTACAGGCTCTTATAGGTACCAAGATGAATTCCAAAGCAACTGGAACCAATATCCAAATAGTATTGTTGGTGCTTATCAACTGTTTAATGGATCAATTGGATATGAATCAGGGAATTTCTCAGTAGAAGCTTTTGTGAGAAATGTATTTGATGAATTTTATGTAAATAATTACACTTCAGGCGGGCTTCTTGGTGACCAAATGTATTTGAATCAAGATCATAAAAAGCTGCTTGGTGTTAATTTCAAATACACTATTTTTGGCAACTAGTAGTAAATTAGGGCGATGAAAAAATTCACTCTCTATTTGTTAATATTCGCTTTAATTTTGTTTTGCTTGTGGGCTTTAAATATTTTTTTAAAGCCTGTGAGCAAATTAAAAGTTCTAATAAATGGTGGAGAGGATGTGCAAACTTTAATTGAAGAAAACATACCATTCAGAGATCTAAACAAAAACGGCAAGCTTGATATTTATGAGGACAGTCGTCAGCCTGTCGATGCTCGAGTTGAAGATTTACTCTCACAAATGACCCTAGAGGAAAAGGTTGGACAAATGTTTCATCCTCCAGTATTGATAAAACCCGATGCAAGATTCAGAGCTTTTTTAGATGCAATGAGTGGTGGCATTTCTATGGAGGAGTTTATATCTTTAAAACATATATCTCACTTCAACTTTTATGGAGAAGCATCCCCGATTGAGATTGCTAGAAGGCTTAACCAGCTTCAGAGAGTGGCAGAGGAAAGCAGGCTTGGTGTGCCGGTCACATTCAGCACTGATCCCCTTCATGAAGTTCCTCGAGGTGGTGGCATCGCTGCTTTTTCATTGGATGGTATATCAAAATGGCCCTCACAGCTTGGTTTTGCAGCTACAAGAGATTCAGATTTAATCTTCAAGTTTGGACAAATTGCATCAGCTGAATATAGAGCAATGGGCTTTAGAACAGGGCTTCACCCTATGAGTGATCTAGCAACTGAGCCTAGATGGGCAAGAAATTTTGGAACTTTTGGATCTAACGCTGACTTATCATCTGAAATGACAGTTGCATATGTTAAAGGCTTCCAAGGTGATCAAATCGATGAGAATAGCGTTCATACTATGGTTAAACATTTTCCAGGCGGAGGTCCACAAGAAGGCGGGTTAGATCCTCACTTAAAATCTGGTGAAAATCAAGTCTATCCAGGAAACAATTTTGATTACCATTTAAAACCTTTTCAAGCTGCTATTGATAATGGAATGAAAGTTATTATGCCCTATTATGGCATTCCAAAGGGACAAACTGATGAAGATGTAGCCATGGCATTTAATAAATATATTCTTACTGATCTGCTTAGAGATCAGATGAACTTTGATGGTGTTGTTTGCACTGATTGGGGAGTAATTGAGGGAAGACATTGGGGTGTTGACGATCTCACAATAAGTGAAAGATATGAAAAATCTATAAATGCAGGGGTTGATCAATATGGAGGTGAAAATAAACCTGAATATGTTGTTGATCTTGTTAATGAAGGAAAAATCTCTGAAGAAAGAATAGATCAATCTGTTAGACGAATTCTTACAAATAAATTTGAATTAGGTTTATTTGAAAACCCTTTTGTTGATGAGAACCTTGTGTCAGAACTTGTGAATAGAGCGGATTACATAGAAGAAGGGCTTGATGCTCAAAGGAAATCTGTAGTTTTACTATCAAATAAAGACAACACTCTTCCACTGCCGAAAGATATAAGTATTTTTGTTGATGGTATGAACAAAGATGAGGCCTCAAATTTTGGCAATGTTGTTGAGAGTCCTGAGAATGCTGATTATGTGCTTTTATTTTTAAATACTGTATTTAATGGCAACCAGCCATCTGGGATCGATAGGGTCCTGGATAATATGCTAAGCACCATGTTCCCAAATATGGATTTGAACTATAGTGATGAAATAAACGAAAAAATTGAACGGTATTCTAGAGTTTCAAAACTGATAATAATTTCTGATCTTAACAGGCCGGCGATTTTAACAACTGCTTATGAAAAAAGCTTCGGTCTTGTAGGCACTTTTGGTGTGCAAGACTTAGTTATTCTTGAAACTATTTTCGGAGACAACAATCCTTCTGGAAAATTACCTTTTGAAATCCCATCTTCTATGGAAGCAGTTGAGAATCAGAATCCTGATGTTGCTGACGATACTGAGAACCCGTTGTTTGTCTACGGTTATGGTTTAAGTTATCCTGAATGATTTAATGGATAAAATTTTTATTCTCGCCTGTTTCGCATTTTTTTCGATTTATGCAAGTGAAAAGAATACCCCTAACTTCATTATCATTTATCTGGATGATATGGGTTATTCTGATGTAGGAGAGTTTAAAAACAAGAAAATTAATACACCAAATATTGACTCTCTATCAAAAGATGGTCAAGTATGGACAGATTTCTATGCAAGTTCAGCAGTATGTACACCAAGCAGAGCTGGTCTTTTGACAGGAAGGCTTCCGGTGAGAAATGGATTATATGGAGATCAAATAGCAGTATTTTTTCCAAATAGTAAAAGAGGTCTTCCTTCTGAAGAAACTACAATTGCCGAGGTATTCCAAGACAATGGATATAAAACTGCAATTTTTGGAAAATGGCATTTAGGTGATAGTCCTGATTTCTTACCAACAAGACATGGATTTGATGAATACATAGGAATTCCTTATTCAAATGATATGGATTGGAATGTTAATGGAATAACATTTGATAAGCTTATTTCAAATCCTGAATTAATTGAAAGCGCTTACTCTGAAATTTCAGAAACTATATCTAAAATGATATTCAATCCAAAAATATCTGATTGGAATGTACCTCTTCTTAGAAGCAACAAATTGAGTGAAGGTTTTATAGATGAAGTTATAGAGAGACCAGCAAATCAGAATGATATTACAAAAAACTATACAATCTATTCCCAAGATTTTATTGAAAGATCTGTAACAAGCAATACTCCCTTTTTTTTATTTCTCTCGCATAGCATGCCTCATGTCCCGTTATTTAGATCAAATGATTTTCGTGGGCATAGTGAATTGGGTATCTATGGAGACGTTATAGAGGAAATTGATTGGAGTGTTGGTGAAATTCTTGACAGCTTAATAGAGCTGGGGATTAGAGATAATACTTTTATTTTATTTACAAGTGATAACGGACCATGGTTACTTTATGGTGATCATGGGGGGAAGGCTGAACCATTACGCTCTGGAAAAGGAACTACGTTTGAGGGCGGAATGAGAGTTTGGACAATTATTGATGGCCCTGGAGTAAAGACTGGTGTTGTAGATGATATTGGAATGCAGACAGATATATTTAATACTTTTCTATCGCTTGCAAATATCAAACACGAAATTTTTCCAGAGGACAGCTTTGATCTATCAGAGACTATTTTGAATAAAACTGCCAGCCCAAGGAAATTTGTGCCCTTCTATTCAGGTTCAGAACTTCGTGCATTTAGATATGAATCGAATAAGATTCACTATATTACACAAGGGGCATATGGAATGGCGCCTGAACGGAATGTACACAGCAAGCCAATACTCTTTGATCTTTCGAAGGATATAGGTGAGACAACTGACATTTCTGATGAAAATAATGAAATTCTTAATCAGATTGTTATGCAATCAAATATATTCCAAAGCAATATTCTTATAGAAAAGTCGATTCTAGACGTTCAATTTCAAGATTAATAGAGGTTAATATTATACGAAGTTAAATTTTTCATTCTAACGATAATTTTATATAATCTATAAATCTAGGGTCATTGATGTATAAAAATATTGCTCCAATTTTGAAAAGCTCAATTGATGTGAAAGCTGAATCTTTCCTTGAAAACAAGGATATGATGCTAGAAAAAATTAATGAATTGCAGAACCTTTTAGATGAGGTTGAGCTTGGAGGTGGACAACATCATTTAGATCGGCTTGCAGCAAAAGGTAAACTTCCTGTTAGAGAAAGAATCAAAAATCTACTCGATAACGATACGCCATTTCTTGAGATCTCCCCTTTTGCAGCCTGGGGCACTTCTTTTACCGTAGGAGGTGGTTGTGTTGCAGGGATTGGGCTTGTCGCTGGAAAAGAATGTGTAATATTTGCCAACGATCCATCAGTATTGGGTGGTGCAATGACAGTCTATGTTTGGGAAAAATGGATGCGATGCATTCAAATTGCAAGAGAGAATAGAATTCCATTTATAAATTTAGTTGAGTCCGCCGGAGCAGATTTAAGAGGAATGCAACCAGATTCAGGAGAGAATAAAGCACGTCAATTAGTGTTTCCTCATTTTGCTGAATCTGGGAGGTCATTCTATGAAATGACAGAGCTTTCAAAATTGAAGATTCCAGTAGTTTCTATCGTGTTTGGATCATCTACTGCGGGTGGCGCCTATCAACCTGGAATGTCTGATTATAATATTTTCATTAAACAGCAATCGAAAGCCTTTTTAGCTGGTCCACCACTAGTACAGATGGCAACAGGTGAAATATCTGATGACGAAACCTTAGGTGGCGCAGAGATGCACTCAAAAATATCTGGTTTTTCTGACTTCCTTGCTGAGGATGAGCTAGATGCACTGCGAATGTGTAGAAACGTTGTTGCCCATCTAAATATTTATAAAAAAAGCAGTTTTTCAATAAGTGCCTTCAAAGGCCCAAATTACGATCCTAATGATCTTTTAGGTTTATTTAGTGAAGATCTCAAGTCCCCAGTTGATATACGAGAGGTAATTATGAGGGTAGTTGACGAATCAAGGTTTGAAGAATTTAAACCCCTTTATGGATCAACAATGGTTTGTGGATGGTCAAATGTTTTTGGCTATCCGGTTGGAATTATTGGGAATAACGGGCCAATATATCCAGAGTCTGCTGAGAAATCTGCTTCTTTTATACAGTTATGTAATCAATCAAATATACCTCTAGTGTTCTTGCATAATGTAACAGGATTTTTGGTGGGTAAGGACTATGAGAGACAAGGTATTATTAAAAAAGGTGCCCAATTAATTAACGCGGTGTCTAATTCTACTGTGCCCCACTTCAGCTTTATCGTTGGTGCATCTTATGGTGCTGGAACATATGCTATGTCAGGCAGAGCTTATAATAATCGCTTTATTTTCACATGGCCAACAGCAAAAATTGCTGTAATGGGACCAAAACAATTTGCTGGGGTAATGTCACTCGTTAGAAGGGCTAAAGCTGCTAGAAAGGGAGAGAAATTTGATGAAAAACTTGATAAGCAACTAGTTGAGCTAGTTGAATCTGCAGCAGAAAAGGAATCGGTTGCACTTTCAGCAAGCAGCATGCTCACAGATGATGGAATTATTGATCCAAGAGAAACAAGAAATGTATTGGGCTTCTGCTTGTCTGTTGCTGATAACAACGAGGTAAAAGGTGCAGAGAGCTATGGAGTTTTCAGATTATGACAATTAAAAAAGTTTTAATTGCAAACCGGGGGGAAATAGCTGTTCGCATTATCCGTACTCTTAAAAATCTTGGCCTTTATTCTGTAGCTGTTTATTCTGATGCCGATAGAACCTCACCCTTTGTAGAAAGTGCAGATGAAGCTGTGCTTCTACCTAATGGTTACCTTGATCAAGAAACTATTATCTCGAAAGCAAAAGCTTTGAATGTGGATGCAATACATCCTGGGTATGGTTTTTTGTCAGAAAATGCAGAATTCTCAAAAAAAGTTAAAGATGCTGGTATTAAGTGGATAGGCCCAAACTCTGAAACCATTGTTTTAATGGGAGATAAAATCAATTCTAAAAATTTTTGTGAAAAAGAGGGCGTGCCTACCCTTCCAAAATCTTCCCGAGTTACTGATGCTAAAAAAATTGGCTTCCCAATTCTAGTTAAAGCATCTGCAGGTGGTGGCGGCAAAGGAATGAGAATAGTTCATAGAGAAGCTGATTTGGCTGAAGCTCTTAGTGGAGCTAAAAGAGAAGCAAAAAGCAGCTTTGATGATGGAAGAGTTTTCCTGGAAAAATACATTGCCAATTCAAGACATATTGAAGTTCAAATTTTGGGGGACAAATATGGGAATGTAGTTCATTTAGGTGAGAGAGAATGTTCTATCCAAAGAAGACATCAAAAGATTATTGAAGAATCTCCATCACCTCGACTGAATAATGAATTGAGAGAAAAAATTACACAGACAGCAGTTCACCTATGTGAAAAGTTAAAGTATGAATCTGCAGGAACAGTAGAATTTATTTTTGATGAAGATACAAATGAATTCTGGTTTTTAGAAGTAAATACCAGGCTTCAAGTGGAACATCCTGTAACAGAAATGGTTACTGGTATTGATTTAGTAAAAGAACAAATATCCATTGCAGATGGAAACAAGCTTAACTTCATACAAAATGATATTCATTCCAATGGACACGCTATTGAAGCAAGGCTTTATGCTGAGAATCCAGAAAATAATTTCCTTCCCGAAATTGGTACAATTTCAAGACTCTTTTATCCAAATAATAATGGAATACGTTGGGATACAGGCATTGAGTCAGGTAGTGAAGTTTCTCCAAAATATGATCCTATGCTTGCAAAGGTAATATCCTTCGGGGAAGATCGAACTCAAGCTGCAAACTTACTTGCGAAAGAACTAAGAAATACTCAATTAGCAGGCGTTATAACAAATAAAGATTTTTTAGTTAATTGCTTAGAAAATAAGTCATTTCTAAAAGGCAAAACAACATCGGATTTCATTTCACGCGAAGAAAAAAAACTATTTACTGCATTTGATAAAAAAGAGATGGATTGCTTGATGAAGCTTGCAGCTGTTTGGCTTCAACATAGCACTTTGAAAGATAACAGCAATTTAAATTTTCTACCAAGAAATTGGACAAATGGTCGACTCTCTAAGCCAACTGTAAAGTTTAGACATAGTGACGAGGAGTTTTGTTATGAATATGAAAATATTTCTGAAGCAGTAAAAATTAGTAGAAAACTGTTTGAAAGAATATCGGCTTCCACAATTACAAATATAATTTGTGAAGAAAATTCAATACGGTGTGAAATTGACGAGAAATTTGTAAGTGCAGAGGTATCTTATTATCAAAATGAATTAACAATAAACGGTGGAAATGGAGATTTATCTCTGAAAGTGATGCCAAAATTTTCTGATCCAACCGAAGTTGAGATTGAAGGCAGCTTAACTGCTCCCATGCCTGGCAAAATTTTAAATATTAATGTGAAAAAAGGGTCTAAGGTATCTACGGGTGACACTCTAATTATTTTAGAGGCAATGAAGATGGAACATGCCATTAAGGCAAGCAGTGATGGTGTTGTATCAAACCTCTACGTCTCAGCCGGAGATCAGGTTGAGAGTGGTGCCAGCCTAATGAAAATTGATTGATATGAGTGATAGGTTTATAAGAATTGGTAATTGCAGTGGCTTCTATGGAGATAAGCTTTCTGCAGCGAAGGATATGGTAGAGGGTGGGAAAATCGATGTGCTCACTGGAGATTATCTTGCTGAATTAACTATGGCTATTCTTTTTAACCAAAAACTCAAGCGTGGTGAAAGAGCAGGATATGTTGGGACCTTTTTAAAACAACTTAAAGAAGTTGCAAAAACATGCTCAGAAAAGAACATAAAAATAGTAACAAATGCAGGAGGCTTAAACCCAAAAAGTATGGCAGAAGATGCTATAGATATAATCGAAAGCTTAGGACTAGGATTAAAAGTTGCCTACATTGAGGGTGATGATTTGATGCCCAAACTAGAAGAGATCAAAGATTCTGGAGAAAAATTTAAAAATCTGGATACCGGAATAGATATTGCTAAGCAAGGTTTACCAATCGTCTCAGCCAATGCATATTTAGGTTGCTGGGGAATAAAAAAAGCTTTAGATCAAGGAGCAGATATAGTTATTTGCCCAAGAGTGACTGATGCCGCTCTTGTAATGGGGCCAGCAGCTTGGAAATATGATTGGAATCATGACGATTATGACCAGCTTGCAGGTTCACTTGCTGCAGGTCACATAATTGAATGTGGTGCACAAGCAACAGGTGGAAACTATTCTTTTTTTAAAGAGATTCCAACCTTCAGAAATATTGGCTACCCAATTGCTGAAATTTATGAAGATGGAAGCTTCAATATAACAAAACATGATGACACTGGTGGATTAGTTTCTAAAGGAACTGTAACAGCCCAATTGCTTTATGAAATTGCCTCACCTCAATATTTGAATCCTGATGTCACAGGGCATTTTAATACTTTAGAAATTTCTGAAGTTGATAAGAATAAGGTTCATGTCAAGAATGTTAAAGGTAGCCCTCCTCCAGAAAAATTAAAAGCATGTATCAATTTAGCTGGCGGATATAAGAATGGCATGGAACTAATAGTCACTGGTCTTGATATTGAAGAAAAGGCAAAGATCTTTACTGACGAGTTATTTCACTCGCTTGGAGGTGTTGAACAATTTGATGATGTTTCTGTACAACTATATAGAACCGATAAACCAAATCCAATATCTAATGAAGAGGCTATGGCTGCATTAAGTATTAACGTCAAGTCAAAAGATCCAGAAAAAGTCGGCAGAATTTTTAGTGCAAAAATCGTTGAATTAGCCTTAGCCAACTATCCAGGATGGACAACACAAAGCGACATTAGCCAAGGAGCTCCTTTCATTTCATACTGGCCGTCTCTTGTTAGTAGAAAACATGTTCAAGAAGTTGTTCATATGGGTTCAAAAAGCTTTCAGATTCAAAACAGTACACATGAGAATGTTTCTTTGCCTGAAGTAAAAGAGTTTGCCCCTAAACAAACACAATTTGAAGAACTTATTCAAATTGAATTTGGAAGAGTGTACGGAACTAGATCAGGTGATAAAGGAGGCTGTGCAAATCTAGGGGTATGGGCAAAAAGCCTAGAGTCATATGAATACCTTTATGCATACCTAACTTTAGAAAAATTTAAAGAGCTTCTACCAGACCTAAAAGGCTATAATGTTGAGAGGTTTGAATTTCCTAACATTTGGTCACTTAACTTTTATGTGCACGGCTTATTAGAGAATGGGGTTTCATCTAACAATCGAAAAGATGGTCAGGCTAAATCACTTGGGGAATACTTAGGGGCAAAGATAATTGATTTTCCAAAATCTTTGACGGAATAAAATGACAATTAGCAAGACTCAATTCAAAACAATAATTGTTGAAGAGGATCAACACAAGCTTGGCATCATACTAAATAGGCCTGACAAAAAAAATGCAATAAATTCTGTAATGACTAATGAGCTACTTTATGTTTTTGATTATGCAAACAAGAACGATAGTGTTCGAGTAATTCAAATTAGTGCAATGGGTGATGTTTTTTGTGCTGGAGGTGACCTAAGATCAATGTCAGGCGAGGAAAATAATTCCATTCCAAATATGAACGGCTCATTAGCAGATATCGTCAAGATAATGCGTTCTATTTGTAAACCTATCGTATGCAAAATAGAAGGCTCTGTTTTTGCCGGTGCATTGCTTTTAGTAAGCAATGCCACTCATGCCTACGCAGTTGAAACGGTAAAATTCTCAACTCCAGAAATTAAAAGAGGCATTTGGCCATTTATGGTAATGGCTGGTTTATTCCGGACAATGAACAAAAGACAAGGGCTTGATTTGATTATGAGAGGAGAGCCAATAACAGCTGTTGAGGCGGAAAAGTCAGGATTAATTAACAAAGCTTTGTCACAAAAAGATATAAGTAGTTTTGTAGATGCCATTGTTCATGAATTATCTTTATTGCCCCCAAAAACAATGAAAAGTGGACTAAGTGCTTACTATGATCAAGAGTTTCGTGAGTTTAATTCAGCACTTGATATCTTAGAGAAAGAAATTTCTAAAAGCTTAACTAGTGAAGAGGCCAAAGAAGGAATAACTGCATTCCTTGAAAAAAGGGATCCTAAATGGGATTAATATTAAGGATCAAGAGGATAGGTTATAATAGAGAATAATAAGTTGGCCAGGTTGTTTAGGTCAAAAGTGCTCTTTTAGGGGGAATAAAAAATGAATTCAAAAATCTGCGAAATATTAGGAATTGAATTTCCACTTCTAGCATTTAG
>CEPU01036529.1_pt1 | contig 15282 bp, 12 predicted proteins | sample 530471 | NCBI WGS metagenome assembly CEPU01 (sample SAMEA2620194, study PRJEB7988) | marine metagenome | biome: marine biome (ENVO:00000447); feature: surface water layer (ENVO:00002042); material: "saline water (ENVO:00002010), including plankton (ENVO:xxxxxxxx)" | depth 5 m | reverse complement strand
TATTTGTAATTCAATTGCAGTCGCAGGGATTGAAAGTGTAATTGGGACTGACGAGTCAGAGGTATGGACAGTTCTTGGGGAAGATGAACCAGATAATTATGATTACGAATCAGATGAACATACTGAAGTTATCGAGAGAGCTACTCAATTCCTTTCAAATGAATTGTTGGAAAACCTCAATGATGGATTTCAATGCTTTATGGAACAAATAGAGTTGAATGATGGGTACAATTCTTTCTGGATGAAGTTCTGTGACCTAGAACAAACTAGTGATATTGATGAGTTAAATGATGGATTACAAAATGTTTTGGAAGAAATAGGTTAGTAGACCTCCATACCACTGCTCAATTCAAATTTTACAGTATATTTATTTAGTTCTGAAGTCATTTCTAGGTAAGCGTTACTATTAATATAATTTAAGATTTAGTAAGAAATCCCTGTTTTATTAAAAATTTTTGCGTTTATTTAGAAAACTCTAAAGCATAATCAAATCCTACTTTTTCGTCCTTTTCTTCAGGATTATAATTACATTCCATCACAAAATGTTTTAATTCACTTCTTGAAGTATCACCTAATTTTTTTTCTAAAATTTTTCCTTCATAAATCAAATTAGTAATTAACTTAATTGGCCTATCATCTCTTATATGAAAATTAACTACTATTGGGATTAATTTATTTATATCAAAATTATCAGGTACATCGATACTCCACATTTCTCCTCTTTCTAAACTTTGTGTACCTATTAAACATGGATCATCTCCACTAAAAAATTTAATATTTTCATCACTAAAATCTTTTGTTTTTAGCGTATGAAATCCCTTATCAAAACGTGCTCCAGTTTTATTCCAACCTATGATAACTTTGTTTTTTTCCTTTAAATATTCGAATCTATCATCATTTTCTAAATCAATTTCAAATCTTGAAAAAGCATCAGTAGAAAAGATTTCATAAAATGTTTCTTCAATACCTTTTTCTTTATCTTCTCTACTCTTAAGTAATAAACAACTTACTCCTTCTACGAAACACTTCTTTAGTTCTGTAGTATTGAGCCTCGCCACTTCATCGAATTCATCCCATGATTTATTATCCATAATTTCATTTTCCTCCCAAAACCCTTCAAGATCATAATCTTCATTTTCTGCATTTTTAAATATAAAATTTGTTTGTTCTTTATTGAGTTTTCCTATACAAAACTCGCCACCTCTGCCTAAATAACAAATTAATTCCATACAAAAAATAAAATCTTAACTACCATATTAGAATTTATAGAAAAATGTTTTATTTAAACATAATCTTTAACCTTTTTCTCCCAAAAAGATTCGTAATCCATATTTAAACTCAACAATATCGCTAGTTTGTTCTAGTACAAAAAATCCCAGAAAGAATTTCACTAATCAGGAAGATTAATCTTCAGAAGTTTAAATATTTGTAGATATTTTATTTTTGATTTTTATCAAAGAATTTTTATTTTAATATTTGATAAAATTATCTCTTAAGTTACCCCCGAACATTATAAAAATATTTTTTATTATATTTTTCTATAATCATAATTTTAATTATTATTGATTTTACAGAATGTATTAATTAACTCTGCATCATTTATAGATTTTACCATTGTGGATGAGAGGTGATTTGACCCAACTATGATTGACAAACATTTTGCTCGACTAATTGCAACATTAAGCCTGTTTGGTTGAAGTAAAAAATCTAATCCTCTTGGAGCATCATGTCCAGAACTAGCAGTTAAAGAAAAGATTGACACAGGAGCTTCTTGTCCTTGAAATTTATCAACAGTACTTACCCTAGCTTTATCTTTTAAATAATTTTTCAATAGATTAACCTGAGCATTATAAGGTGCAATTACAAGAATTTCTTTAAAGGTAATTTTTCCAGATAGCATTTTGCCTTCGGAGAAATACTCATATCTGCTGCCATTAAGTTTTTCAACAATATCTTTAATCTTTAATGCTTCCTCTTTTGAGGTTTGACTATTACCAAAATGTGGAACATTTTCAAAGTGAAAACCTTGATTTGGGATTAGGCTCCCATTTGAAGATTGAACATGAACTTTCCACGATATCTTATTGATCTTATTATTAATATGGCTTTTCAATTTCCCATCATAAAAAAGATCAGAAACAATTTTTGCAATAGATGGTTCCATCCTCCAACTTTTTTCCAAGAATATCCCAAGGTTATTAGGTACTACTTTCTCGTTATTCATCCAATATTCTAAAGCTGATAACCCTCCTCCAAACTTATGGCTTGCTTTATTTGGTTGAGAAAGTTGTTGTTGATCTCCAACAAGAATTATTGATTTCGCACATCTAGCAATAACCGCTGTATTAGCTAGAGACATCTGACCAGCCTCTTCTATTACTAATACATCATATTTATTAATTGATTCGTTAACTGAATGAGCCCAAGTTGTGCCACCAACAATTGTCATTTCATTTTCTATTTTTTTTGAATTAATTGTCATTATTGAATTATCTTGAAGCTTCTTTTTCCTTTCACTTGATTTACTATTATCACTTTTTACAACAATTAGATCAATAGACTTAATTTTAGAAATTGTTTTAATTTTTATTAGTAAATTATCTATTGCTGGATGACTATTAGCACTAATAGCAATTCTCTTGCCTTTTAATCCCAATCCTATAATTACTTCAGCAGTTAGTGTTGTCTTGCCAGTACCTGGCGGACCTTGAATAGCTAAAATATTCGAATTTTGACTATTCATATATTCAGTTATATGATTTGCGAATCCAGAATTAGAATCTTTTAATATTTTATTTAATTTAATCAGCTCATTATTACCTTGTCGTTCTAGTAATCTTTTGAGAGATGGAGGAAAAGATTCTTTATTTTTAATCCATGCTTCAGCTTGTGGTAATAATCTCTCTATTAATGTCTTTCCAAGATCCCTTTCTTTTTTAATCAATGAACAATTTTTTAGGAGTCCTGGGAATTCTTCTATCTCAAAAAATTTAATTTTTTTATTCTTTTTCTCCCAATTTTCACACTTTTTCTCTTGATGTTTAAAACTTATTATTCCTGATTCTTCTTCTAATTTTTGTACTGTAAGACTTAATCCTGTTTGTTGAATTTCCATCTCAAGTCCACCATCTAAGAAATCAGATTGTAATTTAGAGTTTGGAAATGGTTCAAATTTAAAATTATATAGTTCTAGTTTTCTATCTTTATCTTTTTTCTTACCTATATAAATTGCTTCATGAATGCTTTCAGAATCTTTCTCTAATTCAAAAATATCAGCGTTTTGCCTATCAAAATACCTCCACCATAAATTTTTTGCTTCATTAGAGTGAAACCTCAATAATTGGGATAGAACTCTTTGTGATTTCCATGTAAGGCCAAGTGGTCCAATATCCATTAGTGAATTCGATTCTCCATTAATTTTGTAATCATCATCAAGATCTCTTAATATTTTTGGGATTTGATTAAAAATATCACTGCTTATTTGGTCGATTTCATCATATGAATTTGGTTCTTTATCTTTAGAAATCTTGGCATCTATTTTATTTTCAAAAAATAAATTTATTTCTTTATATTCTCTTTTTAAATCAAGAAGAAATCTATGTAATTCTTCTGTAGATTCGCAATCATCTTTATTATATTTTTCTATATTTTGCAAAAGCGGACTTTCTTTTGTTTCTTTTTTCTCTCCAGATTCAAGGAATTGTTGATAAGCAACAACTGAATCTGCAGCTGTGGTAATTTCTGTTTTTCTTTTTCCCTTATAAAGTTTTTCTACATTTTTTATGGAGTAACTTTCTTCTCCTAAAAAAAACGCTCTTTTACATATGTCAAGAAGATTAATCAATAAACCATCGCGTAACCAATCATCTATTATTCCTACCGCGCTAGAATTTGGATGTTTTTGTTGAAGTTTTCTCATTGCATCTTTTTCATAATTTCCATAGTGGTAAATGTGAAGTTCGGGATAATCTTTTCGTCTCTCTTCAACCCATTTAGTCCAATCTTCAAATGCCTTACCCTCTTGCTGATCATTATGAGCCCACCATTTTTCAAATTCAATATTGCCATTATTTTCGTAACAAGCTCCAAAAAGGTACTCAAGTTTTAATCCTGTCACTGAATCATGAAAACCTTCCATATCAAACCAAATATCTCCTTTATTTTTCAAAGGAAGTATATTTTTGTTCTTAATATTATTCTCATCAACATCTGACCAAATACGGGGTTCTAAATTTGGTTTGCTATCTGATTTTTTTTTTAAACATTGAACTTTAGCTTGATTATATAAGTTTCTCAATGTATCTTTTTTACTACCAAAAATTTTGTTATTTGATTTTAAAGCAGCAAAATCATCAATATTTTTTATATCATTTTTAATTAATTTAATTCTTTGATATTTTGTCATCCCTGCGACAATAATTAAATCTCTCATACCTTTAAGTTTCTCATTAACATAATCTGTCCATTTCCCATGATTATCAGGTATTAATTGTGGCTGAATTTCTTCATTAAAATTATTAAGAAAAATTTTGTATCTTTTTTTTAGAAAAGTGTACCAACTCCAATATTTTTTAGTTTCAAATTTTTTTAAATTCTTGCCTCCAAGATATAGCTCAAAATAATCTGCTTTTATACCTTGAATAGACTCAAGTAAATCACAATATGCACAAGATTGGACTATAAAAGTTGTTTTAGACTTTGATGAAAGCTTACATTCAATTGGAATATAAGACCAATCTCCTAACTTAGAGGGTTGATTGGTTCTTCTTAATATATCTGCAGAGCCTTGCATCTCTGAATTTTCTAGAGATGCCTGATAGATATAGGGGGCACCATTTTTCATTGCATTTATTGTTTCTTTAATTCTTTGATTTGAAGGAAAATCTCCTATTTTTACAACATTATTATTTCCTTCTTCAAAGCTTTCTATAAGTATTCTTTCATGCTTTTCTCCATCTTTAATTAATTGCTTTTCTAATTCAGATTTTTCAGGAATTTTATCAGTAAATTTTCCTCTTATTACTAACTCTTCAAGTTGAGCTCCAAGTTCTGAAGTGGCGAACAAAGATAATTGAGTTGGAGTAATTATTCTTTCCTTTTTTCTCATATCATCAATCTTTAATCACCCATCCTTTCTTAATGTTTGCTTCAATTAAATTATTTGCTATTTTGTTTGCCTCCTCCCTACTTTGAGCTGTTTTTAGTTTCTTATCCAAAGGAGACTTTCTTCCGGAACTATAATCCGAATAAAAAACAATCCATTCTGGCCAACCATCCCAAATCTCAGATTTAGAGGTTTTCAAGGTTATTATTTTTCTAATTGAGATTCCGCTTTTACCTTCTTTTGTCCAAACTTTTCTTTCTATTAATTCACTTTTTGGTAAATCAATTTGTTTGATTTTTTCTTCTATTAACTTTGAATCTAAAAAAGATTCTATTTGGGAGATTCTTACATCGGTGTTGTCAGAAAGTTTGTCGTGCCTCTCTCGAACTATTACAGGATGAATTAAGCTGATACAATTTGTAAGTGCAATGGGTTGCCAAATATTATTTTTAAAATCTAAAACCATTCTCTTAATACTATTTGAGTTACTATCTTCACTTTGGATTTCGGTACTCTTTATTTCTAAAACCATTTCGGGTCTAACAAAACGATAAAGATTTCCGTCACTGCTTGAATGTCTGAATTTACTCTCGCACTCAATTGGGACTAACTTTTTATATAAATCTTCTCTTAATGATCCTAGAAAATTTCCGCAAGCCCCAATTAATTGAACACTATCGTCCTTTCGCTTTAATCCAAGAAGTACAGATCTTACTTTTCCTGATTCATTAACCTTATTTGTGAATCCTACAACTAATGCATCTATAGATACGGATGGCTTAACTTTATAAGTAATTTCGCTTGCAGTGCGAATAATAATACCTTCAGCATTTTCTCGTTTGACAGATTTCTCGTAAAAATCTTTAACAGCATTTTTATCACTTATTTCTTTTGTTTCTATAACTTCAATATTTTTTCTTGACTGCTTAAAAATAGATTGAATTTCTTCTAATCTTTTTTCATATATTAAGGGTAGTAATTTTCCTTCAATTTTTACTAAATCAAAAATAACAAAATATAAATTTTTGAAATCTTTTACAGAAATAGCTTTAGCTACATCACCTACTCTTTCTCTAAAATCCTTTTTTACAAACAATTCACCAGCTAAAATTAAATTTTTAACATTATGAGGTAAACAACCTTTTAGTGATTCTATTATTGCCCCTTCTTTGATAAATCTCCCACCTTTAGAAAATAATGTTGCTCCCTCTTCATCAATATGGGCCATCCATAACTCCCCATCAATTTTTTTGCTCACAAAATTTTTCCCTGATGTTATTGAGATTATTTCCTCAGGTTTTAATGGACGATATTTTGCGGCAACAGTAGATTTGTATTTCTTTGCTATTGATTCTAAATTAATAACTTGTTTCATGCCATTACGGATTTGAGTTCTAAGTTAGATAATCTCATTAACAATGCATATGAATCTCCTTGAATACGTCCCTCGAGAAATGCTCGCCAAGGTAAACCATTATTTTGAAAAATCAAAGGTTCCTTTCCTTTTTCACCACTTCCTATAAGCATCATTTCATCATTTTCATCTAATTCTTTAGCAATATCATAAAGAAATTCAAAAGTTAAACCATCTGAATGCCAAAGTTGTAAAGTCCTATTAAAAACAAATTTCTTTACAGCATCCTTTCTTTTTAATTTGAATTTTGTAAATCTTACAGGTAGTTCATCAGTTATATTTGATAACCTATCTTCTGGTGCTCGCCGCTCTTTTTCATTGCCATCTTTATCAAATATTAATTCAATCCAATTTGGTGCAACTTTCAAGATTTCATTTCTTTTATTTATAAAAACTGTATTTGTTTTATCAACAGGTCTACCTATTAATTCTAAATCCAATTCCGGATCTTCATTAATCAAGATTTGAGGTAATTTATCCTTATATTTTGATGAAAGAATCTCATAATCATTATTTTCTCCAGAAATTAGTAATCTTTTTGAAAAAACCTTTTCTTTGCCATAAGCTCTAACTGTATTTGAAGTAGCTTTTATTGGTAAAAAATGTACGAATGTATTTTTCGAATTTGAATCTGATATGTGTATTTTTCTCATTTTTAAAACATTTCAAAATCTAATTCATCATCATCATCATCATCATCATCTTCAGGAAGTTGTGCGTTATGAGATAGCATATTTATATGATTAGGAATTCCAATAATGGCAAAATATCCAGTATCGTTTTTTAAGATAAAGCCCGTTTCCATTCTGTAATCAGTTCTAAAATTAAAGCTAAATTTCCATATTTCGCCTCCATCAAGTGAACTCTCAAGTTCCTTTGATATTTGATCTGGTAATAGTGAATAAACTGTTGTAACAGCCAGATCTAGGAGTTCTTTAGGATTTATAGGCCCTTCTAGATTTTGGTTGACTCCTAATGTTGAAGGAATTAATTCTAATTCATTATTGTCTTCATCAATAACCCCTATTTCACTTGATTCAATTTGTCTACCTCCTTCAATGAACCATACTTGCGAAGTCATTCCAGACTTTATTAATACTTGTCCATCTTCAGTGAGTGATGCTCTTTTACATTCTTCATTGTTTTCATCAACAGCTAATCTCTTTCTAAATCCATATAATTTCTTTCTCTCTATTTTTCTAAGTTGAAAAATTGAATCTTTATCACCTTTAGTAACAATTATAGGTTTAGCCATTTTTATTTGAAGGAAATATTGTGCATAAAGATTTTTTCAAAAAAGACTTAAAATTATTTTTTACTTTAACTTATTTATCAATTTTTGTGAATTAATAAAATAATACAGAAATAATTTAACTAAAGTATTTCAAAAAATTTAAGAACCTAAATTAATTAAAAATTCCAAAAAATGGACACTATTAAATTTCAAGTTGATGGATATCTTGAGGGAGGTTTTCCCATTGAAGAGGAAGATATCGAAACAATAACAGAACTAGATTACTATGACAAACTTATAAAATTTATTGAAGATGGTAATGAGAAAGAAGCTATTAATTTATTCAAGCAAAACTTAAACGCCGAATTTATAGTTGAGAATATTTCTCCTTTTGAAGAGGAAGGTTTTGAATTTTTAGATGTTAATAATATTTCGGCAAATTCTCCTTATGTGGAGGTAATTGATGGAGTAAAGATACCTCTATTTAAATGGATGGGGGCAAGTTTTTCATTAAAGGGCCCCAAAGAGGTTATTAGCAACTGGATGGATAAAAAAGGCAATACATATAAATTCAATGAAGAACTTTTTGAAGAGTGGATGGAAGAAAATGGAGGAGATGGTCTCCAAGATGGGTGTGGCTATAACTTAGATGGAGCTTGTTATGATTTAAGTGGTTTTGGCACCAATGCCTGTAATGTCAATAAAGAATCAATTGAAAAAGCTTTTAATTAAAAAAGATAAATCAATTTTATAATTTCGAAAAATAAAAATTAAAACTGCAAGTTTTCGATTACTTTTAGGACTAAATTCAGGGAAAAAGTTTAACTAGGTCTTCTGGTACAAATGAGTTCGTGTTGACGCAAAATTTTTAAGGAATACATCCCAATTTTTCCTTCAGGAGAACATCCTTGAAGTTGACCACAAAATTTACATCTAAAAATAACTGTATTCTTATGTGACTCTTCTTTCCTTATTCTTCGAGGATTCTTATTTGTTATTTTCATTGAGGACCTCCGAGACAAATAATATATCGTTTTCAATTGGAGAAGCAAAAAATTCTCTCCATTCCATAGCGATTGCTACTTGATCGAGGATGCAGGGTGCTTCTCTGATTTTCTGTTCAAGATGATTAAACATATCATCGAGTATGTGTTCTTCAAGCATTATTGACACCCCGAATGACCAAGACCTGCTCCTAAAATTACACCTAAAGGAATACTCCAGCTATATTCATCTGACTGACTTAATGATGCAGCGAGTCCACCACCGGCTAATGCGCCAAGAGTTGTATTCCCAGTGCATTTTGAAGTCTTTTGATTTTGATATGCAACTGTTTTTTCTATATGACTATGATGATGAACTACACCACAAGGTATCTTTATTTTGTCGTAGTAGCGATTAATATAACCCTCACCATAATGAGACTGATGAGGAGGTATGTATTCTTCTCTCACCATGTTTTTATAACAAGTTTCAGTTGTATAACTTGTTGTATGGGCAAATAGCGGAGAAGGTATTAATAGTAAAGTTGTTAATAATAAATTTTTCATTTGATGTAGTTGATAAGGAGAATAACTAAAAAAGTTACACCTGCTAATAGTGGTTGAAAATCTTTGGGATAAAAATTAAAATGACTTGAAAGAATTTCATTTTGTGTCCTGAAATCTTTCAATTTTTTTTCTAACCATTGAAGCCTGATTAAATAATTTTTACTTGAAATTTTTATTTTTTTTAATTTAAAGTTAAAGTTTACCTCCAAGATTAATAAAAGTGTCTTTATTGCATAAACAACTTTTATATCCTGGATAATTGATTTTCATTAGATGAGAAACAGCTAACGTAGTTGGAAATCCTGATGCTATATAAACCCAGACTTCCTTCTTTTCTTCATTTACAACATGAGGGAATCTAAAATTTGAATTTGATTTTTCAGGCCTAAACTTTCTAGGGTTTTTGTTAATAATTTTTTTGTCCATAACATTTTTAGTTAATTGGTTTAGTTTGGTAAGATAAATATCTTTAATTTGATAAGACTTATTTAGAGATTTAAATATTTTCAAAGACTAAAATAGGTCTAAAAGTTTAATAAATCGTATTTGGATAAGTGGTTAAAATTAAAAGGATATATTTCTAAGCCTGTTCTCAAATAAATTGAGAGGGTTTAAATGACAGTCAGGTATTGTCTTAAATTTAATAATAGATGAATTAATAATAATGTCTTTTAAAAATGTTCTTTTTTTAAATTGACACATAGTAATATTCTTAGATTTCCCTAGTAAATATTTAGTAAAACTTAGGGATCTATTTAAATTTAATAATTAAATCTACTAGTTGATAGAAGATATCCTTCGATCGTATTGAAGTAGTAATATGAAATAAATGAGGTCTATCTTATTCATAATTCAGTAGGTGGACTTAAGCAAGTCTGAATAGAGAAAAATATTTCTAGATATTAAGTTAATAGATTTCGTGTGTTGGCTAGTACTGAATGATGATATTTTTTTTTAAAAATCAACTAATTATGCTTGACATTAAAACGCAAAAAAATGACCTTGGATTGTGGGAAGCGGAAGCAACATTAAATCTACCAGAAGTTAAAGTAACTGTTATGAAAGCGGAAAAAGATCAAATAAAATATGAGTTGCAAAGTAAATTTTCAGACATAGTGAATGAATATGTTGAGAAGCATGTGGGAGAGGATGAATTGTAAATAGTTAAATATCTAATTAATTATCATAATTTAGTACGCACTATATTCAATTTCTTTATCGGTAGGAGATTTGAATATGCATAATTTGAGAATCGAAAAAAGTTTAAATAGCAACTGGCGATATTTGGTGAATGCTCCATATGATTACTAAGCAAATCTTTTAGAGCAAAAATTAAAAGGAAAATTATAAATTCCAGGAATAGATTTAATGATTTGATCTTTTCTAAGTTTATTAAATTTTTATTAGCAAGTGTTTACTTTATAAGCTCTTATTTTAATTTATTTTTCAGAATTATCTAAGTTCAATTTTTTAAGCCATTCTAACCATAGTTTACTTGCCTCTTTAGGATTCAAAATTGATTGTGAATCTGGTATTTCCCCATCAACTGCAGCTCTAGCAATATCTTTTTTTGAATTAATTCGTTCTAATTTAGAATGACACCAACTCCAAGTATCACCACTAGGAAGATTTACATATGTTAATGGTAGATAAATTTTAATCTCTTTAAATTCTGTTCCATCTCTATCTAATCTCCCAATAGATTGTTCAAATTCAGTAGATGTCCATGGTAGTTGAAAGAAGATTGCTTTATTGCAGACAGATTGAAGTCCATCAACTCCTGTCCCAGCACATTGAATAGAAGCAACTAATACATCTGTATTGCCACTGATAAATTCATCAAGAGAATCTTTAAAACCTAAATCATTTGCTTCTTTATTTCCCCCGGTATAAATATTAAAATTAAAATTTCTTTCCTTTAACCAACTTGTAAGGGGATTTAAAGTACCTTCTATCAAATTTATAAAAATTACAGTCCTAGTTCCTTTAGTAAGACATTCTTCTAATATATTTAGTTTTGGTTTTACTAATATTCTTTCGACCAGATGATATTTACCAGTTTTTGCTGCTGATATAATTTCGCTTAATAGTGAAGAAGCATCAACATTTTTATGAATAATTTGCGTTCTTGAAAGGCTACTTGGATTCATTCTAATACCATTTAGAATAAAGTTTTGATATAAATTCATGCAAGAATCAAGGTCATTATTTTCCTTTATTTCAATTAAATTTTTCTGAGTTATCAATTCAATTAATGATTTACCCTCATGAAGATTGTTAATAACAGGAGTAGCAGATAGTCCAATTACTCTTAAATCAAAATTCAAGTTGGAAGAGATTTTTATTAATTTATCCATAAGCTTTCTTCTCTGACTTGTTGATTCACTAGTTCTTTTTTTTGCTTGATGTATTTCATCAATAACTATCAGATCAGTATTATATTTATTGCAAAAATTAAGTAAGTTTTCGCTTCCACGATCCTGAAATTTCTCATGATTAACAAGCACGAAATTGACTTCATCTTGCTTGAAATTAACTTCCCAGTTTTTAGGTTTAACATGAAGGATTGCTTCTGGGTATGCTGATTCTAAAGTTCTAATCCAACTATCAATTACTCCATTTGGGCATGAAATTAAGATCCGTTTTGAACCACAAACTTGTGCTGCCAGAATGGCTGATAATGTCTTACCAGTTCCTGTTCCACTTAAATTAAGAATTCTTTTATCTCTTTTTAGTCTAAATGCAAACAGTTTTTGCATCAATTTTGGGTCACGTTTTTTCCCTTTAAGATCTTTAAATTGATAACTTAATGGTATTTCTAGATTCTTAGCACCGTAATATTCTTCAAAGAAAGATTTTCTTACTTCCTCGCTATAAATATTATTAACTGAAGAATTAAATTTTAATTTTTCAATAAAATTTTCTTCATTTTCAAAACAACTTCTCCAAAGTTTTGATGTTGCTTTAGCTTTTAAAAATGCAATTTTTTCTATATCTGTACCAGTATTTTCTAACGCAACTGCAGCTTTATCAAGAGCTTTCAAGGTAATCCCAGGATCAAGACTAGGTAAATCCTTAGCCTGAATTTCTTCTATATCAAAAGTAATTTCACTTTTGTCTTCAATTTCCTCTTTTATTCTTTTACTTGATTTTTCTAAAAGTTTAATTTCTCTTTCTTGCTTAGTAGCTTGTTTAAATTTACTTCCAAGATCTAATAAATCTTGTACAGCTGGTACATCAATGTCATTAGCCCAATCTTTAATTTCTTGTTTATCTATTAATCCTGTTTGTACAGCATCAATTAGAGAATCAAAAGTTCTACTATATTTATTTTTATCAGAACGATTTATTCCTTGAGCTTGGAAAAGAATATATAATTCTGAAGGATCCAAAGCGGATAAATGATCTCCTAAATCTTTTACAAATTTTTTTATAAAACCTTTGGTAACTCTTTGACTTTGTCCAGGAATGCATTTTTTTTTAAACTTTTCTGCTACTTCTGCCCAACTGAGCTTACCATTTTCACCTAAGGCAGCAATAACTGATCCCGGTTTTAAATTAATACCATTTTTATCCTTATACTTATCTTCAACAGTTTGCATGAAAAATTCATTTATTTGAGATTGACTTGGCATTATTTCTGAATCTTGTTTATTGAAAATATTCACCTCCTCAAGTACCTGAATTAATTTTTCATCATTCCAAAATCTTCTGCCCCCTTCATCATTAAAAAGGTTCCCTTGATAAATCAAGCCTACTTTTTCTGCAACAGAACCATGTGACCCATGCTTACCTATTACACTTCTTAGATGACTAGGTAACTGAGTTTGTTTTGGCATTAGATTAGGTTTCTCAGGATCAAGAAAACGTGCAAATCTATGAAAGAAGTTTTTTAAATTATCAATATCATCCCAGTAATTATTACCAAAATTTATCCATCTATTTAATATGGCTTTATAATGAAAATCATATTCTTCTTTTGTTGGAGGATAATTAAATTTTAAGTATATTTTTAAGCGTTCTTGTAAAGATAAATTTGATATTTTTTTAAATTCTTCAGGCATCCCCAAGAGGTCTGAATCATTATCTTTTAAACAGGCCATTCTATTATATCTATTAATAGATTTAATTAAAAATTCTCTTGTATTCTTTTCCTTTTCTTCATCTAGTATTTTTAAATAACCATCTTTAAATTCTTTGGAACTTAATCCAATATTTTTTAAAAGTTTACTTTCTTTATGTCTAATTGCTTCTCTGGTAACACCATAATTAATTCCGATATCAGCAAGACTTAAACCTTCTAACCTTCTAATCAATATCGGTAAATTGAAATTTGAACTTAGACTCGCATGCCTATTAAAACTTTTAAGCCAATTCTCTGCTTCTGCAAAATTAATATTTAATAAAAGACCTCTGAAAATACATAAATATAGATACTGAACTCGATTATCAGAAGAATTTTCTTGCAAAAGACTAAAATTAATTTTTTCAATTAAAACATTAACCTTTTGTTGAAAATTAATAAATAATGACGTTTCAATAGTTGTTTTTTCAGGAAATTCAAAATTTAAGAACTCATTTAATTTCTCTTGAATATTTAAATAATTTAGAGATTGAAATGAAAAAATATTTTTAACTTCTAACCATTGTTCATCAATAGTTATTTTATTTTTAGAATTTGTTAGAAGATTATTTTCTTCTTCTTTTTCAAAGATTTCTTCTTTAGTTACATTAAGTGGTAGTGTTAAACCTAGTTTTAATAAGGCATCTTCAAATTCCTCAAATGCTTTTAAACCAAATCTCGGAAAGGCTAAGAAATCTTCTTTTGTTAAACCATTACAATGAGAAAGTTTAAATTTTGTATCTTTTTTAAGATTTCTTCTCAAACTATTAAAAGTTTTCATTCCTAAATTTAAATCAGAAATAAATAAATCATTAGTTTCTTTTCTCGAAGTTTGTAACTGAGAGTCGATTTGATTTAAATTTATAGGCGAGTTAATCTCATAATCTTCTTTGATCAAAGTCTCATTATTATCAAAATCCCGTGATATTTGACTGGTATTATTAGTTATATAGTCTTCATTTTCTGATCTATTTATAGTTACTTCATTTTGTCTGATTTTATTGTTCTCTATTTCAAAGTTTTCATTAATTAAATCTAATATATTTGCATAAACAAGCTTTAAATTAAAATCATCTGTAGCTATCACTTTCTTGCGCTTAATAAGCTCATATAAATTATTTAGTAAATTCTTATCTTGAGAAATTTCGATTAAAACTTCTTTTAATTCTTCTTTCTCTACTTGAGTCATTAAATTAAAAATTTTATTTCTTTGAATTTTGTCCAAAAAATAGTTTGTAGAATATCCTTCTCCTTGCCATGTAATTAAAAATACTTTGAAAGCTTTTTCAATATTAATTACCTTTACATTTATATTCTCATCGGACATAAAACTTACTGCTAGAAATGATCGGTCGACAGGATTCGAACCTTCGAACTTCTGGTCTCAAAGCAATCGCCACTAAAATATATATTATGTATTTTTTTTGAAATAAATCTCATGATCGCTAGGAGTTGGTCTAATTAATCTTTGAATTCAGAAAAACTTTTTATTTCTCCATTAACTGCAAAATATGTAAATTCCCCACCCTCATACATATCTTCATTACATTCTGGAGTTACACCTTCTTCTAAATTTTCATAACTTACTTCTTCACAATCCTGTGCTACTGCAAAAATAATGACTATTTTTTCTGAGTCAACTAAATCACTATTGGCAAATCTATACCATACAAATTCTTTTGGATTATTACACGCAGCTTCATTGTATTGATTAAACTCGGATCCATTATCTTCAACATCAATTACATAACCCTCAAAATCTGTAATAACATTGGCATAATCTGAATCTTTTTCTCTATAGTATTCTTTGTCTTTATGTCCTTTTTCGTAATACCAAGCTTGGATTTGATAAAGACT
>CEPU01021163.1_pt1 | contig 15296 bp, 13 predicted proteins | sample 530471 | NCBI WGS metagenome assembly CEPU01 (sample SAMEA2620194, study PRJEB7988) | marine metagenome | biome: marine biome (ENVO:00000447); feature: surface water layer (ENVO:00002042); material: "saline water (ENVO:00002010), including plankton (ENVO:xxxxxxxx)" | depth 5 m | reverse complement strand
AAACAAGGGGTCGGCAGTTCGATTCTGCCTCTGGCCACAAAATGTTTAAAAAAATTAAACGAAAACTCAAAGTTGTTTTTTTTAACAAACCATATGGAACTCAAAATGCAAACAACAGAAATATGTGGTTAAAAAAAGTAATAAGCGAGATTCCAAGCGGCTTGACAATACTAGATGCTGGGGCTGGTAATGGTAATAAAAAAGTTTTTTGTCAACATTTAAATTATATAAGTCAGGATATAGCAGAATATGTTGGAGTAGAGGAAACAGGGGGGCTGCACACTGGCGAAGTTGATTACTCAAAACTTGATATAGTTTCAGATATAATTAATATTCCATTAAATGATGAATCTTTAGATGCAATACTGTGTGTTGAAGTTATTGAACACGTAGAAGATCCTCTTTTAGTATTTAAAGAGTTCCAGAGACTATTAAAAAAGAACGGGATTTTGATTTTAACAGCCCCATTTAATTCTTTAACACACTATGCCCCGTATCATTATTCAACTGGATTTAGTAAATATTATTACGAAAAACATTTACCAGAGTATGGATTTGAAATAATAGAAATTCAAAATAATGGAAATTATTATGAGTACTTTGCACAAGAAACTAGAAGGTTAAGTCAAGTCTCAAAAGAATACAGTAATACAAAATTCCTAAGCCCGTTTTTTTATTTGTTTCGGTTTTACATATTAAACTTTTTAAAACGACAAAGCAAGAAAGATACAAACTCAGAAGAACTTTTATGTTTTGGATATAATTTAGTAATTAAAAAAATATAAATAACAAGAGGTCGGCAGTTTGATTCTGACGTTCGAAATTATAAATTTTTACTAAAATTTTAAAACCCTGATAACAGTTCAGCATTTAAATAATTAGCTTGTTTTACGTCTTACTTTCCAAATAATATTTCTAATAAGAATTAGAGACCTATAAAGTAGCTCGATACTATAAAGTATGTTCTTAATTTCACTGAATAACAATCTTTTAAAACTAATTAAGTTCTTCTTAATGTAAAAAGCATCTCCCCAAGAGTGAGAATCCATCCAATAGTGTGTATCTGTCCTTATAAATCCATATTGCTTTAAAAAGCTATCAATATCTCTTACTAGGGGACACCCTTCGTAGAGTTCTTTTTTGTTTATTTCAAGTATTATGTACTTTACGTCCTCTTTTAATATTTTTGAGGAGCCTTTTAAAACTTCCATCTCAAACCCTTGGGTGTCTATATTTAAAAAATCAATATTATTTATATCTAATTCATCTAAAACTTTGATTTGAAAATTCGTACTGTCTTCATGAAATTTAACTTCTGGATGCTCAACTAAATGTAGTTTGGGTTTGAAAAATGATGAGCTTTGTCCTTCGTTGTCAGAAATAAACATTTTAGAAGAATCATTTATGCTTCCAAGAGCAAAATTATATAAAGTTATATTACTTTTATCTTCAAATTTTACTTTCAAATAATTAAATAAATTAGTTTGTGGCTCAAATAAACTAATCTCTACATTTGGAAAAACTGTTAAATACTCATCTACCTCTTGGCCTTTGTGAGCTCCTACATGAGCAATTTTTGAAATTTTTAAATTGTATTTATTTTTTAAATGTGAAATTTGAAGTAATGCCATAATTTTGATTCTAATACATACTTAAGCAACTTAAATTTTATAAAATTGAAAGAAAATAGATATTTATTTTTAGATATGAAATTATTAAGTTTTGATAAAAACATATAATTGAACATTCGGTTATTTAAATGAATCTTTTTAGTGACTTTATATTTTGTATTTCGGACTTTAAAATATTTTAAAAATCTTATAATGAATTAATTTAATTTATGAAAAAATATTTAATTAGAGGAAAAAAAAATTTAAAAAATTATTTCTCAACAAGAAGTAAAGCAAAGAATTCCCCAGGTCTTCTTAAAAGAGATTCTGAAGCAGGTAAATTAATTGAAAAATTAATTGTTGAAGAATCATTAACAAAAATTCTAGAAATTGGAACATGGAATGGTTTAGGATCAACTACCACATTAATTGAAACATTAAGTGAAAATTTTGAAAATTATAGCTTAATTTCAATTGAGTCAGATAAGGTATTTTATAAGCAAGCTAATAAAAATCTTTCTGGAGTTTTGAATGAAAATATTCAACTTTTACTTGGTCGAATTATTGACATAGAGGATCTTCCCTCCCCAGAAGATATCGACTTTAGAGCTGCTGGGTTGATTCCTGAAAACATTGAATGGCTTATACAGGACATAAGAAGATATAAAAAAACCAAAAATATTTCATCTAAGCTTCCTGATTATTTTGATTTTATTTTATTTGATGGAGGAGAGTTTTCTAACTTCCACGAATTTATAAAACTATATAAGAAGACAAAATTTTTAGGTTTAGATGATACCAATACTTACAAACAATTTAATGTTCTAAAATTTATCGAAAGAAATGAAAAAAGTTTTGAGTTAATTTATCAACTAGAATCATTCAATATATATAAAGTTTTGAATATAAATAACTAAAATCAATGAGATGATCAAAAAATTCAAAAATTTAGATAAAGAACAAAAGAGAGAACTCTTAAGAGTTGTTGGCTGGTCTGGTACCTCCTTAATAGGAGGAGTAGGTGGTGCCAACACGGCAGGTGTTCAAGTAAGCACTGCAATAATAGGGTGGATAATTGGTCTTTTGATTGTATTTATAGTTTTTCGAGTACTAAAAATACTGAAGATTATTTAAATTTTTAAATTCTAATTTATGAAATTTTCCAAAGAAGAAGAATACTTAAGGAAAAAAGATAAGAAATTAAAAAAGATTATTGATAAAAATGGGCATATAGCTTTTAAACCAAATAGTAAAAATCAATTTGATAGTTTAGTACAAATTACAATCTCCCAGTTCATTTCAACTAAAGCTGCAAAATCTATATATCAAAAAACAAAAGATAAGTTTAAAACTGAATATTTAAATGAAAGGGATTTTGAGAATCTGAGTTTAAAAGAGATTAAAAATTTAGGGTTAAGCCTGAATAAAGCAAAAACAATAAAAGAATTATCTCATCATTACTTGGATCGAACTTTTGTTGACCTAACTAAACTAAAAACTGAAGAACTGAATAATAAATTATTATCAGTTTTTGGCATAGGGCCTTGGTCTGTAAACATGTTTGAGATATTTTGTATAGGGAAACTTGATATATTTACATCAAAAGATGCTGGTTTAAGGCTAGCGATGGATAACTACAAAATGATAAGAAATCGAAGCAATTTCGAAAACTATGATAAGTATTCTCAAAGATGGTCTCCTTACAGAACTATTGCTTCAATTCATTTGTGGAAAGCAATAGACTAAGTTTTAAATTCTGAATAATTGTAATTTTAAGCTTGGTTTAGCCAAAAAATATGAGAGAACAGAAATGAATAGCGATTTTACTAATCAAATTATTTATATCTAGAAAATAAATTTCTATAAGTTATTATTAGAAAGTAAAGTTTACCAAACTATTAAGCATTAAAAGGATCAAATGGATTACATAAGAGAAATCATTGATATAGATAGTGATTTAATAATATTTGTAATTGAGATGGTAATTATCTCATTATTAGGATTTTCATTTCACATCACATTTAGTTTTCTAAAGTTTGATTGGATAAAATCGACATTTCAATTACTAAATTTTTTACTCTTAGCACCAATTGGCTATGCTATAACGTCTTCTATATCATCAAATATAGCTTTATCGCTAGGTATGGTTGGAGCATTATCAATAATAAGATTTAGAACTCCTGTAAAAAATTCTTTTGAACTAGTAGTTTATTTCTTACTATTAACCATAGGGATTACAGGATCTGTCGACATAATGGTATCAATAACTTTAACTATATTTGTAAATGTTATTATTTTACTTGTAAGCTACATAAAAAAACTAAATCCAAATAGAGAAGTTTTTGAATCATCTTATCTAAACGATTACAGAAACTTTTTATCAATTTCAACTGATAAAGAAATCGATACAGAAAACTTTGAATTAGTTAGTTTTGATTACAAAGACAACTTATATGACTATGTGCTTAGTGGTAATAAAGAAGATCTATTAACATTTCAAAATGATTTAATTAAAACTAATAATGAAAATATTAAAAAAATTAGCTCTAATTTTTATAATTAGTTCAGTAATATTTGTTTTATTTGACCTAAGAAATGAATACTCTGAAGCCACTCAAGTATTAAAAAAAGATTCCCTTTCTAATAATTTTGAAAGAGAGTTTCTTGATGAAATAGAGCCCGGATGTAATTTATTAGAAAATAAAAAATATGATGAAAGAGAGAATTTTGATATTTCATTAACAATTCCTGATTCTAAAAGGTGGAATTCAAATTTAATAAAGGGGAAGTTAAGAGATGGAGCACGAATAGCTGAGACATATAAAAATCAACAATATGCTTTTTTTACTTTCAAAGACAAAAAAAGTGATCAAATTTGTTTTCTTGAATCTGAAGTAAGGATTTCGGGTGATGCAACTGATCATATAAATATTGAAAAGATGATTGCTTCACTTGATGTGGAATTATTAAATGATAACTTATTTGGATTTACTGATTTTAAACTATTTTTACCAGAGTCACGTCACTTTGAAAATGAGATATTTGTAACGACATTAGTTTCGGAGCTAGGCTATCTTGCTCCAACAAGTTTTTTTATTGACATTGATGTAAATGGAATAAATTCTAGATACATCTTCCAGGAAAAGATAAATAAAATTTTTATTGAATCTAGAAATTTTAAAGAAGGACCAATTTTAGAATCTTATGAGCAAATCGCATGGGGTGAACGCGATTGGTTTACAACTAACACTTTGGTTCCACCAAAAATTAATAATAAAACTTGGTTAAGAAAAAGTATAGACAATCAAGAGTTTGCTAAGTTTGCAATTGAAAAAGTTCACAAACTGAAAATTTATGGTATCGACGAAGGAGATCTTGATAAATATATGTGTGTAGATTGTGTACTAAATTATGAATCTCTAAACACAGTTAATTCAAATTATTTAAAAGAGTATCAGTTGATGTTGACAGTACTAAGAGCTCATCATGGATTATCATTTTCCGATAGAAAATATTATGTAGATCCAAATACAGAATTTCTTTATTCAATTTATTATGATGGAACACCTACTTTGCTAAATAATCAAGATGGAAATTTAGTTCTTAATCCCTCAGAGCTAGGAGAAAAACAATGGGAAAAGAAAGTTCCAGTATTAAACCTTTCACAAGAAAATATTGAAAACTTAGTTAGTAAAATAGAAAATTTAAAATATAGAGATTTTATTAAAAAATTAGAAGAAAAAGGTCTGGACAGTAATACATTTCTTTTTACAGAAAATGAGTTTAAAGAATATTTAATTGAAGATGTTGAAGACTACAGTTCAGAATTAAATCTTGTAAACAATCAGTCTTTAGAATCATACTTGAATTCAAATACAGAAAAAATAGAACAATTTATGTTTTTATTTGAGGAAAACGACAAATATGAAATATGTGAAATAGATTTAATTACATGTGAAGAATTTATACTTCCTGAAGACGCCTTGGTTGATGTTTTAAGTGGAGACTTTTTCTACGAAGATAAAATATTAATCTTTATTGGAAATAAAACTTCGATAAAAATAAATTCTGATAAAAAATTTATAAATTACAAAATTTATAAAAATGATCAAATGAATTATTCAGTTTATTTTATTGAAGATGCAACATTTAAATATGAGAAAAATGTTTTGACAATCGAAAATCCAACACCAGGCTTTCGAGCTTTAATTGACTCTGAAAGTTTAATTAATGAAAAAATAATATTTATTTCAAATTCAAACAATATTCAATATAGTCCAACCCTTTTGACTGGTTGCATAAATATCATCAACAGCGATTTAGTTAATTTTGAATTTCAGTCAAATTTTTCTGGTTGTGAAGACTCGTTAAATATAATTAATAGTTCTGGTTCAATAAATAGTGTCAATATTCAAAATACAAAATATGATGGTCTCGATCTAGATTTTTCAAATTTAAAAATAAATTCATTAATAATAAATAATGCTGGAAATGATTGTTCTGATTTTTCATACGGTAATTATGAAATTCAAAAAGCATTATTAACAAATTGTGAAGACAAAGGAATTTCAATTGGTGAAAAAAGTTACTTTAAAGGTGTAGAAATTGAAACGGCTTTATCAAATATAGGAATTGCAACAAAAGACAGTGCAATTACGAATATAAAAAATTATAAATCTAATAATGATTCTTACTGTATTGCAAATTATAGAAAAAAACAAGAATTTGGCGTACCTAGAGTAAAAATTGAGGAACTTATCTGCTCAAGCAAAAATATTTATGATCAAGCAGATAAAATTTTGGATCAAAATTAATATTATGAATTCAAAAAGGATTGAAAATAAATACATTTTAGATGGAAGATCTAAACATAGAATAGTTAATAAAATATTAAATTCTGGGTATTTTGAAATTTACGAACAACGAAATATAGAATCTATATATTATGACAATTTAAAACTTCAATCATTTTACGACTCTGATGAAGGTAATATCCCAAGAAAAAAAATTCGAATAAGAAGTTATGACGGATTTAAAAGTGATTTTAATTATGAAATAAAAGAAGTAAATGCAAATGGTAGATTCAAATCAGTCAAGAAAGTCTTATCGCTTCCCGAAAAATGTATTGATGATATTTATAAGGTTATGTATCCACTAGTAATAATTCGATATAAAAGAAAATATTTTACAAATAATTTCATAAGACTGACATTGGACTGGGAAATTAATTACCAGAAATTTAAATCAAATAAAATTTATAAATCTCCAAATCTTGTTTTGGAGTCAAAACTGTCTGACGGAATAAAATATAATGAAGAAATTAACAATCTAAAAGTTTTTGGCCTAAATAATGTAAGTTTTTCAAAATATAAAGAAGCTGTGAATCTTTCGACGCACTTAAATCAAATTTAATTTTACAAAAATTATGTATAGTAAGTTTTTAAAAATTTTGATATGATTTCTAATTTTTTATTTATTTTAAATGCAAGCTTTCCAAAAAAAGATTTATTTTCATAAACTTTTTTATTGAATATTTTTGTACTGCTTTTATTTTCATAGTTATCTTCAATTTTAGAATTTACAATATCATCAATTCTTTTGATAAGATTGAATTCTTCTAAAATAACATTTCTCGAAATTTTTAAATATTTAATTTTACTTTCATAGATATCATTTTTTAATAATGACTCTATTTTGCTTAATGAACCATTAAAGTCGTTCAAATCTATATATTCAAAACTATTGGAATTAAAATATTCATTTAGATTATTTGCACCAGAGTATATTGGGAAAGATAAAGCAAGAAAAGGATCATATAGTTTTTCTGAAATTATATTTTTATAGTTATTGTTTTCAATTGCAATATGATATTTATAATCTAATAATCCATCAAGTTTTGTTTCAGTCTCATTGTTAAAAGCTGTTCCATAAAAATCAATTTCTTTATCAAAGTATTCTTTTAATTTATGCAGAAATTCAATTCGGAGTTTTTGATATTCTGTAATTTTTTTGTTTGAACAATATACACTAATTAATTTTGTCTTTCTGGGCTCCAGGCTTCTAAAATATTCTAAATCTGATTCACCATGGTTACTTACCCATGGATATCCTCTTAAAGACCAAGGCATAAAAGGTGGAACGTTTTTAGCTTTATCATTGTAAATATTTTTTGGGGAATATATTGTATCAAATTGGTTTAAAAAGTTAATTTTTGATTGTGAAAAAAAGTAGTCACTTTCGTAAATTGTTTCTGAACCTAAAAAGAAAACATTTTTTTTATCAATATTAACTTCCTCAAATTTCTCATTTTTGATATTTTCATTAATAAACCAGAAGTCGGGTGAGTCAATATAACTATTAATATAAAATTTTTTGTTATTGTAAATGTTGTCTTTAGTATTTGTAAAATTAAAAATATTACCATCACTAAAATTGCCGTTGATTGTAACTTTAACTTTTATCAAATTAATCACAGTCTAAATAGCAATAATAATTATTAGTAAATTTTCTTTCCTATAAAAATTTTAATATTATTTTTTTTCATTTTTTTATATACAATGTTCACATGGTCAAAAAAATAAATGACTTACTTAAAAAAATTGTATTTGTATCAAAGCTTACCAACATTGGTAGAAAAAAATTAAGGATAGTTTTATCAATCGGATTATCAAATATTTCAATTGGATTAGATATTCTTATAATAATTATCTTCTCAAATCTTCTAATTGGTCAAACTAGTTACTCAAATCCATTCGTAAAAACTTCTATAGAGATCATAGTAAATAATAAATGGATGCTACCACTTTTAGTAATAGCTAGGTTTTTATTTCTTTTCATTGAAAGGATAAACCTTGAGTACCTCAGTCTAGACGTACAGCAGAATCTTAAATTACACGTTATGAAAGAATCATTTGGAATAGGAAATATGTCGACAGCTGACATTCATTTTTTTACGGGCCAAGTAGCAGTACACATTGCAACATTTTATAAAACTTTTGCATTTGCAATTAACAGTTTTTTACAAGTTTTAGTTTATAGTATATTTTTGTTGTTTACTGAATTGGAATTATTTACATACTTTTTGTTAGGCGCAATCGTATTAGCTTTTCCTTCAAGAGTTCTTTTGGGAAAAGCTAAACACTATCAACACTTATCATTTAACTCAAGTAAGAAACTTAGTTCAAAAATACAAAGAATCATAGACAATGTTATTTTAATAAATATTCTAAAAACTTCAGATTACGAATTTAATGAACTAAATACTAATTTAGAAGAATTTAAAAATGCTCAAAAAAAGAATGTTCGGTTTGGAAGTATCAATAGTTTAATTCCAAGTTTCTTTACAGTTTTAACTTTAAGTATTATTTTTCTTAATTTTGAAATTGCCCAAAGTGTAACCTTAGAATTTGTTGCTGTGTTGATTCGCCTATTTCAGTCCTTAGGCTCATTAAATAATGGTATTGGATTAACTTTGAATTCTAGTGTACATGTTGAAGAAATGTTCAATTTACAAATAAACAAACCAGTTCGTAATTTAAACAATCTTGTTGTTGATGAAGAACTATCTACAGCTGTTAAATTTCAAAATTTATCTTTTAAATATTTTAATTCAGATGAATTAATTTTCGATAATCAATCAATAGAATTCGAAAAAAATAAACATACTGTTGTTACTGGACCTAATGGATCAGGTAAAAGTACTCTATTAGGTTTAGTTTCAGGTTTGTATGTGCCTATAAGTGGAAAGTCAATTAAATATACAAACAAAGTTGGTTATGTGGGTGTTACTCCTTTAGTTTTTGAGGGGTCAATTAGAGATAACCTTTTGTATGGCAATGATATAAAAATAAATGATGAAAAATTGATAAGCATGCTTGAGGATTTTAATTTCTATAATGATAAGATAATAAATCTTGATGATAACATTTCGAACAGATCTTTATCTTCAGGACAACTACAAAAAATTTCATTTATAAGATGTCTTTTAAACGAATCTTCCATGCTTCTTTTAGATGAATCAATGTCAAACCTAGATACATCATCAAAGAAACATATTTTTGATGTTTTAAAGGAAAAAAATGTCACCATCATTAATTGCACACATAATATCTCAGATTTTGAATTTGATTATCATTTGAAAATTACCGTAGAAAATCAAGATAGAATATTAAGTTTTATTTAATTTGATTCAAAAATCAAAATATCTCTTGTTGATGTCCAAGTAAAACCATTCTTTTCTGACCATTCAATTAAAGAGTTTTTGTCAGGATAACCTTTATATAAATCAGGATTGAACATTCTAAAGTCATCAATTAATATTGAAACCTTATTAAATTTTTCAAGAAAATCAGCAATTATATTTAATTCATCCATTACTGGAGTGTCTTTGTCACCTTGATACGTATCTCCACCAGAATAATGACCATCAAGCCAAAAACACACATTCTCATTGTGATTGATTAAATCGATAATGTCTTTCAAACAACCCTCAGATGTATCATTAAATAATTGAATATTTTTTATATTTTTAAGATTTTTTTTTGAAATTTCAAAATATTTTTTACTTGGCTCAATAGAATACACAAATTTTGAAATACTTGATAAATATTCTGTTGTTTCACCAACATGTGTACCCGTTTCCACCCATATTGCATTATCATGATTGTGATCGTCAAACACGTTTTTTTTGACAAAATTCGGATAAGGTTCTCTAAATTTATGAACATTTTGCCATGTTTTTAGTTGTTCAATATCGTTAGTACTAAGTGATATTTTTAAAATTTTTAAAAGTCTAGATGTAATTTCAGTTAATAAATGTTTGATGATTTTTCTAAAATTCATAATTAAATAATAAAAGATATTTTTTAATTTGTAATTTAAATAAATTTAAACGGATAGCTATTGTAATTTTTTATTATCAAATGATTATCATAAATATTGATGATTCAAAAAATAAAACGATTGTTTTGGTTAAATAAATTTATTATTTTTAATAAAAATAATTGGCTTAGAAATTACATGCTTAATACTAAAAAGTTTAAAAAATTAAGTGAAGGTGAGTTATACGGCGATACAGAGGACCTAGTTGATAATTTATTTACTTTAGCTGATTCAAGACTAAAACAAGCAGCTACAAATACACCATTTAACAATCAAAAGACAAGAACGGAAATTGTTGACAACATATTAAACAATGAAAAATTTGACGAAATTATTGAAACTGGAACTTTGTTGGGCAACACTACTGAGTATTTTGCTAATAAGGACATTCCTGTAACAAGTGTTGAAATATCTGAATTGTATTTCCTCATTAGCAAGATAAGGTTCTTGGATAAAAAAAATGTCAATTTGATAAATTCTGATTCATCAAATTTTTTGTTCAATTTAAAACCATCAAAAAGAAAAATATTTTTTTACTTAGATGCACACTCGCAAGACTTTATTCCATTACAAAAAGAAATTTCCCATTGTTTAAAATTTGAAAATTCTATTATTTTAATTGATGATTTCAAAGTTCCTGAAAACGAAACTTTTGGTTATGACACATATGACAGTGTCGAGCTTTCAATCGAGAACTATGATCAGTTACTAAACCATGATTTATATTTTCCTAGTTATGACGCAAAAAAAGACTTTAACACAAGAGGATATGTTTTAATTGATATATCGGGTTCCTATAACAACTTGTTATCAAATGAAAAAAACCTTTTAAGATACAAAAAAACAGATTAATTTATAATATTCAAAAAATTTTGCCCTAAATAATTTAAGTTATTTAGAAAATATTCATAATTGAAAATAAATGTTGGGTCACAGCAATGTTCGATTCTAAATAAAAATGGATATGCAATTAGTAAATATTTAATTATGTTTTTGGATTTTGTTTTATCAGATAATAAATAAATTACTAAAAAGCAGACAGACATAATGTATATCCACCTTCCCCAATCAAATGCAAGCAAGAACAATGGAATGAATGACAGACCTATAAGAATAAGAATAGGAGCATTCATTAAAAATTTTTTATCAAAGAAATATGGAATTAGACTTATAAAAAAAAGCAATATATAAAAATAATATTCTTGTCTTCTTTCATTTATTACAATGTTTTGGGTTATTAGATAAGCAGCATTTAAATCCCAAACTATAAAGTCAAAAGATCCGTGACCGCAAAGATTAAATAGACCAAGTTCTCTAAGCTCTAAACACATTGAATCTCTCATCTCATAAAGTTCAGATTCTGTTGAAGAATACATAAAATATAATGAAATATATAAAATTGTTGGAATTACAAAAAGTAAATAATCTTTGATCTTTCTTGAATTTTTTATCTTAAAAAGGATGAAAAAAATTGTTGTTAAGAAAAAGAAGTTTACAGTATGTGAAAAAATTGCGACCGTATATATTAACGCACTCCAATATAGAAATTTTTTATCATTTGTTTTTGAATAAGCACCAAGGATTAACAGAGCCAATATACCCAAAATTTCTTTTCTAAAAGCTCCCTGAGAATCATAAATTGGAAATAAAAATGACGCAGGTGAAAAAATTAAAATAATTGAAATAAAATTTTGTTTTGTACTGAGAAAGATTTTATTTAAAAAGTAAAAAATTAAAGCATAAATTGAAATAAGTACGATCGAAATTATATCTAAAAGAATTTCAGGATTATTTGTAATATTTATGAATAATGTGCCTATCAAGCCCCTATTTATAAATCCGTAATTGTAATTTATTAACCAATCTGCTGTCATAAAAGAGTGACCCTTATTGTTATTTAATTCGATGTAGTATTTAAATAAAGGAATATAGATAATTAATAAAGATATACCTAAAAGATTTCTTTCTAACTTACTTTTTATCATTTTCAATTTTTTTCTATTAAATCAATCAACTCAATATATACTTTTGTAGAACCTTTTAAAGTTAAATGTACATGATCAAGATAATAAATATAAGGTTTCTCAAAAACTATACATTTATCTGAAGCTTTATCACACAAATATTTAGAAGTATCATACAAAATATAATTTACTAAATCTCCCTCTATTTCCCTTATAAATTTATCAGTTCTAACAGTATTTTTTTCCCAAGCTGAAAAAGGTATGAAAATTTCATTTATTTCGCCACCTTTTCTAGATAATAAAATTTCAGCTGGAGAAGGCTTCGTTTGCAACATGGTTGGGAATGGCTCAATAATAATTATGTTTTGTGAAAATGTGGAAAGTAGTTTTATGTTGTTAAACAAGACTCTATCTTTGTCTTCAAGTGAATAATTTGGAGAATAGTAAATGCTATTTTCATCTTCGAGATATCTATGTAGCTCAAGTGATAATACTATGAGATTGTTATTTTTGTTTTCTTTAAGAAATTCAAATATACAGTTTTTACATAAAATATTAGAATCAATTTCTTGAAAAAATGTTTCGTGTCGAGGTGAAAGAAATAAATAATTATAATCCTCTATGTCATTATTTGAACCAAAAAAATATTTAGAAATTGCAGCAATACTTGAATCTCCAATAAATATTAAATTTTTATCTTTTTTATTATCAAAATAGCAATTTTTTACTTTATTAAAATCATCATCCCAATTTGAAAAATTATCCCAACAGTTATAGTCAGAGAAAACAGATTCATTTTTATACAAAATATTCTGATCAAATTGTTGACTATAAACTCTGGTCGCTGAATTTTGGATATATAAAAACATACAAATTGTTATAAATGAACCAACCAATATTTGAGATCTAAATTTATTTATTTCTATAAGTCTGTATGATGAAAATCCCAAAAAAAGTAAAATAATCATAGCTAATGTAAGATCAAGAAAGTTAAAACCTTCTTGAAGTATTGACTGAGCTGGATCATTTATAACATCTACTGAGCTGGGATAAGATTCAAAAAATAAGTAATTCTCTTGATATCTAAAAATTCGAAAAAATGCAAATAATGGCTGATGTAACAAGTATATTGAGTATGAACTTAGTCCAATCTTTGAAACTAAATTGTTACTGAGTGCCTTTGTCAACAAAGTATCTTCTTTATTTGAAAAAATAATTAAAGATACACCTAAAAGAGTAATTATCTTAGGTTCTATATCATTTATCCAAAAATCATCAAAATAAAATAAAGGTATTGACATAAGAGGTAACCCTATTTTTTCTAAATGTTTAATTTTGATATTATTACTAATTATCATTATCAAAACTCCAAGCAATAGTTCCCAAATTCTATATTGAAGTTGATAAAATTTTGAAATATCTTGTACCTGTGTATTTATAAAAATCGAAAAAACAATAAATAATCCTATAAAATAGGAAAAATATTTTTTAAAGTATTTATATATAAATACTGACAAGATAGGAAAAATTAAATAGTACTGTTCCTCAATCGCTAGACTCCATGTATGAAGCAATGGCATTATTTTTGTTGACTCAGACACATAAAAATCTAAATTTTGAAAATGATAATTTGCGTAAAAAAACAATGAGGCAATTACTGACTTTAAATATTCTTCCATTGCTTTAGGAGTCAATAGCAAGTACGCAAAAGGTAAAGTTAATAAAATAGTTGAAAATAAAGCAGGTAAAATTCTTTTAATTCTTCTAAAGTAAAAGTTTTTAAAGGAAAAATAGCCATTATTAAGTTCAGAAATAATTATATTTGATATTAAATATCCTGATATTACAAAAAAAATATCTACACCAAGCCACCCTCCTTTGAATATTTCTATATCAGCGTGGTAAAAAACGACTGCTAAAACAGCAATAGCCCTTAATCCATTAATGTCATGTCTAAATGAAATTCTATTGATACTCGAAATATCAAAAAATCTTTGAAGATTTTGCATACCCAATTATATAAAAATTAAATGAACGGAGATAGTACTAGATTGTCAAAATTTAACTATTTTCACTAGTAAGGAAAGTTAATTGGAAACTTTGATAAAAAAGATGAAAAATTATGCGCATATATAATTAATAAAATTGTAATCAACGATATATAAATTTTATTATTTCTTAATCTATCTAAAAAAATAGCCGTAATAAAAGTCATTAAGTTGAACATTTGAATTAAGTAAGTTGATTTTATTGTATCTCCAGATCCAGTTGGATATCCTAACACGAACCATAAATATCCAAGCAATGAAAATAGAATTGAGTACTTTATAAAAAATACCAAAGCTTTATTTGAAATTTGTTTGTAACTCTTTAATGTTCCTATGAGTAAAATTACAAATGTAAACGTACTAACTAAATTTACGCGGCCTAAATAACTTCCAATATTTTCCTGACCTAATCCAATTTCCAAAAATCGACTTGTAAATGTAAAATAACCCCAGTAGTCACCCCACGTATCAGAATATAAGATTGGAAAAAACTGATTTTTAAAATAAGGTCTTATAGGGTTCGAAAAAATGTTTGTTCCAACACCCTCAAGAGAAAGTAAACTTCTAAGCCTATCAAAATAACCCTCATTAGTTGCTGGCATATTAAACGCAATAAATGAACCATACCTAAATAGATTTATAAAATAAAACCATCCGGAAATTAAAAAACCAACCGCGAATGATTTTGATAGGAAACTAAAGTACTCTCTTTTTACTTTTTTATCACATTTTATAAAATATATTATTAAGGAAGGAAAAAGTAAGAAAGCCCATTGTCTACTTAATGCAAGACA
>CEPU01071681.1_pt1 | contig 15298 bp, 11 predicted proteins | sample 530471 | NCBI WGS metagenome assembly CEPU01 (sample SAMEA2620194, study PRJEB7988) | marine metagenome | biome: marine biome (ENVO:00000447); feature: surface water layer (ENVO:00002042); material: "saline water (ENVO:00002010), including plankton (ENVO:xxxxxxxx)" | depth 5 m | reverse complement strand
TTCTTTAAATGCCATTTTCCAATTAATGATGTCTGATAACCATTATTTTGAAGGATTTTAGAAACAGTTAAAGAGTCCGGATCTAATGCGTCTGGAAGATTATAAACACCATTTATGTGACTATATTTTCCTGTAAGAATAGATGCTCTACTGGGCACGCATATTGAGTTTGTGCAAAACATGTTTTCTAAAACTATGCCTGATTTTTCTAATCTTTTAATTCCATCATTTTTCACGTAATCTGCTAAAATTCCACCATAAATACCCCATGCTTGTGATGTATGATCATCAGACATAATAAACAGTATGTTCGGTTTATCTAATTCATTTTTACCACAGCTTAAAAAAAATAAGAGAATAATAAAAAAATACTTTTTCACTTTAATCATTAATATAATAAACAGAAAATTAGAAATTAATTTTCAATAAATTAATCTGTGCATTTATAATTTCGATTTATTAAATTTAGATCTCAAACAACTATCATGACAAAAAATAAAATTTCAATTTTTTTAATTACTCTTTTTATAGTTACAATTTCGTGCAAAAACAATGACACTATTCAACCAAATATTGTTTTTGTTATGACTGATGATTTAGGCTATGCTGATCTTTCATCATATGGCTCCGATTTTATCAAAACACCTTTTTTAGATAGTATGGCTTTGGATGGAGCTAAATTAACATCATATTATTCTTCACAAGCTGTTTGCTCCGCATCTAGAGCTGCAGTTCTTACTGGAGCATATTCTAACAGAATTGGAATTAATGGTGCATTTGGGCCAAAGTCTAAAAAAGGAATTAATCAGAGTGAACTATTAATATCGGAAATGTTGAAGGAAAAGGGATACAGAACAGGTATTTTTGGTAAATGGCATTTAGGAGACGCTGATGAATTTAAGCCTACTCGACATGGTTTTGATGAATTTTTTGGAATACTTTTTTCTAATGATATGTGGCCATTTCACCCAGAATCTCCAAATGCATTTCCTGATGATTTAATGTTGTATAGAAATGAAAAACCAATTGAAGTTTTAATTGATCAATCTGATCTGACAAAAAGAATTACTGATGAAAGTATCAGATTCATAAATGAAAATAGTGATAACCCATTTTTCTTATATATTCCTCATCCTCAACCTCATGTTCCTTTGTTTGCATCTGAAGATTTTAAAGGAAGTACAGGTAAAGGTTTATATGCTGATGTGATTTCAGAGATTGACTACTCAGTCGGAAGAGTTTTAAAAGCATTGGAAGATAATGGAATAGCTGAAAATACTATTGTTGTATTTACATCTGATAATGGACCTTGGTTGTCATATGGTGATCATGCTGGTTCGTCTGGAATTTTTCGTGAAGGTAAGGGAACCGCATGGGAAGGTGGACAAAGAGTGCCATGTATTGTCAAATATCCAAAACAAATTAAGAAGGGTACTGTAATCGATGAACCACTGATGGGAATTGATTGGCTACCAACTTTCGCCAGTGTCACTGATTCTAAAATGTCTTCCAATAAAATTGATGGTAAAAATATTTGGCCAATCCTAACTTCAGAATCAAATGTTAGTCCACATGAAGCTTTATTTTTTTATTATAAATCTAATGAACTACATGCTGTTAGATCTGGTGATTGGAAATTATATTTTCCAAGATCTTACAGGTCATTAAACGGAAGAAATGGTGGAAAAGATGGATTTCCAGTTAAGTATGATCAAAATATTGTTTCTGAAAATGAACTTTATAATCTTAAAAATGATCCTAGTGAATTAGATAATATCATCAGTGATCACCCTGAAATAGCTCGAAAATTATCCATTATGGGTGATAATGCAAGAAAAGATCTTGGAGATAATTTAACGAATATTAAAGGCATTGGGACTAGAGATGTTGGAATGGTAAGAATGTAAATATGATAAGAAGAAATTTTATAAAAAACTCTATTATAGGATCTTTATCAGCTTCTTCATTGTTGAGATCTAAAACAGAAAAAATTCTAACTGATTTTAAATCAGTGCCAAGAATAATTTCAACATGGAACCATGGTGTTAAAGCAAATAGAGTTGCTTGGGAAAAATTAAAAAATGGAGAAGGTGGCTTAACAGCAGTAGAGTATGGAGTTAGAGATTCTGAAGATGATCCAAATGAAAGGTCGGTTGGATATGGAGGATTACCCGATCGAGATGGTAAAGTCACTCTTGATGCATGCATAATGAACTCTAATAATGATTGTGGTTCTGTTAGTTTTTTACAGAATATAAAGAATCCAATTTCTGTTGCTAGATTGGTGATGGAAAAAACCCCGCATATTATGTTGTCAGGCCAGGGCGCATATGATTTTGCAGTAAAGAATGGATTTAAAAAAGAAAATTTATTGACTAAACAATCTGAAAAAGATTGGAAAAATTGGCTAAAAACATCTGAATATAAACCTGTAATTAATTTTGAAAATCACGATACTATAAGTATGTTACTGATCGATTCAAATCATAATTTATTCGGGGCTTGTACAACTAGTGGTGCAGCTTGGAAAATGCATGGTCGAGTTGGTGATTCCCCGATAATTGGTGCTGGTCTTTTCTTAGATAATGAGGTTGGTGCTGCAGCGTCAACTGGTTTAGGTGAAGCTGTTATCAGGACAGCTGGAAGTGCAATGGTAGTTGAATGTATGAGAAATGGAATGTCTCCACTGGAATCATGTAAAGAAGTAGTAAATAGAATTTCTGAAATACATAGAAATAGACCCGAATGGGAATATTTACAAGTAGGTTTTATTGCACTCAGTAAAAGTGGAGATTATGCAGGTTATAGTCTCAAGAAAGGATTTAATTATGCATTAAGTGATGATAATAATGATTCGATTTTAGTTGATGCTAGCTATAAAATTTAATGGAAGAGTTAGTAAAATATTTAGGCAATTTTCATCCTGTAATCTTACATTTACCAATTGGTGCTTTTTTATTTACTTTTCTGTTATTTATATCACAAAAATATTTAAAAACAAACTTTGATTCTGCTGTAAGGTTAGGTCTTTTATTTTCATTTATTACATCCATTATTACTTCAATTTTTGGTTTCATTCTTCAAGCAAATGGTGAATATGATAAAATTCTTGTCGATCGACACATGTGGCTTGCAATTATTACAACATTATTAATTGGCTTAGTCTTGTATTTGCACAAAAAACAGAAGTCTTATAACTATATTTTATCTTCATTTATTTTATCAACACTTTTTTTGACTTTAACTGGTCATAACGGAGGAACATTAACTCACGGAAAAGATTATTTAAAATTACCTGAATTTAATAGTGAAGTTAAACTAGTGAATTATGATAGTATTCATGTTTTTAATAATGTTATTTCTTCAATTTTGGATTCAAAATGTGTTAAATGCCATAATCCTTCAAAAAGTAAAGGTAAATTGATGCTGACATCAATTGAAAAAATTTTAATTGGAGGTGAAAAAGGTGATATTATTAAAGCGAACTCTGTTTCTGAAAGTAGGCTTTATACTTATCTAAACCTCCCTCTGAATGATAAGATGCACATGCCACCAGATGGGAATGTTCAGCTTACTGAAAATGAAAAAGAGTTAATTAAGTATTGGATAGAAAAGGGAGCAGATTTTTATAATTATAAAAAAATCAGTGATGATAGTTATTCCAAAGCAATAATAAATTATTTACCTAATGAAAAATTAAGCGTAGATCCTCCAAAAAAAAATGATCTAATTAAATTAATTGAAAAAGATTTTAGATTAGAAAGATTTGGTAATAACTCTAATTTTATTGATGTTAAATTTCTTGGGGAAAGAATTAATCAAAAAGATTTTAATTTATTATCAAGAATTAAAAAAAATGTAAAAAGGTTAGATTTATCTGGAATTGATTTGAGCTCTATTTCTCTGAGTGGATTAAAGCAATATGAAAATTTAGCTTATTTAAATTTAAATAATAGCTCTATAAATTTTGATATTCTTTATAAAAATATTCCAGCAAGTGTCAAAACTTTAATAATTAGCAACAATATATTGAGTGTTGGAGATTTTGAAAAACTAATTACCAACCCTAATTTAAAAAGAGTATTTGCCTATAACACCTTAGTTGATAATGATGAAATTAATTCAATCACTACAAGTTCAAATAACAGAGTTTATTTCGGAGTTTCATTAGATGATTTTGCTTCAAATGTGCCTTTAAAAATTCCTGAATTTAAATTTGAATCCCAAACTTTATTCACAGATTCCCTAAAAATAGATTTAATTAGAGATATTAGTAATCCCATTTATAGATATACATTAAACGGTAAAGATCCAGATAGTTTATCTGAGATATTTAATTCTCATTTGAAAATTGATGAAACGTCTACTATAAAAGTAAAAGCATTTAAAAAAGGATCTAAGTCCAGCCCAGTAAAAGAAGTTAAATTTATTAAAGTTGTTGAATCAATTAAAGACATTAAATTATTATCAAAACCTGTCGAACCATACACTGGTGATAACATTTTAACAGATAATGTACTTGGAACCAGTGACTTTAGAGATGGTAAGTGGCATGGTTTTTTAAAATCAACGCCAAACAATTCATCAAACAATATTGTTGGGGACTTAATTGCTGAGTTTTCTCTGCCAAATAAAGTTAAAGAGATTGGAGTGTCTTGTTTGACTGAATATGGTTCATACATTCAATTCCCCTCAAAAATACAATTATATGATATCTCAAACGGTTACGAAAAATTAGTTTACGAGAGAAAAATTAAAAAAAGTATTAATCAACAAAATGCTCCAAAATTCATTTTTAAAATTCCAATTGATAACAAAATGAGTAGAGTTAAGTTGAAGGTCATAAGTAATAAACAATTACCAAAAGGTCATCCTGCTGAAGGGGAGCCAGCATGGCTTTTTATTGATGAAATACTTTTATTTTGATTGATATATTCACAAAATCAGACATGTTTTTTTACTGATTTACAATTTATTACAGGAAAAACCTACAATTTTAACATAAAATTCCCTTCGAATTTTATCTGTTATTTAAATTATTATTTATAAATTGCCGTCACAATAACTAAATTATTATAACAATTAATTTAAATTAAACACTTATGAAAACAAAAATCTTAAAGATTTGTACTAGTTTTTTGTTGTTTTTTGCTGTAACATTATCGGCATATGCTCAACAAATTTCAGGTACAGTTTCAGATGAAAACGGAGTTCCGCTTCCTGGAGCAACCGTTGTAGTTGAAGGAACATCTACAGGTGTATCTACAGATTTTGATGGAAATTATTCAATTGACGCTTCACAGGGCGATGTCCTTGTATTTAGCTTCGTTGGGTATACTTCACAGTCTGTTACCGTAGGTAGCTCCTCTACTGTAGATGTTAGTTTACAGCCAGATAGTGCTCTTGATGAAGTTGTCGTTACTGCATTAGGTTTAACTAGAGCAAAAAAGTCTCTTGGTTATTCAGTGTCAGAGATTACAGCTGAGCAGGTTAACACTATCAAAGACCATAACCTTGCTAATTCATTAGTTGGTAAAGTTGCGGGTATTAACATTACACAATCTGGTACAATTGGTGCTGGTTCTAGAATTGTTATTAGAGGTAACAACTCTTTGACAGGGAATACACAGGCATTAGTTGTGGTTGACGGTATTCCTATTAACCAAGATGGAATTAATTCTGGTGGTAGTCAATACAACAATATTATTACTGGTGGAGGTATATCGGATATCAACCCTAATGATGTAGAATCTATTTCTGTTCTTAAAGGTCCTAACGCTGCCGCTTTATATGGTGCAAGGGCTGGTAATGGTGTAATACTTATTACCACTAAGAAAGGAAGTTCAGAGTCTAAAATGGGTATAACTGTTAATTCAAATACAGTTTTAGAAGATCCTATGTTCCTTCCAGAACGTCAAAATATCTACGGTCAAGGAACAAGAGGTGCAGCTGCTACTGTTACAGCTGATATGGGTCGTAATTCTTACGGTCAACTAGCTGACGGTAGTCTTCAATTGTACTTTGATGGAACATCTAAACCATATACTGTACAGCCTAACAACGTAAAAGATTTCTATGACACTGGTGTAAAATCTATCAATTCAATTTCTATTTCCAATGGAAATGAAAAGTCTAACATGAGATTTTCATACACCAACAATACCACAACAGGTATTTTACCAAATTCATCGTTGAATAGTCATAACTTTAATGTTAGAGCTATGTCTCAATTGACTGATAAGTTATCTATTGATGCAAAAGCAACTTATTTCACTCAAGAATTAAATCATAGAGCTAGGACTGGATCTGAAGGTATCACTAGGTTAATTAATGGTATGCCAACAACAGTTAGAACGTCTGATCTTAGAAAATATCAAAAAGATAATCCTGCTACTGATGCAGATTATGCTGTAATTGCCTATGATAGGCCAGGAACATCAACTGGTAACCCATATTGGTTACTTTACAATGATATTGATGATGAAAATAGAGGTAGATTTTTTGGTTTTGCCAAAATTAATTATGAGTTTACTGATTGGCTTTCAGGATTTGTCAGAGTTGGTACTGATATCACTGATATTACAAGTTACTGGGTAAGACAACCTGGTCACCATTATTATCCTCAAGGTCGTCTTGAAAGAACAACAAGTAATAGTGGGGAATTAAACTCTGAGTTTTTACTTACAGCAAAAGGTGATCTGTCTGATGAAGTAAATGTTGTATTTAATGTTGGTGGAAATATGTCTAAAAGAACATATGAAGCCATGCGTAATTTCGGTGATGATTTTAAATTGAATAGTAAAGCCTTTTTATCTAATACATTAATACAAGAGTTTACAGAGACTCCGCAACAAATTAAAAAGGTAAATTCATTATACGCATCTGCTAACTTCGCTTACAATAATTGGGCGTATTTAGATATTACAGCAAGAAATGACTGGTCTTCTACACTTGGTGCTGATAACAGATCATATATGTATACATCTGTAAATTTAGCTTTATTATTACAAGATTATATAGATCCTAACAAAGAGTTATTTGATTTATTTAAAGTTAGAGCTTCTGTTGCTAACGTTGGTAATGACACAAGTCCTTATCAGTTAGTTCAAACATTTAGTGTTCCTGGTCAAGGATATCTTGGTCTGACAACATTAAATTCTCCATCAACTAGGTTAAATCCTGATCTTAAGCCTGAGAATATTGAATCTACAGAGTTTGGTTTAGAGTTGTCTTTGCTTGATAACAATCTAACTTTTGATTTAGCTATATATGATATCACAACAACTGATATGATTTTTAGTGTACCTGTTCCTGCTGCAACTGGATATTCATTCTTCTTAGAAAATGTCGGTGAAGTAACAAACAAGGGAGTTGAAATGTCATTAGGATATAATATTATAAATACTAGCGATCTTAGATGGAATACTACATTCTTTGCCTCTAAAAATGAAAATAAATTAGTCTCTTTAATTGATGATTTGGATACATTAGTTTATTTCCAAACTAATAGCGGAAATATTAATTCACAAGCAAAAGTTGGAGGCGGAATAGGTGACCTTTATGGAACAGTCTGGGAAAGAGATTCAAGTGGAAATAGAATTGTTGGTGCTGATGGAAAACCACAACAATCAAATCCTGATAATTTCTTAGGTAATGCTCAACCAGATTGGTTAGCAGGTCTTACCAGTTCATTAAGCTACAAAAACTTATCTCTTCAATTTGTAATTGATGGTCGTTTCGGTGGCGTGGTGTATTCTGGTGATTCATCTTACGCTGATGCATACGGTACATCAGAGAGATCACTACAATACAGAGAATCTGGTGTAGTTCTTGACGCTGTTGATCCAAATGGAGCAGCTAATACTGTTTCTATAACAGGACAAGAATATTGGCAAAGACTTGCTGATATAGCTGAGCCTTATGTTTATGAGCAAGATAATGTAAGATTAAGAGAAATTGCTCTTGGATATTCATTTGGTGATGTTAGTTCTCTAGGTCTTGAAAGTTTGAATGTTCAATTGATTGGAAGAAACTTATTCTTTTTCAACAAGAAAGCAGAGGACATTGATCCAGAAGCTATGCTTGGCACAAATGTTGCTGGTCAAGGTATAGCATTAGGTAACTTACCAACTCTTAGAAGTGTAGGTCTGAATGTAACTCTTAAATTTTAAATTTTAAAAAAAATTAATAATTATGAAAAAAGTAATTTTTATAGCATTTAGTTTTTTATTTATCGTGTCATGTACGTCTGATTTTGACGAGATAAACACAAAACCAGATGCTTTAACAGCTGCTGATGTTAGTGCAAAATATTTTGTTACTGGTGTTCAGCAAAAATTCTATGCTCCAAATAGATTTCCATATTGGAGAGGACCTTTGATCCATTTTGATAGATTCTCTGGAATGCATCCATTTGGATATAAAGGAAACTGGTGGAATGATGGTATGGGTTATGTATATCATGCTGCATACACTAATGCCACTTGGGGATGGATGTCTGGTTACAACAGTGAACTTACAGCTTTTACAAATTTTGTAAAGCCTGGGGGAACTCTTGAAAATCAACAATATTATGCAATTGCATTAATTATGAAAGGTCTTTATTATCAAAGATTTTCAGATGTTTTTGGAATGGTTCCTTTCTCAGAAGCTTCAGATCCTGATATTGTAACACCAGTTTTTGATGATCATAAAACAATTTATGATGGTATTATAGCAAGTTTAGATGAAGCTATTGGAATTATTGGTAATGCAACTACTACAGGTGAAGGACCACAGCTTTTAGGTGAGAATGATTTATTCTTTAACGGAAATATGCAAGATTGGAAAAAGTTAGCTAATAGTCTTAAATTAAAAGTTGCTCTAAGAGGACATGGCGCTGGAGGTGCTGATTACAGTGCTAAAGTTCAAGAAGCAATAACAGGTGGTGTTCTTGGAGACAAAGATGCTACTATTCCAAGAGATACTGAAATTTCACAATGGGCTAGTGCTACATACGGAGATATATGGCATAATTTCTATGGTGGTGGTAGATGGCACTTAGGTAGTACTTTGGTTGATTTATTAAGAGATAATAATGATCCAAGATTATCTAAATATGCAAAACCAATAGCTGGTGGAACATTTGTATTTGCAAAGCCAACTACTGGCGATTTAGTAGCAATGTATGACAAGCATATTGCTTACATGGAAGGTCATTTAACTGATTCAGATGTAACTTACACAAAATCAGTTGCTGGTGATGGTACTGTTACAATCACTACTGGAGCAGGTCCTTTTTATGTAGGTCAGCCAAGTAGAACTAATGGGAATATTAAAAATATGTTATTTCCAGATCTATGGTCACACCCAGCTGATATAGTAACTCAGAAGAAAAATGAAGGAAAACCAATTTTCCCTTTCTTAGTGTTTACTGCTGCTGAGTCTCATTTCTTAGTAGCTCAAGCAGCTACTTTAGGTATTGGTTCTGGAGCAAATGCACATTACCAGGAAGGTATTAAGCATGCTATGCGATTATGGGGTGTAAGTGATGCTGATGCTGCTACATATTTAGCTAACGAGCCAATGGGATCATTAACTGGTACTGGAGACTTAGAAAAGATTGCTTCGCAAAGATATTTAGCTAACTATACTGATGGCTTAGAAGCTTGGGCTGTTGTAAGAGATACAGGTTTCCCAAAAATCTACAAAAATACTACTGGTACTGGATATATTCAAAGTAATACAGTTTCTGATTCAGATATTTATGAATTAGGAAGTATGAATGGAGCATATCCTCAAAGACTCAGATATGGTGCTGGAGCTTATAATAAAAATTCCGATAATGTTAATGCTGCGAACACTGTTCAAGGTGCTGACAAAATGGGAACTAAGCTTTGGTGGGCTAAATAATAAGTTTTACTTATTAATAAAATTAAAAAGAGGGGTTTTCCCCTCTTTTTTTTTATTTTGCCAATTAGTAAATATGAATAACTTTTATCTAAATTTCTTTATTGCGTTTATATTGTTTTTTTCTCTAAATGCGCAGAATCACCCTCATTCACACAAACATATTTATAATGATTTGCATCATTGGGAAATACCAAGTAAAGATCCTGATAGAATTATTCTAACCTTCAATGGTGATCCATCTACAAAAAGAGCTGTAACATGGAGAACTGATTCTTCAGTTAATGAAGCAATAGCTCAAATAGCAATAGCAGGTGTTAGTTCAAAATTTACTGATAATGCTATAACATATATTGGTTTAACTGAAAAATTCGATCTTGGACTATATAAAACTAATAAGTCATTATTAGTTAATTATCATAGTGTTCTTTTTGAAAATTTAGAACCTAATACCATTTATGCATACAGAGTCGGAGATGGCGAAAATTGGTCAGAATGGATCCAATTTAAAACAGCTAATAATGAGTATAGCCCAACTCAATTTGTTTATTTTGGAGATGCTCAAAATGATATTCTAAGTCATTGGTCAAGGGTTATAAGAATGGCTTATCAAACTGCACCTGATGCTTCATTTGTTATTCATGCTGGTGACCTAGTTAATACGGCTCATAAAGATTATGAATGGGCACAGTGGTTTAAAGCTGGAGGTTTTATTCACAGTCAATGGACAGCTATCCCTGTTGTTGGTAATCATGAATTTCAGGCCATTAATGATTCAAGCCCTAGAAAATTATCAATGCTATGGAAACCTCAGTTTACCCTTCCTATTGAGGAAAATTTAGATGAATTGCTTCACGAAACTGTTTATACTGTTGAATATCAAGATATATTAATTATTGTGCTAAATTCTACAGGACATTTTGAAAAGCAAACTGAATATATAGAAAAAAAATTAAAAAATAGTACTGCTAAATGGAAAATAGTTACTTCTCATCATTCTGTTTTTTCACCGGCTAAAGGAAGAGATTTTGAGTATGCTAGAAAAAACTGGAAACCTTTATTTGACAAATATCGGGTTGATTTAGTTTTAAATGGACATGATCATACTTACGCAAGAGGTCATAGTCCTGTAAAAAGCTCTAAAATTGATGAAAATGGTAATTTTAATTCATTATATATCACATCTGTAAGTGGACCAAAGCAATATAGCATTGAATATGATAATTTTATTAAATATGAAGAAGATGGCTATAAGCTTGGTAAGACTGGAGAACAAACTCAATTTTTTCAAGTAATAAGCATAGAAAACAATCAATTAACATATGATGCTTACACAACATTAGGTGATTTATATGATAGAGTTGTAATTACAAAAGATTTTTCAACTGGAATAAAAAATATTTCTGATTAGTTTAGAGTTTTAAATGAGCTCAATTAATTATTCAAATTTGAAAATAAGAAAAGCAGTTTTGTCTGATCTTGATAAAATTATGAGAATCATTTCCTTGTGCACCAAACACATGATTTCTAAAAAAATTTTTCAGTGGGATGAAAATTATCCCTCAAAAAACATTTTTAAAGAAGATATTGATAATGGTTATTTAATGGTACTATTATTGGAAAGTGATATAATTGGATGTGTATCCGTTTCAAATGTTATGGATGATTTCTATAAAAAAATAGAATGGAAAATAGAATCTAATAATAGTTTATATGTCCATAGGCTAGCAATTAACCCCCAATTTCAAGGTAACGGCTATGCGAAATATGTTATGAGTTTTATTGAGAATATTGGTAAAAAAAATAAGTCTAAATCCGTTAGGCTAGATACTTTTAGTTTAAATGAAAAAAATAATAAATTTTACTCGAATTTAGGTTATTTAAAGCTTGGTCATATTTATTTTAGAGATCAAAGTGATATGCCATTTAATTGTTATGAAAAACTGTTAAAATAGTTTGTTTATTTTTACAAAAAATATAAATGTCTAAAAAGAAGCCAGATCAAGTAGCAGATAATCCAAGTACATTGCCTTATGCATCCAATGTTGGAGCACCCGCTATTAAACCATCAAACTTAACATCATTTAAAGAAGAGAAGCTTTCAAAAACAAATAAGTATTTTTCTTCTAGATATGAAGAAATTAAGGAAGAGTATAAAAAATTGATGGAGTCCTATGAATGGAATAAATTGATTTATAACTGTAGTTTTAGTTTTAAACCTGATAAAGGAGAAATTTATCATCTTTATCAAAGAGACGATCAAAATTTATTTCTTTCCATAATTGGCCCTGATGAGTGGGATGAAATTTACATTGGATCATTTAGATTAGATTCAAATGATAAATGGGAGAAGGTAGATATATAGTTTATTATGACAACTATAAGTTTAAGTCCTGCAAAAAAAATCTATTTTAGTTCAGATAATCATCTTGGATCACCAAATAGAGAAATAAGTCTTAAAAGAGAAAAAATATTTATCTCATGGCTTGATAAAATAAAATCTGATGCTCAAGCTATTTTTTTTCTGGGCGATTTATTTGATTTTTGGTTTGAGTACAAAACTGTTGTCCCTAAAGGCTTTACTCGTCTTTTTGGAAAATTGGCTGAGCTCTCAGATTCAGGAATTGATCTTTTTTTCTTTGTTGGAAATCATGATTGTTGGATGAAGAATTATTTAGAAGATGAAATTGGGTTTAAAGTTTTTAAAAATTCCTGCGAATTTAAGATTGATGATAATAATCTTTTAATTGGCCATGGTGATGGTTTGGGACCGGGGGATATAAAATATAAATTTTTAAAACTTTTATTTAGGTCTAGTATTTTAAGAAAGCTCTTTTCTTTTATTCACCCTGATATTGGCATTTCATTAGGAAGATTTTTCTCGGACAACAATAAAATTCTTTCAGGAAATAATAGTCCTTTTGAATCAAAAGAGAAAGAAATGTTATATACATATTGTAAAAATGTATTAAAGACAAAACATTATGATTACTTTATTTTTGGCCACAGACATTTACCACTTGAATTAGATTTAGGAAACAATTCAAAGTATTTTAATACAGGTGACTGGATTTCTCATTTTTCATATTTAGTGTATGATGGCACATCATTCACTCTTAATTATAACAATAAATAAGTTTGATTGAGAATAAAAAAACTGAATATGAAAACACTATTATTGTTGGTGTTGTCAATAGAGATCAAAATGAAGCTGTAGTAAAAGATTATTTAGATGAACTTTCTTTTTTGTCAGAAACAGCTGGGGGAGTAGTAAAAAAAAGATTTATCCAGAAACTTGATAGTCCTAACCCAAAAACATTTATAGGTTCTGGAAAAATATCTGAAATACAGATATTTAATAAAAAAAATGATATAAGTTCTGTAATTTTTGATGATGAATTATCCCCTACTCAACAAGGTAACTTAGAAAGAATTTTAAAATGTAAAATTATTGACAGGACAGGCCTTATCCTTGATATTTTTGCTCAAAGAGCAAAAACAAGTTACGCTAAAAATCAAGTTGAACTAGCACAATACCAGTATTTAATGCCTAGATTAAAAGGACTTTGGACTCACCTTGAGAGACAAAAAGGAGGTATTGGAATGAGGGGGCCTGGTGAAACTGAAATAGAAACTGATAGAAGAATTGTTAGAGATAAGATAAGTTTACTAAAGAATAAACTTAAAAACATAGACAAACAAATGTCGGTTCAGAGAGGAAATAGAGGAAGTCTAGTAAGAGTATCACTAGTTGGTTATACTAATGTTGGAAAATCAACTTTAATGAATATTATATCAAAATCAAATGTTTTTGCAGAGGACAAACTATTTGCAACTTTAGATACTACTGTCAGAAAAATAGTAATTGAAAATTTACCTTTTTTAATTACAGATACAGTTGGGTTCATTAGAAAATTACCAACTCAATTAGTAGAATCATTTAAAAGTACATTAAATGAGATAACTGAGTCAGATTTAATTCTACATATTGTTGATGTTTCACATCCTAACTTTGATGATCATATTGACTCAGTTAATCAAATTTTAGAACAAATTAAATGTGCAGAAAAACCCAGTTTATTAGTTTTTAATAAAGTTGATAAATTAAATGAAGAAGAATTAGAAAATTTCAAGTTTAAAGAGAATGGTGAAATAAATTTATTTATCTCTGCGCAAAATAAAATAAATATTGATGAGTTAAAAATAAAGCTTTACAGTGAGGTTAGAAAAATTCATATTCAGAGATTTCCCTACAATAATTTTCTATATCCTGATTTGAATTAAATTTTTAAATTAACTCCGATACCCATAACTTCACGAACCTGCAATCTCTTTATAGAGTTGTCATCATAAATAAACTGTAAAATTAAATTAGTTGTTAAGTATTTATTGACTTTCATTGTTGTGTTTATTGTGTAATCTAAGTCAATATTTCCTGGGTTTTCAAGGTAATCTGAATATAAGCTAATTCTGTTGGATACCTCAACATTTTCAATAAGTTCAAACTTAAAGTAGGATCTCAAAGATGCACCAAGTTCAAATCTACTATTAGAACCTTTACTTACACCAAAGTATTGTTTACCGTCAGAGAGATTTTCAGTAAATGTTCTATTAACCATAATTAATCTTCCTGTAGCAGGGGCAAAATTTACCCACAAATCTTTAGTTTTTCTCCAATATAAACCGACACCAATTTGCAAATAAGCTGGGGAGAAAAAACGTGTTAGTTCAGTTCTTTCTTCCTCTCCGCTTGAATTTTTTCTGAATCTATAACCCTTTGTCCATTGAGTCTTAAAGTTTACAAAAGATGAATAGCTCCAATTTCCAATTAAGTTATTTGTAAATTTTTTGCCTAAAAGAGAGTTTAACTCTAGCCTATCATCTGTTTTCTTTAAGTATTTACTACCACCAATACTGTTTAAACCATATGCAGTTATTACTTTAGTATCCCAATTCCAACCATTGTTTTCAAAATTAAAGTCATAATCAATTTTAATTGTTCCTGATAAACTTGTTTGACCTCCTGCAGTCCAATAACTATAACTTGATTGGTTTCCTAAAAAAGTAAATTTTCCAGAACTATTCCAATTACTTTTTACTATGGTTGAGTCAGATAGATTTTCCTGAGATAAAGAATTTATGGAAAATAAAATAAATAAAAAATTAAAAAAGTATTTAATCATTTTCTCTTATAAACTGGAACAGCAGAACATGCCTCACCAAACATGATTGATTTTGCAATAGGTTGAAGCTTTTCAATTATTAACGAATAAAAGTAATTATTGTCAGAAATATCTGAACAACCTTTAATAATTATAGGTTTATCAATAAATAGTTTTTCATCTAAGCTTTTTATTCCATCAATTATTTGATAATTTTTAAATTCATTTTGATTTCCAATAAAATTTCT
>CEPU01084939.1_pt1 | contig 16056 bp, 12 predicted proteins | sample 530471 | NCBI WGS metagenome assembly CEPU01 (sample SAMEA2620194, study PRJEB7988) | marine metagenome | biome: marine biome (ENVO:00000447); feature: surface water layer (ENVO:00002042); material: "saline water (ENVO:00002010), including plankton (ENVO:xxxxxxxx)" | depth 5 m | reverse complement strand
ATTGTAAATCATAGATATTTTTCACTTTGAATATCTTAAAAAGTTTATTGTATCGATTTTTTAAACTAAATTCTGATATTGATTTATCAATATTCTCATAGTTGAATTTTAAAAATTTTTCTAATGTTAAAGAGACAGCATGACCATGACTAATCCCATATAATGATGTAAATGGATAAGAAACTGCATGTGGTGCAGTAGTTTTAGATATACTAATTGCCTTGCCCGAATACATCGCTGCTAGAGCCATATTATTAGAGTTTGAAATCGATGGTTTTTTTAAAAAATCAATATAATTTGACAATGATAAATCTAGAGATTTGTATGCAAATTTTAGACTATCACTAGTTGATCTAACAGAAATAATAGACTCTACGGCCTGAGATATTGCATCAAATCCAGCTGAAGATTTTAGTTTATTTTTATTTTTGACTAAAATCTGAGGAATTAATGAAAAATAATTAGGTATTAGATTTTCACCTTCAAGTGAATATTTAATTTTATTAATATAAATTACCGCATTAGAGGTAACTTCTGCCCCAGATCCAGCTGTGGTAGGAATTGTGAATAACTTTGCATATTTTTTATCAGTTAAATGATTACTTTTAGTAATTTTAAAAATTGTATTTTTTTCAATATTTTCAATATTAGCAATTTTTGCATAATCAATAACTGATCCTCCCCCGATAGCTAAAATTAAATCGGGTTTATATTTATGTATACTGTTAATTAATTGTATTAATTCTTTTATTTCTGGATAATAAGATTTTTTAAAGAAATATTTGATATTATGGTCTTTTAAATATTTCTTTAAAAAATCTTTTGCTCCAGATTTAAAATAGGAATTTTTACCAGAAATTATAAAAATTTTTTTTTTTAAATAAGTGTTAAAAAAATACTTAAGTTCACATAATTTTAAATATCTTCTATCGATCACGAATTACAAAACTCTTTTTTTATTTGAATAAAATTTTTTGGTCGAATTAAATTTTTAAAAGTGCCAGCCTTAATTTTTACCTCTAAAAAAGCAGGTCCTGAACAATTTAAAAATTTAATTAAGGTTTTTCTTAAATCTTTTTGATTATCTATATTATAATATTTTTTATATCCGAAACCAAGAGATAAACTTTTAAAATTAATTTTATTTGCAGTCGTTTCTTGTACACCAACAGATTCGTGAGCGTTATTATTTAATAATATATGTTTTAAATTTTTATTTGAAAACTTTCCAATTGTTCTCATAGATCCCATATGCATTAATAGAGACCCATCACCATCAAGACAATACACTTGTTTTTTAGTTTTTAATGAAACCCCAAGCGCAGTCACAGCCGCATGTCCCATACCACCTACCATATAAAAATCTTTAGAGTTATAACTTTGTAAAGATTTTCTAACTTGGTATAATTCTCTTGAAGTGTAACCTGTGGTAGAAATTATTTTTGATTTATTTGGAATAAGATTTAAAAATTCTTCAATAAATTTTCTTCTTAATATCTTATTTTGATTACTAATTTTAGATTTACTTATTGTTTTTTTAATTACATTATTTGTGAATAATATTGCAACTGGCTTGTTATTGATTTTAGCATATTTGACCAGTTTGTTAATTTTTTTAATATGATCTTTTTTTTTTATAATTATATATTTAATATTCATTAATTTTAAAAGATTTGTTGTAATATTGCCTTTGGTCATATGTTGTGGTTCATCTTTTGAATTTGGAGAACCACGCCACCCAATTAAAAAAAGTAGTGGGATTGAGTAAACCTTTCTATGAGCTATAGAGACAATTGGGTTTATAGAATTTCCTAATCCAGAGTTTTGCATATATACACAGGGAATTTTATTAGTAGACAAATGGTAACCTATAGCCAAAGATACAGCAGAACCTTCATTTGTAGCAATTATGTGCTGATCCTTTTTTTTCGAACATAGATAGTTAGATAAACTTTTGAGGATACTGTCTGGAACACCAGTATAAAAATTTATTTTATTTTTCTTGAGAATTCGGATTAATTCAATTATGTCAATCATATTAATGTTAATAGATGATAATAGTGTTAATTCAAAAAATTACTACTTAAACTCAATCTAATTCTAAAAATTTGTATTGCAATTAAGTAATGTATATTTTAAGTAAATTAAAATTCGGTGTTAAAAAATTTCAAAATAATATCAGACTATAAAGATAGACTAAATTTGACAATATTATTTCTATTGTTGTTAATAGCTACCTTTGTTGAGCTTTTAGGAATTGGATCCGTACCAATATTTGCAACAATAATTGTTGACCCTAATATTCTATTAAAAAAATTACCAGAAGGTTTGAACTTTGATTTTGTGACCAATTTAGATAAAAAAGAACTAACCTTGTATTCTTCAATAATCATTTTAGCTATATTTTTATTAAAAAATTTGTTTTTAGCTTTTTTGAACTATTTCAACGGAATAGTTCAAAAAAATCTAAGATCTAACGCCTATAATAAGTTGTTTAAAGTTTACATCAGCTTAGATTATGAATTTCATATTCAAAAAAATCCAACGGAATTAATAAGAAATATTACAACTGAAGTTAGCAGGGCAGTATACTATGTGATGGGTTATGTGCTTCTAATTAAGGAGGCACTTATAATATTAATGATTTTTGGATTATTAATTATTGCAGATACAACAATTTCGTTAATTTTATTTTTTGTATTGGGATTTGTTTCATTTATTTTTTTTATGACAACCAGAAGAGGTGCCAAAATCCGTGGTAAAATTATACAAGATTTTTGGGCAAGACAGATAAAATCTTTAAATCATGGAATTGGTTCAATAAAACAAATTAAAATACTTGGTAAACAAAATTTCATGCTCGATATTTTTAAAACTAATACAAAAATAATTGAAGATTATAATTTCATACAAGGATTCATAATTACTTTGCCAAGACTTTTCTTAGAGGTTGTTACAATATCTTCGATTGTTATTGTTTCTTTTTTATTTATTTATTCCGATAGATTAATAGAAGATTTTATTCCTTTAATAGCTTTAATAGCTGTATCAGGAGCAAGATTGATTCCAAGTTTTAATTCAATTTCTCAATCTATTGCAGGTATTAAATTTAACTCTCCTTCATATCATTTAATTGTAAATGAATTAATGTTATCTAATAAAGATAATAAAGTTAAAAATGATTCTAAAACAAAAATCAGTTTTGATAAATCTATAGAAATAAAGAATTTGAGCTATAAATATCCACAAAGTGAAAACTTTGTTTTAGAGAATATAGATTTAAAAATTCAGAAAGGTGAAATTATTGGTTTATCTGGAGTTTCAGGTGAGGGTAAGAGTACATTACTAGATTTAGTTTGTGGATTATTAAAACCAACCAAAGGCCAAATTTTTTTCGACGATAAAGATATTAATGTTAAAGAGAATGATTGGTCTCACATAATTGGTTATGTGCCCCAAGAAATATATCTTTTAGATGGCTCTATAAAATCAAATATCGCTTTTGGAGTAGAAGATGAAAATTTTAATTATAAAAATTTTGAAAACTCATTAAAATTTTCTCAAATTTATAATTTTATAAATTCTTTAAGTGAAAAAGAAATGACAAATGTTGGTGACAATGGAATTAGACTTTCTGGTGGTCAAAAACAAAGGATAGGAATAGCCAGATCTTTATATTTTAATCCTAAATTATTGATTTTAGATGAGCCCACAAGCTCATTAGACCTTAAAAATGAGGAACTTATATTAAAAGATATCTTTAAGCTTAAAGATAAGATGTCAATAATACTAATTTCTCATAGAGAAAGTGCTTTTAAAATTTGTGATAGAATTTATAGATTAGGAAATAAAAACTTAAAAGAGATATAATTATATGCAGTCCCAATCAATTGGATAATCCTTAGGTATATTTTTATTTGATTTTCTATTTATTAAAAGATTGAAATATTTTGGTAAGATTCCACCTCCAGGTCCTTTAATACACACATTATTTTTTGTAAATTTTTGTCCTTTTTTAATCGACCTTAAAGCGTATAAACATTTTCTTTGAGAATTAATTACCACATATTCACTTGGTTGGATTCTTTTTTGTCCATCACCCAGTATATGATTTGTATTTTTAGCAATATTAACTAGTTGTTTAAATTCATCTGGTTCACTAGATAAAATATGATCTGGACCTTCATAAGATTTATTTAGAGTAAAATGTCTTTCTATTATATTTGCACCTAATCCCAATGAAATGTAAGATATTTCCAAACCAGGAAAGTGATCAGAAAGCCCGACAGGTATATTAAAATTATTTTTTAAAGTTTGAATGGCTTTTAAGTTCATTTCTTTCTCATTAGCTGGATAACTAGACAAACAATGTAAAAGTATCAAATTTTTATTTCCAGTCGATCGAAATTTTTCTACTGCATCCTCGACAAGTGATAAAGTGCCCATACCGGTAGAAAGTATAAGTGGTTTTCCAGTTTTTCCAATCTTTTCAATTAAAGGTAAATTTACCAAATCTACAGATGCCGTCTTAAAAAAATTTACACCTAGCTTAATAAGAAAATCTACATTTTTTTCATCAAATGGTGTTGAAAAAATCTCTATTCCCTTTTTTTTGGCATATCTGAAAATTTCTTTAAACAATTTTTCGTTCAATGAAAGCCGATCAAACATATCATATATATTTTCTTGAAGCCCATCAGCTTCTTCAGCATATTTTACTGCTTTTGTTTCTTTTGAAACCCTATTTTTAGCATTAAAAGTTTGGAATTTTATTGCATCACAATTAATCCTTTTTGCTTCATCAATTAATTTTTTAGCAATTTTTATATCACCGTTGTGATTTAAACCGGCTTCAGCTATTAAATATGGGGCGTGTCCATCTCCAACTTTCTTCTTACCTAAATTTACATTTTTATTTAACATATTATCTATATGATTTTTTTTTACCTGTGTATCAATAGAATTTTTATCGCATAATATATTTACTAAATCTATAGTTTTATGAAAAAGTATTTGACTATCAGCATAGTTAAACTCACCACCTGTTCCAAGAGAATATAATTGTCTAAATTTAGATATATGATTTAAAGTTTTAGATAATTCATATTTATAATCTGTAAACTGAACTGGATAGACAAAGTCCTCTTTATTTTCAGTAAAATCATACACTTCATTTACTTTTTTAATCAATCCTACTTTTAATAAATCTTTTATAACGATATTCTTTATTTTTGATGAGCTAAGACTATCTATATCATCATTTTTAGAATAAGCTATTTCAGCACTTAAATATGTTTTATTTTTTGGACCAATAAATTTAGTCATACTTTTATGTTCAGATATTCTGTTAAATAATATTTCTTTTGATGAGTAATATATCCAATTACATTTTTTTGGCAGAACTCTATTTTTTTTTATTGCAACGTAAGCAGTTCTAATGCCTCTAAATTTAAGAAAACTTTTATGACCAAGCAATCTAGATGTAAGAGTTATAGGTAGACTTGATATTATAATAGTATCATCAGATATACTAAGTTTCTTTCCATTTGAAAATTTTATTTCTTTTATTCTGTGATTTTCATTTATTAAAGAGTCTACGTTATGATTTAAATAAATCTTACCTTTATTATTTAAAATCTTATTCTTAATATTATCATAAACTGATCCTGTCCCATATTTACCAACTGCTGCGTATTCTGTATTATAAAAAGGTTCAATCTTCTTACGAAATGAAATTCTTTTTGGAGCCCATTCAGATGTCATCTTTTCAGTACTAATTCCCCATACTTTCGCGGGATAATTATCAAAAAACATTTTTGCCAGTGTTGGACCTACCTGAGATATAACGTGTTCCTTAAAATTTGTAGAAGTTGTTCCTTTTTTTAGATTTTTAATTTCTTTAAGTATTTTTTTTTTATCTAACTTGTCAAAATATTTAAACCCTTCCATTGAGAATGGGTAATCGTATAGTTTTGAAAAATTTTCATTATAAGTATTTTTAGCCCAAAATTTTCCTTCTACTAGCAAGTGTCCAAAATTTTTTTTCCAAAATTCTTTCATTTTTTTGTCAGGTGTGTGAAAAATATGAGGTCCAGTATCAATTGTAAATTCACCCCATTTCCATGATCTGCACATACCACCCGTTATTGAGTTTTTTTCATAAAGTTCTACATCCCAATTTTTTTTTGAAAGTTGCCATCCAGCTATTAAACCTACTGGACCACCTCCTAAAATTATTACTTTTCCTCTTTTTTTTTTCATTACTAAGTTTTAATAATTAATTTTGAAATATCTAATATTTCTCTTTCTTTATTTTTTTTAAAGCTTCCTTTCCCATCTGCTATACCCAAAACTTTTTTTGGTGAATTTACATTATCAACTATTATAGATCCACTTTTACCTAAAATACCTTTTTTAATAAGATTATAATTTTTTGAAATTTTAGACTTTACTAAATTTAAATTATTAAAAACCTCTGTAGAGCTGATGTTTTCTAAATAACCATTATAAGCAGGTGTTACATCTAACCTAAATAAATTTATATTCTTTTGAATAGCAAGATCTAATGCTCTTTTTTCAAATATTCCTTTTCCAACATCAATTACTATTACATTTGATTTAAATTTCTCAACATGGTTGGATTTAATTATAGACTTTCCATTTGTAGCTCCAATTATTAAATCGAATTGTCTTAAATTTTTATCAAAATTATTTAATTTTATAGCTTTTGCCATTGTAGCTTTTGGAGATAATGCATTAATAGAAAAAACAATTTTATCTAAAATTTTTTTATCACGCCTATACATAAAGACATTTCCACCACTCTCAACAATTTTTTGAGATATTTTAAAACCAATATTTCCTGAACCAAGAACTAGAACATTTTTTCCACCAACTCCTCTAACATCATTGGTATAAATAGAATTAATTAAAGTTTCACAAGCCTGTACAGCTAAATCATTACCTTTGTACATAAAAATTTTGGTTTTTTTAATTGTGTCTTTTACTGATCTTTCAATGTTTACTAATTCAGATTTTTTCTTAGAAAAAACTTTCTTTTCAACATCAACAAGCACAAAATCTACTTTACCATCAATTAATTTTGAAATTTTTTTTGCATGATAATTACTAAATATAATTGCTCCAAAATAAATAAATCTTTTATTTTCATTTATCGGGGTAATGTAAAAACGATTTGTCTCTTTTTTAACAGTGTTTCCAAAATAAAATACTTTTTTCTTTTTTGATTTTTTTAATATTAAGATTTTTTTTTTCAATTCTTTTATCATTATTTATAAAGATCGTTTCTATTTTTTTTAAATTTAGAGAGATTATTATTGGATATTTTTTTTAAATTTTTATTATTATTTATAATCTTAACAATATTTTTATAATTCAATTTTAGTTTCTTTATTTTTGAAATTTTGATGATTTTTTTAATTAAAAATAATTCATTTTTATAATCAAGACTATATTTAAATTTAGATAGTTTTTTATTTGATTTAAGAATATTAGTGTTAAAAATTTTAGGATTTTTCCAAAAAAAATTTGTAACATGTTCTTTATCCTCTCTTTTATTACTTAATTTTGATAACTTAATAAGAGATTTTTGCTTGTATATCTCTATATCTGATCCATCAGGAAAATTACTCATATTTGGAGGGTAGGTATTTGCAAAATAATCTAATTTTTTATTCTCAAAAGTTTTTTTCATTTTACTTATCAAATTTGTATCTACTAATGGACAATCAGATGTAAGATGTATTATATTTTTTACTTTAAACTTTTTAGAACATTTCAAATATCTATCTAAAACATTATTTTCTGAACCTCGGAAGTATTTTAGTTTTTTTTTCTCAATAATTTGTATTAATTCGTCATCTTTTTTAGAATTTGTCGTATTAATTATTATATTTTTTTTTTTGAAAACTTTAAGCAACCTATCCACCATATACTCAATGACTGTTTTACCATCTATATATTGAATAATTTTTTTTGGAAACCTAGAAGATCCTAGTCTAGCTTGAATTAATATAGCAAAATTCATATTCTATTATATACCTTTAATAATTTATAAATTAAAATGTTTAAAACTAAAATTCGTCAATTTTTTGATCATGATTGCATTAATTAGTAAAGATGCCGGAGGAGCAGAATTCATAAGCAGATATATTAAAAATAATAATCAAAAATTTTGTATTGCTGCTTCAGGCCCTGCTGTAAGAGTTTTTAAAAAAAATTTTAGAAATTTTAGAAATTTAAGTGTTAAAAAAGCAATTTTACTCTCTAATCGGGTATTATGCTCTACAGGCACATCAAGTGATTATGAAAAAAAGGCAATGTTTTTAGCAAAAAAACACAAAAAAAAAACAATTGCATACTTAGATCATTGGGTTGAGTATCGACAGAGATTTATTGTTAAAAATAAACTCATCAGGCCAGATGAAATTTGGGTAAGTGATAAATATGCTTTTGAAATAGCAAAAAAAAATAATCTTAAAAATATTAAAATAAAAGGGAACCCGTTATTTATAGATTTTAAAAAATATAAAAAAAAATTTAGAAAAAAACCAAGTAATAACATTTTATTTTTATCTGAGCCTGTAAGCAATCATTTAAGATCTTATTATGATGAGTATAAATGTATTAAATTTTTTATCAAAAATATAGATAATTTGAATATTGATTATAATAAAATATTAATTAGGCCTCATCCTTCTGAAACGGTTAAAAAATTTAATAGTATAAAAAGGATTTCAAAAAAAATTTATATTTCAAAAAAAAATAATATTTTCTATGATATTATGAATAATAAGATTATTGTAGGCATTAACTCTATTGCTTTATTATTAGGTTTGATTGGTAAAAAAAAAGTTATTAGTTGTATACCCGGTAAAAAAAATTGTGAGTTACCTCATAATGGAATTATTGATTTTAAATATTTACTAAATGAAAAAAAAAGAAAAAATTAAGACTATTATTATCGGTTTTGGTCGAATAGCAGTTGGCTATAATAAATTAAATAATATTAATTTTCTTACGCATTTTAAATCTCTGCAGTCAAATAAAAATTTTTCGATAATAGGTGTTATTGATCCATCAAAAAATGCTAAAGATAAAATTTTACAAAAATATAATATAAAAAAATATAATCATTTATCAGAATTAGAGGATAAAAAGCCAAAATTTGCCGTAATTTCTAGCCCAACTAATACCCATGCAAAAATAATTAGAGAAATTCTCAAAAATCATAAATCAGTAGAGGTTATTTTATGTGAAAAACCCTTTGGCAATAATTTTTTAATTTCCAAAAAATTACTTACTATTAGTAAAAAAAATAATGTTGATATATTTGTAAATTATATGAGAGTATCAGATCCTAGTGTTAACTATTTGAATAAATTAATAAAAAAATTCTTTATTCATTCTTTTAAAGGTGTTGCATTTTATGATGGTGAAACATTAAATCAAGCATCACATTTAGTAAATTTATTACAATTATGGTTTGGCAAAGTCTTAAAATTTTATAAGATTCCTAGTGATAAAAAAATAGATAAGAAATATGGGATTAATTTTGTATTAGAGTTCAAAAAATTAAAAATTACATTCATAGGCCTTAATATTAGAAGATTTTCATATGCATCGATTGAATTGATCTCTTCAGACGGAAGAATTTATTATGGTGATAGGGGTGCTGAAATTTTTTTTCAAAAAAGAAAATTTGACACTATATTTAATGAAGATTTTTTACCTTCAAGCAAAAAAGAATATATAAAAAATGATATTAACAACTACCAAAAAAATGTAATTGATCAAATTTTGAAAAGATTTCAAAAAAAAAGATATAAACTATGCTCTGCTGATAATGCTGTTGAAACTTTAAGAATTATGAATAAATTGATGAAAAAATGACTATAAATTCTAATAAACTTGCCATTCTTAATGGACAAAAAACAATAAAAAAAAAATTTAAAAAATATATTTCTATAGGTAAAGAAGAAAGAAGTGCAGCATTAAAAGTTTTAAAAAAAGGGGTATTATCTGATTATTTAGGTGAAAAAGATCCAAAGTTTTATGGTGGTGAACAAGTTAAAAAATTTGAGAGGTACATTCAAAAATTTTTTAACGTCAAACATGCAATTACAACAAATTCTTGGACTTCTGGTTTAGTAGCAGCTGTTGGGGCAATTGGGGTTGAGCCTGGTGATGAAGTTATTGTCACTACATGGACAATGTGTGCCACAGCTACCTCAATACTTCATTGGAATGCAATACCTGTATTTGCTGATATTGATGAAGATACATACACAATAGATCCTAAATCAATAGAGAAGAATATTTCAAAATATACTAAAGCGATTATAGCTGTAGATATTTATGGTCACCCAACTAAAATGAGAGAAATATTAAAAATAGCTAGGAAGTATAATTTAAAAGTTATTTCTGATGCAGCTCAAGCACCAGGTGCAATCTATGAAAAAAAGTATGCAGGAACATTAGGTGATATTGGTGGTTTTAGTTTAAATTGTCATAAACATATTAACACAGGTGAAGGTGGAATTTTAGTAACAAACAATGATATCTATGCAGAGCGACTTAGATTGATCAGAAATCATGCTGAGGCAGTAGTTGATGAAACTATCAATAACCATACCCCAAATATGATTGGTCATAACTTTAGATTAGGTGAAATAGAAAGCGCTATAGGACTTCAACAATTTAAAAAATTAAAAAAAAAAGTTCGTCGAAGACAACAAATTGCAAGATATTTAGATAAAAATTTGGGTAAATTGAAAGGTATTACAACACCCAAGATAGAAAAAAACTGTACACATTCGTTTTATATATATGCAATACAAATTGACAAAAAAATTACAAAGATAAAAAAAGAAATAATTTTTAAGGCCTTAAAAGCAGAAGGGCTTGATAATCTAATAGATAAGTATTTTAACCTTCATTTATTACCAATGTACCAAAAAAAATTGGCATATGGCACAAAGGGTTTTCCATGGAAATCAAATATTTCAAAAAGAAACATAAGTTACAAGAAAGGTATTTGCCCTGTTGCAGAGAGACTTAATAAAGATAAATTAATAATAATTGAGCTTTGTGTGTATGAATTTAATAATAGCGAATTAAAACAATTAGTAAATTGTTTTAAGAAAGTATGGGCAAATTTAGATTCTTTAAAAAAATTTAATTAACTCTTTTCCATATAATAATAGAAAATGGTAAACTTTTATTTGCTCCGAAAACATTATGATAAATTTTGATAATTTTAATTTGTTTCATTTTTTCAAATTTTTTTAATAAGGATAAAAGATTTAAAGAATAATTGTTCTTTAAAAAGTAATTTTTTACTTTTCTATTTTTAAGATTATGTTCAAAAATTGGTTCAAAATGAATAACATAGCGCGGTTTTAAACTTAAGATATTTTTTAAAAAAATTGAGTTTAATCTCTTCTTATATATCAAGGCATAAGATGTAAAAATTAAAGAATTTCGTGGAGTTTTTTTTATTAATTTTTTGTTGTAAAAATCCCAAACTGAGCATTTTATTTTATTATTTATTTTAAGATTTTTAATTATCAATTTTAGTAATCTTATTGCGTTTGGAGCGATATCAAAAAAATAAAAATTTTTATCTATAAAGTTATTTTTACTCATTAAAGGAATTGATCTGCAGCCATATCCTGATCCAAGATCTATAATATTTTTTGATTTTTTAGAATATTTGAAAATAAATTTTTCCATTATTTTATTTTCATTTAATAACCTTTTGTATTCAGTCTTTTTTTTATAAAAAAATTTGTCTATATCAGACAGAACAAACATTTTTGAAAAGAATTTTTTATACGCATTATTATATTTTTCTTTATCAAATTCTCTTAATATATCTTTTTTCTTTTTTAAAAATCGATTCATATTAAAAAAAATTTTCTTTTATCGTTTTTATGATCTGATCTGCTCCTTCTTTATTTTTTTCAAAACAATGATATCTACTAATAAAGTCATCATAATTTTTTATTTTTGAATCAATTTCGTTCAAAAGCTTTTTGGGGTCAAAATTATAATTTTTTTGTGTGTTCATTTGAATATATCCAACTCTTTGGGGATATGTCCTGGAATGCAATATTTCATTTTTAGTCATAAAACTTGACTCTAGTCCAATAATTCTTTTTTTTAAGAGTATAGCATCTGTTATTGCACTTGAGTCAAAACACGTAACTAAAAAAGATTTATAGATATAATCTCTGGTAACAAATTTTAATACTTCAAAATTTTTTAAATATTTTTTATGTTCTTCTAAATCGTACAATGGATGTATACAAACTTTCACAGTTTTATTATAGCTTTTCGATAATTTTGATAAAAATTTTTCTAAATGATAATAATGATTTATGATTTTATTCTCATCAAGTTTTCCTCTCAATTCTATTTCTTCCTTATAATTAAGACTTGCATCTAGGTGTACTATATAATCTTCAGTAATGGGTAGTTTGTTATTTAAAAAAATGTCGTAGGATCTGCTATTTACAAGTTGAATTTTTTTAGCAAATAAAAGTTTATTTTTGTAAAGAAAGTTACTTAAAAAATTTTTTTTTATATTTAAAATATGATCTTTGTTACTTAAAAATCTAATTTCTAATTTAGGAACAAAACCGAGGCTTGAAAATAGCACTGTGAGTTTATTAAAGATAGTTTGAAATGTAAAAAATTTCAAAAAATTTATAAAATTATTTATTTGAAATATTCTACCACTTCCTCCAAAAACTCCAAAATAACTAATTTGAACTTGTTTAATTCGATGTTTTTTTAATAAACGATAAATTTTAAGAGACCAAAAATGTTTTCCAAAATTATTAATTACTAATAGCTGTTTGTCTTTAACAAATTCAGAAAAATCTTTTTCATTTTTTGGATCAAATAAAATAAAATTTTTTGGAAGTCTTTCATAATTTTTTTTTATATCGAAGTCTTTTTCAAAATATATTTTTTTTGCATATTTTGGAAAATACCGAAGGTTCATCGAATTTATTAAATATATTTTTTCAAAAGATGAGGATAATTTTTTATAAAAAGATTCATAATGAAGAAGATGACTTTCTAATTCATATAAAGTTGTAATTATAGCGATGTATTTTTTTTTCATTGGCTTAGGAGTATGAAAAAGGCTTTAAGAATACTGAATTTACTAATTTAGAATTTCTAGATAAACGCTCAGATATTTTTTTCATTTTTTCTCTTACTATTTCATCTAAGTAAGTTTCATATTTAATCTCTAATATTATATATTTAAATTTTTTGATAATATTTTTATCTGATATTTTGGTTAAACCGATACTTTCCAAATTTGTATCTACTGTTGCTCTTATTTTTCTGTCATTTGAAATAAAATAGTCTCGTGTGTAATGAGTTGTTAAAATTGAATATAACTTTTTATTTGATTTTATTTTATCATTAATAATATTTTCAATTTTTAGTTTGGCTTTATCATTTGGAAAATCTTTAAATGATATATTGTTAATATAAGCACTTCTTTTTTGTGTTTCAAAACCTTTTTTTTCTTTAATCTCAAGTATTGGATTCTCGATAATAGATTTATTTCCATACCATCTAAGTCTAAATTTTTTTTTTTCGCTTATCCCATCTAAATTTTGTATAATAGAAGAATAATTTAAATCGTCGAAGTAAATTGAGTTAACTTGCCTTCTAGGATAGTGATAATTAAAGAAAAAATCAGATTTTAATAAAGAGGAAACAACCTCTAGATTATCATAGTCCTTAATTATCCACTTCCTCTCAAATCGATTAATTTTTTGATTTATTTTTGTCATAATAATTTTTTGCTTGCTCAATGAAATCTTTTGCCGATCTCCTAGACACAAATCCATTTGAAATTGGAGTTGATCCTTTATAGTTATTAAACCAAATTTCAATTATTTCTAAAATTCCAGGATAACTTGTATTTAGAATTTTTAATGAGTTTACTTTTTCAAATTTAGAACCAATTTGAACTGTGATTACTTTATTATCTATTTTATCACCTTCAGTCATTAAATACATTCCAATAATTTTTACTGGAATTACTTCACCTCGTTTTATTTTTTTTTGACCTAAAACTATAATATCTACCGCATCTCCATCACCGCCACCTTTAGTATCTGACAATGTTTTTGGAATAAAACCATAGCTGAATGGATATCCAATATAATTTATTATTCTTGGTAAACCATTTATAAACTCAAGTTCCAATTTTGAGCCATCTTCAGAAACTTCCCATTTTTCATTAGTGCCAGCTGGTATCTCTATCACTACATTTAAGTTACCATCAATATCAAAAGTTTCATGATCATGTAAAAAATTTTTTTTTCCTATTAATTGAAAGTCATCTAAATTTGTTATTTCTTGAGCATAAATATTATTAACTAATATCATCAGACAAAAAAAAATTTTTATTAAAAAATTATGATTCATCCTGAATTACATTTAAAGATTTTCTGTAAATCGTTGGAAAAATGTCCTCTATAATTTTTCCAACTTTATTATTTTCATAAAAAATATTTGATTTTTTGTCTACTATCCATCTTTCAGTAAAATTATTAAGTTCAACTCTTTCCAAAATTAAACTTGGTATATTATATTCATATTTCTTATTATATGCTGAAAAAGGAATTTTAACTTCATCCATTTTTACATCTTTAGCCGTGACCATAGAACCATCTTTAGCTGCGATTCCAACATAAGATTTTTCTGCCGAAATATTTAATATATCAATTTTAGAATTTTCACCCGCACTAATCACTTTATCCCCAACAGTATTAAATGATATATTTTTTACTAAAACACTTGATCCAGAAAAATCAATCGCATCATTACCAATATATTCAAATATTGAATTTTTTATTGTTCCATTGCTAAAATCAAAATCTATAGCGTCAGAACCATTTTCTATAAAATGCACACCATCAATCATAAAGTTTGAATTAATAACATTAATCGCATCTTCAGAACTAATTCTTTTAACTTGTAAATTAGATAATTCCACATTTGTTTGATAAAAATTTAATGAACCTAATAGAATATATTCATTAATAAGACTGCGAGGATTAAGTATTTTAAAATTTTCTTTGAAATCATTTTTTGATTTCCCTAGATACTTAGTATTACTACCAATTATGATTTTTTTGCTTTCAACAAAAAAATTATCTTTTATTCCTGTTAAATAACTTATCTCTACATTTTTAAAAATTGATTTTTTATTTGTTTTTTTGATCAACAATCCTCCACCAAAGTTATTTTTCTCACCAGATAATATAATTTTATCATCTTGATTACCGATTAATAAAAATGGTGATTCAGATATTATAAAAGCATTATCAATTAAAATTAAAGATTGTCCCGGAGATATTATGACCTCATAATTTTTAGGAATAAATAAATTTTCATTAATTTTTGTATAATCGTTTTTTAAAAAAAGCTTATTATTCTGATTAAAAAAAAATTTTTTATAATTTCCAGATTTAAAGTTATTGTATGATATTAATTTTTTAGTAGAATTGAGATTATTTATTTCTTTAATAATTTTTTTGTTGTTGATTTCATTTATAAAAACTATGTGCGTACATTTGTAGTTTTCATTGATTTCGTCTAATTTAACATAAGTATCTTGATAAATATCCAGTGGTTTTGTTATAGCAAATTCTTTTTTTGCTATATATTCACCATTATCATAATTACATAAAATCTTTTTTGTTGAAAAATATGAGTAGGTTTTATTTTTTTCACACGATAAACAATTTTTGAAGAACACCTGTATTTTAAATTCTTTTTCCGAATTTTGAATTACTTGTATGTTGGCTTTTTCACTATTAATTCTACCTTTAATAACTTTGACCCTATGTAATAAATCTTTTTTTGAGTAGTAGTATAAACCCGGCCCAAAATCATAGCCATTAGTGTAATAGAAATAATCCGAGTAAATAAATGAATTAATCCTTTTTATGTTATAATCTCTAGAGTCAAAAAATTTTTCAATAAACTTATTCGATGTGA
>CEPU01100172.1_pt1 | contig 16076 bp, 14 predicted proteins | sample 530471 | NCBI WGS metagenome assembly CEPU01 (sample SAMEA2620194, study PRJEB7988) | marine metagenome | biome: marine biome (ENVO:00000447); feature: surface water layer (ENVO:00002042); material: "saline water (ENVO:00002010), including plankton (ENVO:xxxxxxxx)" | depth 5 m | reverse complement strand
ATTCATTTTTTTCCATGGAAAATCTAGCAACAACCTCACCTTTTGCGATAAGTTCTGCAATTTTTTTATTTGAAGTTTTAGAAATCTTAATATTTCTGACTTTTTTTAAAAATTCTAAATTTTTTTTGTCAAATGAAATACCAACATAAGGATTTATCATATTAGTAATTTTATTTTTTCTAATTCCTAATCTAGAGAGTTTACAATAGACTGCTCCAATACTAAGTGACTCATCACCAGGACCTGGTGGAATAAATATGGAATCTACACTATTACTATCAAGTATTAGCTTAGTTGCTTTAATATTTTGTGCTACTCCTCCAGAAAATACAAAATTTTTACATCTAAATTTAATTGAAATATTTCTAAACCATTTAAGAAGTAAATTTTCAGTAAACTTTTGCAGCGCAACAGCAATTGTATCAAATCGCAAACCATCTAATTTCTTCTTAAAATAAAAAAAGTTATCTTTTGGTTTAAACTTGTACTTTAGTTTTATACCATCAACGTTGAGAGTTTTTTGAAAAACCATTAATGACTCATCGTAGAAATTTGTATTTTCTACCCCATAGCCTGCCATTCCCATAACCTTAAATTCATGCTCGGTAGGCTTCATGCCCAATGCCAAAGTAATATATCGGTATATTCTTCCTATATTTCCATAATTTGTTCTGTACTTCTCAATTAGTTTATTTTTTTTTGTACTAACCCAAATTGTTGCATTTGAATTATCACCTCCACCATCACAAGTTACAACAGTAACTTTCTCATTTTTAAAATCAGAACCATAATATCCATAATATGCATGACATTCATGATGATCAAAAAATTCAATTTTATTTGAGTCAATATTTAATTTTTTAGATATCAAATTTTTTCTAGCTTTTTGCATTCCTAAGACATCATCTTCGTTCTTAAAAAATTTTTTATCATATAAAAATTTTTTTGAACTTAAAACTTTGTCTTTAAATAATGATAGATAAGAAACTTTTTTGTTCTGATATATTTTTGGATACCAGTATTTGTTTTGTTCCTTTAGGTAATCCTTTATTTTGAAAGACGTATTTCTTTTGACCATAAAATATTTTGGAGGAAGAAATTTTGTTGATACCGCCACAGAATCTATTTGACTTGTTTTAATATTTAAAGATTTTAAGCATTTATTAATAGATTTTTCTGGATATCCATATTCATTTTTTTTTCTTGAGATTTTTTCCTCAGAAATAGCTATCAACATTTTTCCATCTCTGAACAAAGAAGCACCACAATTATGACCATCATGAATTCCAAGTATAATCAAAATAACTCCTTTGCATCTTTTAAGACAGTTTTTGTTGGAACATTTATATTAAAGAAATTCTTTTCAAATATTTTTTCAGACATATTAAGACCCTTAATATTATCTATTGATAAATTTAAGTCCTTATATCTTATGCCAAATTTAGATCTATAATTTTTAATAGAGAAGTTTTTACTATTTTTATAAAAATAATTAATCATATGTTCTTGCTCTTTTTTAGTAAGATCTTTTTCATTAGCTTTTTTTAAAGTATTGAATTTTATAAATTCGCACGTGAGTCCTTTAGGAAATGTTTTTGGAAAAACATTAGTCACAATATCGTATTGCCCTTCTCTAAACTTTTTTTTCATTTTGTTAGCCAACTCATAATAAAAAAAAGGTCTATCAGAACAGACCCTCATAAATGAATCAAAATTAAATTTGTTACAACACTGTATACCTCTTTGCAAAACGTTATTTAAATTACCTCTAAAAAATTTGATATTATTTTTTTTACAAATTTTCACTAAATTATCATCAAATCTATTTTTTGAAGTTGCAATTACAATTTTATTTTTTGGAAAAACTTTTCTTACTCTTGAAAAGACGATTAACACTAACGGTATACCACCAATTTCTCTTAAAACTTTTTTTTTTAGTCTTTTAGAGTTTGATCTTGCAAAAATGATACAGCCTAAGTTTTTTAATTTCATTTAAATCTTAATAATTACAAAGTAATTTGGAACAATCATTAAATCTGTAACCTGCATATTATTGATTACTTTTGTGGGAATGTTTTTTTTTTCTAATGGATTATTTATCATTCTGCTTGAAAAGAAATTATCTTTTACATAGCTAATTTTAGCTTTTTTAGAAAATCTTTTAATAACTGATGAAAAATACTCTTTAGAATGAACATCATAATACTCGAAAGATCTAGGATTTCCTTTTCTGTCAAACTCATTTTCAGGTTTTATAGAGGTGTATTTCCACCATTTATTATTAAAAACCATTTGAATTCTATAAGATTTATCATGTATGGGTGTTCTTATAATAATTTTTTTTCTTGTAACTCTAATTAATTCTTTAATTGGATTTAAAATATTAGGTATATGCGTAAACACATTACTACAGATTGATATGTCAAATTTTTTTTGTTTGAAAGGAATTTTTTGTGCCCATCCAACCTTAAAACTGGAATTCTTATCTTTCTCCCAAACCCTTTTCGCGGCATCAATATGTAAATTAAAAGGATCTAAACCTTGATAAAAAAAATTCTTATTATTTTTTTCCCTAAAAGTCCTTAAAAAATGACCTGACAAACACCCAACATCCAACATGGTTGTTTTACTTTTTAAATCTTTTTTTAATAATTTAGAAAAAGCTTTTGCTACCTCCATATGTGGCAGAAGTCCTTTAGATCTTTTTATAGATAAATTAAGATATTTTTTATTATCTTGACTAACTTCTAAACACTGATCATATTTTTTGGCTACTCTTTTTTTCATTTTATCTCAAATTTTAATTTATATGTATTCCCACTTTTTTCCCAAATTTCACTGTTTCTATGTTTGTCCACAATTTGATGAAATTCTTCTGAGGAAAGGTCTAAAAATTCTAATACTGTTTGAAATTCAGTATCTGGAAATTCTCCATCATAAGCTTTAACGTACTCCAAACCCTTGTCTCTCTCAAGATGATTATTTCGAATTAATCTTGATGCATCTCTTAAGGCTCTGCCAAAACCAAATTTTATAAATTGCATATAATAATACAATGGATCTATATAATCGTCTAAACTATCATATTTTTGAAATGTTCCACATATTCTATTTTCATTTTCACTAAAATTCGTTTTACTTTTAATAAATTTATAATTTTCATGAATATCCCACTTTTCAAAATAAGAAAAGTAATAGGCTGTGATCTGTTTTTGTTTGATTAATTCTAATTTCGGATAAATATATGGTTGTAAATTTGATATATTAATTTCATCTGATACCCAATTTTGTGGATCATCACCAATTTGATTTTCAATTACCTCCTCAAAATTTCTTACTTTGTCAGAATCTTTATTTAATACTCTTCCACCATACTCACTTTCACCATGCTCAGCATAAAAGACTAATTTTATATTTTTCTCACATGCAACCTGAATTGGAAGTGAATTTATACCTGCATCCCAGTGAACTTTTGGATTTCCTCTTTCTTTAAAAAACCTTTTTGAGAGAGTTTTTGAAACTTTTTCATTTGGATGAAAATATACATTATCAAAACCCATATCTAAAAAATTTTTTCTATTTCTCACACCTACCTTCGAAGGAATTAGGGGTGAAAAAGTAACCAAAAGGGGATTCATTCCATAATCGAACTTTAATTTGTAAGCTACAGAACTACTATCTTTACCACCACTCCATGGAACGATACAATCATATTCATTTGATTTTGACCTGTATTTATTACAAATATCTCTCAATTCATCTGTTCTATTGGCCCAATTGATATCCTTTTTTTTATCTTTATATTTACAAGCATTACAGATTTTGTTTTCATCAAATTTGACTCTAGGCCTAGTATTCGGCGTCAGACAAATTTTACAATTGATTATTTCCATTTAAGCTCTTATCTCTAAATTTTTGGCTTTTAAAAAATTTTTCAAACTTTTTATACTACTTTCTGTGAAATGATAGATATTAGTTGTTGATGCAGCAGATACAAAATCAAATTCAAATAGTTTCTCAAAATGCTCCCAATTTCCTGCACCACTTGAAACTATTAAAGGCAAATTGATTACTTGAGATATGTGATTGACCATCTCATAGTTATATCCCTCTAATGATCCATCAAATTCAATTGATTGTAAAAAAATTTCTCCAGCACCTTCATCTTGAACAATCTTTATCCAATCTTTAAGTTTATAGTTTGTTTTTTTGGTTCCATAATCTGTAAATACGATAAATTCATTGTCTATTTTTTTTACATCAATAGAAACAACGATACATTGTTTCCCATACTTTGATGCAAATGAATTGATTTTTTTAGGTGTCTCAAGCGCAGCTGAATTAATTACAACTTTATCAGCACCATTATTTAATAATGTTCTAATATCATCTAATTTTTTTATACCACCGCCCACAGTCAACGGAACAACTATATTTTTTGATATTTGCTCTAATGTTTTAAAGAAAAGATTTTTGTCTTCATCATCAAACCTTAGTTTTCTTGTGATGTCCAAAATTATTATCTCATCAACTGACCACATATCAATAAAATTATGAGTATATCTATAATCTGGTTCAAAATTTCTTGTTCTAAAAAGCACTCCATTTTGAAGTGTCAGTGTTGTAATAATTCTTTTTTTAAGCATCTAACTATCCAAAACAATTTTTTAAGAAGTTTATACCATTAAGCTGACTTTTTTCTGGGTGAGGTTGGATACCAATAATATTTTCCTTTACTCCCAAAGAAATAAATGAATCCTCGTGTTCACAACCTAGAATAATTTTAAATTTTTTGTCCTTATTAATACGCATAGCGTAACTATGATTATAGTAAAAAAGGCAATCTGTATTTAATTGCTCAATTAGTTCTGATTTGTTAATTATTTTAGAATTATTCCATCCAACATGAGGTATTTTGAGGTTTTTAACTTTTAATTGTTCGATAGAATTTTTTATCCAGCCAAGTCCTTTTGTATTACCATTTTCAGAACTTTCATTTGCCATCAATTGAAACCCCAAACAAATTCCCAAAATTTTTTTTTTATTTACTAAAACTTCTTCCTCAAGAACATCTATCAGGTCTAATTTTTTTAAGTTATCCATTCCCTCATTAAAAGATCCAACACCTGGTAAGATTAGTGAGTCTGCACTCTTGATTTTTTCTTTAGAATTTGAAATTAAACTTTCAAAACCCGCTTTTAAAAGAGCATTTTTTATTGATAGTTTATTGCCCAAATCATAATCTATAATGCATATCATAAAGAAAAATGTTTTAAAAAAATTTTAATATTGATTAAGGAAAAAATAAATTTATTCAAACTGTTAGTGTAATTTTTATTTAAATCTAGGTTTTGAATTCTTTTAATGTTTACCAATTCTTTTACATCTTTATTTTCAGATAAATATTCGTATAAATTAAAATTTTTAAAATTTACCATCGTTTTTAAATTTGCATTAAAACCTCGTTTTCTTCTATCAAGTCTAACATCTTTATGTATATATTTTTTCATAGCTTCTCTAAGAATGAATTTTCCATAGCCATTTTGAATATAATTTTTGTTTTTAATACTTAAACAATACTTAACTAACTTTGTATCTAAAAATGGAGATCTATTTTCAATTGAAAAGTTCATAGAATTTAGATCATCTTCATGTAAATTGATTGGAACCGACTCATGAAATAGTTCATTGATCATTCTATTTTTTAAAAGTGAATTGTTATATTTTTTTTCTGAGAATTTGAGTCTTAAAGGGTTTTTTAAGAATCTATTAAAAATCTTATTGTTGAAAGTTACATGCTCTCTAAAATTTCTATTTTTTGTATAAAGTTTTGAATTTCTTAGTATTGGATTTCTAATAAAAGGTTTAATGTATCTCGTCCAAAAAAAAAGGCTTTTTTTAAATTCTTTTGTATTTTTCGTTTCGTATAAATGAAGTAAAAAATGATCATAGTATCCAGTCAAAATTTCATCCGCACCTGTGCCAGATAAAATTACTTTATAATTTTGGTTACTAGCACTTTCTGAAATAAAGGAGTGAACATAATATGCTAAAGTTGATATTGGTGAGTCATGATTAATCACTAAATTTTCTAATCTACCAAAAAAATTTCTTTTATTTTTCAGGTAGATTTTTTCAACCTCACAACCTGTATCTCTTTGGATTAGATCGATATTCCTTTCCTCATTATAATTTGGATCATCGTCAATTATTGAAAAACATTTTACTTTATGATTAAATTTTTTTTTAGCTATTGAAACAAGGGCTGAAGAGTCTATTCCTCCACTCAAGCAAAATGCAACTGGCACATCAGACCTTAATCTTAATTTAAGTGAATTTTCTAAAAGAATTTTTACATTATCAATATTTTCTTTGATTGAGTGTTTCTTTATGGAAACCAAATCGTTTTTTTTAAGATATTTCTCAAATTTTATAGTCATATTCCTAAGATCAAAATATAAATTTGTACCTGAATCTAGTTTTTTTATATCTTTAAAAAAAGTTTCATTATTTTTGTTAACTACTTTATATCCATTAACTAAATAATTTTTCAATTTATTATAATTTAATTTGCTTGAATTTTTTTTACTGTCTAAATTTAAAATATATTTAATTTCGGAACCAAATATAAAAGAATTATTTTTGAAATAATAATATAGAGGTTTTTCACCAAATCTATCTCGAGAAATAAATAATAATTTTTTTATTTCATCATAAATAGCAAATGCCCACATTCCCTCAAATTTTTCTATACATCTTGATCCCCAAACTTTGTAGGATTTTATTACCACCTCTGTATCAGAGTTTGTTTTAAACTTAATTCCCTTTTTGATAAGTTCGTCTCTTATTTCTAAGTAATTATATATTTCACCGTTATAAATTAGAGTAAAATTATCATCCTTTATTGGCTGATTTGATCGATGATTCAAATCGATAATACTCAATCTTGATGCGAATAAAGTTAAAGATTTATGTCTGATTTCATGTTGACAAAATGATTGGTGATTTGGCCCTCTCGACCTCATTAATTTAAGATTATTAAATATAATATTTCTATCTAATTTCGTTTTACCTAAATATCCTGCTATGCCACACATATCTTATCTTAATATTTTTTATTTAATTTCTTATTTAGCTCCTTTGATAATTCGCTAATACTTTTTGAAAAATCATTTAATAGAATAATATTAGGTACTTTTGGGAGTTCAGCCATAATATTCTGGCCCATTATATTTTTTCTTTTGTTATAAATATTCTTTTTTTTTTTGAAATTTATAATTTTTGATAATTCAGTTTTAACATATATCTCACAATAATTTTTTATATTTTTTTTATTCCATAATCTTACTTTATCAAAAAGACTGACCGTGGAAATAATTACATTTATTCCTTGATCGCTGATAAGTTTACAAAAATAACTATATGAAAAAGCATATTTCAATCGATTTTTTTTATCGTATTTATCCAGAGAAAAAATGCTTCTTAAATCATCACCTGAAATTGTAAGTGTTCTACCGTATTTTTTTTCTATAAATTTTTTTGATTTATTAGCAATTTCAGTTTTTCCAGAACCAGAAAAACCGGTTATCCAAAATACTTTTCCTTTTTTTAATTTATTTATTTTCATTTAATAAAAATTTAGCCACCTTTAGATCAGCATTATTATCAATCTCTAACCAAAAATTACTTGTAGGTTTAGCAGATATGTTAAAATTATGTCTCTTGATAAGAATATTTAAAAAATTCGTAAAATCTATTTTCTTATTTTTTAATTTTCTATATACCTTAAACATTCTCTTATAATCTTTTAATTTAATTTTTATAATTCCCATAAATTGATATTTTGGAAACTTATTTGATGTTATTTTTTCTCCAATTGAAACTATTCTTTTGTTCTTGATTTTTAAATCTTCAGCATCATCTAAAATTTTCTTGGGACTCATCCTTAGTTTCCAAATTTTAAGCCAATTTTTTTTTACTGGAATGATTGTTGAATTGATTTTTTTTAAATCAGTAATTATTTTTGAATTAAAAATAATATCTGAATAGACAACAATTAAATCTTTCTTTATTTTTTTATTGACTGAAAAAAGACTATGAACCATGTTTGTTGTAGAGAAATCTTTATTATAAAAAATTTTTTCTTTACCAAATTTTTTTTCCAATAAATGTGATTTAAAACCAGTTACTATTATTGTTTTATAAGAATTAATTAAATTTGACATATAATCAATTATTGGTTTTTTGTTGACTTCCACAAGACATTTGGGTTTTTTTGCAGTCTTATTTTTTAGTCTACTTCCTTTTCCTGATGCCAAAATAATTAATTGCATAAAAAATTTTTAAATAATTTAATATCTAATTTGGAAATTTGTTTATTTCTTTCTGGGTGCCACATTATACACATCATTTTTTTATGTTTGTGTTTTATAAGCTCATATGTTTCATCATTAGATTTTCCAATAACTTCAAATTTATTTGTCACGGATGTGATTGCATAGTTGTGATAAGAGTTAACAGTGCTATTTTTTGGAAAATTTTTTAGGTAATTTGATTTAATAAGAGTTATTCTGTGCCGACCTATATGACCTGATTTTTTTTCTATCTTACATCCTAATTTTTCTGCAAGAAATGTTGCTCCATAGCAAATACCTATTATGGGTATTTTCTTTTTTTTACTTAGGTTGTAATAATAATTATCAATTTTTTCTCTTAAAATATTTTTTTTTGATTTAACAAACTTTGTTAGATCATTTCCACCTGATAAAATTATTAGATCAAATTTCTCTTTATCGTTATTTTGTGTCATAATTTTTATATGACATTTCGAAAAAATTTTTTTTAAAAAAACAGTCCACTTCAAATCCATTGAAAATTCAAATTGATTTTTATAGACCTCTCTGATCGTGGGTATTATTGCAATCTTAATTTTCATATTTTTTCAATTTTTTTATTTTCGCAATTTAGTCTCAAAACATTTAGAGACTTTATTTCATTGAATTTTTTCTCACCAACTCCTATAGCTGCGGGAATATTTAGCTCATTACAACGAATTGCCATATGTGAGTTCGCACCTCCAAATTTAGTAATTAAACCTTTAATTCCCTTTGAAAAAAGGAAATCATGGCCTGGATCTGCACTTTCAATACATACAATCTTATTCTTTAGATTTAGATTTTTAAAATTTTCTATGAAAGTATTTTTAGCAATTATATCTTTGTTTGTAACAAAATTACTCTCATTATTTTCCTCTTTAAAAAAATATACATTCGAGGGATGGACAATAACACTCGGTAACTTTATTTTTTGATTAAATATAAAGTTTTTTTTATTTTTATTGATTTCAGGTACTAAAACATCCTGAATATCGTTATTATCTAAATTGCTGTATAAACTTGTTAATGAAGTAATATTTAAAAATGATAAATCATCATTTTTCAATTTTAATCTTTTTGATAATACTTTTATTTGTTTGAATATAAGATCAATACTTTTAGTAAAAATATATTTAGAATATTCTCTTGCCTTTATGCTTTCTGTAATAAAGAATATTAGATCATTTACATTAATCCCTAATTTTTCTTTTTTAAGCTTCTTCTCTATTTTTGATAACTTTAATTTTGAAAATTTAAATACTTTAGTTTTCCTTAATATTGAATTATTTTTTGAAAAATACAGATTAAAACCCTCATCATAATTTTTTGAATTTATATCATAAGAATTTGGTCTTAAGTGCCCATATTTCATTTTGAATTTTTTAATAGACAAATTTTTTAAGTCATTATTCATTTTTGTAGTTATCGTGTTAATTGAGGATAAAAAACTACTTTTTTCTTGACTTGTTATAATTTTATTTTCAACAAGAGAATTTAGTAAATCTATAGCAATAAAAGCGCTTCTTGCTAAGCCTGCAAATGAAAAAGTTCCAAATCTTTTACAATCTTCAATAAACCAGTATATTTTATCAAGGCTATACATTTTAGAACTTTCAACCTGCTTTTGTTTCTTTATTAAGATTTTAATATTTTCTAAATTTTTTTCTAAAGAATTGATTGATAAACTTGTAATTTTTTTTAAATTATTAGATAGATTTTGAATTTCTTTTTTAGAAAGAATTTTTTTTGGAATTTCCTTGAGCTTTCTTTTAGTAGAAAATGTATAACACGTAAATACTATATTAAATTCTATTTTATCGTGATTATTCGTATTTTTTTTTAGTTTTTGAATGTAATAATTGACAAGTTTTTCCGCCGTACTTGTTTTCAATTCTGAGGGTATCCAGGAGTTGAAATCCACCCTCATATCAATATAAGGTTTTCCTAAAAACATTGTCATCAATGGATTTGAAGTTACATCTCTAAATCCCAAACTTTTTCTGTTTTTTGACCACACACTGTCAGTAATTAATTCTTTGTATAATGAAAAAGCTAATGGCCTAGGATTTACTCCGATCATTTCAGCAGGGTTCCAATCTGGCATAATTCCAAATGCTGTGTCGTCACCAAGAAGGTCATGATGTCTTTTTTTTAATTTAACAATTTTTTTTGATAATTTATTTAAAGAACCAAGAATTTCTTTTGAATTGTTATTTTTTTTTTTTACGATTAATAGTCTAGCTTGAAGTAAATAAATTCTATTTTTATTATCAATTGCAAATTCTATATCCAAAGGTTTTTCTTTAAATGTTTTAGAAAGTTTTGATGTTAAATTTAGAAGATTTAAAAAAATTTTATTTTTTGGTTTATTTGTTTCATTATTGAAATAAACGAAGCTTTCATTAATTCCTTTTCCAGATGTAACCCTATTGGTTTCACTGGATTTATCATAATTTATTATGTAATAACTAGAACCAGTTGATTTATCACAAGACATAATCACTCCTGACATCTTGACATTCTTAACCATTAGCTGAATTAAAACTTGGTTTTTATCATGTCTAAATTTCATCATTGAATTTATGACTTTTCTAACTGCGTCTGCAATTTGTCCACGATTTTCACTTGAGACATTCAATATTGAGGAAAATTGGCCAGCCATTGAAGAATTTTCTCTATCTTCAAAATATGATGAGGAACGTACAGCAATTTTTCCTTTAAAATTGTTTTGTATTTTATCTAGAAATTTTTCCTCAAATTTAATGTAATCAGAGCAATTAAAATAAATTAAATTAGGTACGTTATATTTTAAAGACTTAAGTTTTTTTAAAGTAATTGCTTTAGATTGAAATTTCATTTTTTAATACTAATTTATAAATTATTTTTGATATTTGATTTTTAACATTTCCAAAATTTGATAAGTTTTCTCTTAATTTAACGATTGATTTTTTTATTTCTGGTTTTTTTTTATCTATCAATTTTATAATCTTTAAAACTTCTTCATTGTTTCTATAAATTAAACCTATCTTATTTCTGTCTTGAATATAGTTTGAGTTTTTGTAATTTTTTTCGATTAATTTATTAGAAAAAAAAAGAACAGGACACTCATTTAAAAACGCATATGTATATGCTGTACCTGAAATATCTGTTATCATACAAAAAGATTTTCTATAATTTTTTAAATAATTTTCAGAAGTATCAAATTCGAATTTTTTGTTTTTAATAAATTTATTTTTAATATTCAAAATATTTGAATCATCTCTATTTGAAGGATGTGGTCTAAATATTACATTAAAATTTAATTTTTCAATAATATAAGATATTAATTCTGGTAATTGCTGAATGATAGAATATTTTTTAAAAGCATTAAAATCTGTTGGAGCAATAATTATAGAGTCTTTTTTAATAGTAAATTTTTTCTTTTGTCGTAGAAGATAATCTAGTTTTAGATATCCAATACTAATTATGTTAGGCTTCTTTTTATTTAACTTAAATAATTTTTCAAACATTTTTGAGCTTATTTTTGAGGGAGTTAAAATTAAATCATAATTCTGAAATTTTTTTATAAGTGTTTTGTAATTACTTTTTTTTGTTAAAGGTGTATCGTATATATCATGATGAATATAAACTCTTTTAGATTTATTTGAGAAATAATCACAAACATAAGTGCTAATAAATACATCTACACCATAAATATATTTGCATAGAGAAGGATAAATTTTATAAACATTCTCTTGCTCGTAATTAGGAACATATCCATAAATAACATTGAAATTTTTTAAACTACCCAACCAATCCTTAATGTAATAGTTGGTTATATTAGTTAATTTTTTGTTTGGATTAAAAAAAAAAATAACTTTCTTATTTTGAATAAAAATTGAAATAAAAATTTTTAGGTTAATTTTAATTAAATTCGCTAATGAATTTATTTTATTTCTCATCAGCATTAAGCTCTTTTTTTAATTCTTCATATTCCCTCATTTTTCTTTGCATAAAATTAAGAGTTAATTTTGTTTTTGTAGATATTCCTGAGGGAGTTAAGATATAAATATAATTTATTTTTTTGTTATTTTTTTTAAAATTTTTTAATTTTATTAACCCCTTTTTTTTTAACTCTTTCAAACAGTAATTAAGTTTTCCAAGACTGAAACCCAATTCTGATGCTAAATCTCTCTGAGTGTATTCAGATTTTTTGTCTAATTTTCTTAAAATATTAAAATGGTCTTGTTTATCATCCATAAAAACATCATATAGTTCAAAAAATGAACAGTAAAGTAAATATTGTTCAAAATTTGAACATAATATATAAATAATTATATCTTTATAAATATTGACTAGAATAATGATTAATAATCTTAAATTGTTGGTGGAAAAAAAGCATTTTCCCTTAATTATAATATTATTTATTGGATCAATTTTAGCAGCAACTTTAGAAATAATTGGTATTGGGTCCATACCAATTTTTGCAATGATGATAATGGATCCAACAATTATTCAAGAAAAATTTTCTGATAAAATCAATTTAGAGTTTATTAATAATTTAGATCCAAATGATATACTTATCTATGGCGGAGTAACATTAACTTTAATCTTTGTGCTAAAGAATATTTATTTGGCATTATTAGTTTATCTTCAGGGTTCTTTAGTAAAAAAAATAAGATCAAACCTTGGAGAAAAAGTTTTCAAGTTATATTTAAATGCACCATTTAAATTACATTACGAAAAAAATCCTGCAGATATATTAAGAAATATTATGGGTGAGACAAGTCAAGCGGTGACTGTGTTGCTTCAATCATTCAACTTATTCAGAGAAATTTTAATTTTGCTAACAATTTTTGCCTTATTAGTCTATGTGGATACCTTAGTTTCATTTTCAGTTTTTTTTATTTTTACTTTATTTGTTGGTTTATTTTTTTATGTGACACGAAAAATAATTGGAAAAAATGGTAAAATATTACAGAAATATATGGCTTTAAAAATTCAGGATATTAATGAAGCTTTTGGAGCAATTAAAGAAGTTAAAATATTCAATAAGGAGAAAACATTAGAGACAAAATTTAATGAAAAGATTCATATTTGGGAAAATTCTTATTTAACAAATTTCTTTTTAACATCTTTACCTAGGTTGGTTCTTGAAGCAATCGTAATTCTTTCTGTAGTTTCGATTGTTATCATTTTTGTTTTTATTGATAGGGATTTAAATACGATAATACCATTACTTACTTTATTAACCGTTGCAGCTGCAAGAATGTTGCCATCTTTTAATACTATTTCAACTGCTCTAGGATCAATAAAAAGTTTATCTCCATCTTTTTATCTTGTAATTTCAGAAATAAAATATTTAGAAAAGTTGAAATTTGTAAAGAAGACAAATTCAAATAAAGAATTATCGTTTAAAAAAGATTTACATTTTAAAAATATAGATTTTAGATATGGAAAAGATCAAAAACCAGCCATCTCTAATTTAAATATAAAAATTAAGCCTGGTTCCAAAGTTGGTATTATTGGAAAATCAGGTGCAGGAAAAAGTACTTTCATTGACATCTCGCTGGGTCTATTGGAACCAACAAAAGGTGAGATCTTATTAGATGGAATTAATATTCTTGATGATATTATAAGTTGGCAATCGCAAATTGGTTATGTTCCTCAGGATGTTTATCTTTTAGACGACACTATTATTAATAATATTACTTTTTCCTCTAATAATAATGAATTAGATACAATTAATCTTAATAAGATACTTGTTACTTGTAATTTGGAAGATTTTGTCAAAAATTCAGAAAAGGGACTAGATACATTTGTAGGTGATAGAGGTGCTAGAATATCTGGAGGACAAAAACAAAGAATTGGAATTGCGAGAGCTCTTTATAATAACCCTAAAGTTATAATTTTTGATGAGGCCACTAGTTCTTTAGATTTAGAAAATGAAAGTAAAATTATTGACGAAATATTTGCTATAGATCGCTCAAAGACATTAATTTTAGTAACCCACAGACATCAGGTTGTGAAAAACTGTGATGTTGTATTTCTTTTTGATAATGGAAAAATAATAGATCAAGGCACTTACAATTATTTAGATCAAAAATATAATTTCAATAAATTTAATAGTTAATGTAAGCATATGATAAATAGAATACTTAACTAAATTTAATAAAGGTATTTAAATTTATGAGAATAAGAGTTTGTGTAGTTGGATTAGGTTACGTTGGGTTACCGTTAATATTAAATTTATCAAAAAAAATAAATTGTGTAGGCTTTGATGTTGATAGATCAAGGATAGAAAATTTAAAACTTAAGAAAGATACTAATAAAGAATTCAAACCCATAAATTTCGAAAAGAAAAAAATTATTTTTACATCAAATATAGACCAAATAAGAAATTGTAATTTTTATATAGTCTGTGTTCCTACTCCAATCACATCAAGGAAAAAACCAGACTTGAACAATCTTAATTTAGCAATCAAATTAATCTCTAAAATTTTAAAGAAAGGAGACATAGTTTTTATAGAGTCTACTATTTACCCAGGCCTAACTGAAAAATATAAATTATCTCTAGAAAAAACTACAAAATTAAAACACAATAAAGATTTTTATGTTGGATATAGTCCCGAAAGAGTAAACCCTGGTGATAAAATAAACACTTTAAATAATATTAATAAGATTGTCTCTATTGACACAGATAGAAAGGAAATTTTATCCAAAGTATTCAAAATATATAATTTAGTATCTAAAAAAATAATCTTTTCAAAAAATATTAGATCTGCCGAGACTGCAAAAGTAATTGAAAATATTCAGAGAGATTTAAATATAGCATTAATGAATGAAATTCTTTTAATTTGCAAAAAACTGAATATAAATTTTAATGAAGTTATAAGACTTGCAGAAACTAAATGGAATTTTCTGAAATTTAATCCAGGATTAGTAGGAGGACACTGTTTGCCTGTAGATCCATATTATCTCTCAAGTATAGCAGCAAAAAATAATTTCAAAACAGCCGTTACACTGTCAGGAAGAAAAGTGAATGATAGTATGAGTAATTTTATAATAGAGGAAATAAAAAATTTTTTAAAGCTTAAAAATAAATCTTTAAGATATGCAAATATCTTACTGATAGGGATTTCTTATAAATCAGGCATCGCAGATATGAGAAATTCAATAAACTTTAAAATTTTAAAAAAATTAATTCAATATAACAAAAATGTAGAAGCATATGATCCCTATGTTAAAGATGAAATGAAGTCAAAATATAAATTTATAAAAGATATTTCTCTTAAAAATAAATATGATTGTATTATATTTCTTGCTAAACATAGGAAATTTAAAGAGGTATATAAAAAACTAAATACTAAAAAAAATAAATCTAAACTACTAGATCCATTTGAATATTATAGAATTAGTTAACCAAAATTACTTTTATCTGCGTAATTTTTTCTATTAAGTTAATTAATCTAATTCAAATTTTTTTAAATAATCTCTTTTAAGTTTAGGATCTTGTTTTGATTTATCTAAAATGCAATCTCCAATAACCAAATAATCTAACTCTGTTCCCATAAAACAGTTAAAAGCATCAGTTGGTGTATTTACAATTGGTTCGCCTCTAACATTAAAAGAGGTATTTACTATTACGGGACAACCTGTTTTTTCCTTAAATTTTGAAATTAAATCATAATAACGATTATTAGTATTTTTTGTAACCGTTTG
>CEPU01144254.1_pt1 | contig 16424 bp, 19 predicted proteins | sample 530471 | NCBI WGS metagenome assembly CEPU01 (sample SAMEA2620194, study PRJEB7988) | marine metagenome | biome: marine biome (ENVO:00000447); feature: surface water layer (ENVO:00002042); material: "saline water (ENVO:00002010), including plankton (ENVO:xxxxxxxx)" | depth 5 m | reverse complement strand
GAAGGAAGACTTGATCAGGCAAATACTAAATTAAATTTTCTTAACTTCTTTAAGACAAAGTCTCTGCCAAAAAGTATTTACATCTATGGTGAAGTTGGAAGAGGCAAAACTTTTTTGATGGATCTATTCTTTGAAGAAATTACCTCAAAGAAAAAGTTACGACTTCATTTTCATAGGTTTATGCAACTCCTTCATGACGATTTAAACAAAATTAAAGGCCAAAGCGATCCTATAAAGAAAATAGTAAAAAAACTTACAAGAAAATATTCATTTTTTTGCTTCGATGAATTTTTTGTAGAAGATATAGGAGATGCGATGCTTCTTGGTAATTTTATGAAAGAATTTTTTAAAAACGATGCTTGTTTTATAACGACTTCGAACATAGAACCATCAAAACTCTATGAAGGCGGACTTCAAAGAAAACTTTTTTTGCCGGCTATAAAATCTATTCAAGAAAATTGTGACCTTTTTAATTTAGATTCAAAAAACGATTATAGATTTAGAGCTTTAGAACAAAATAAATTATTCTTCTATCCCCTTTCATCTGAAGTTGAAAATAAACTTGAAGAAATTTTTGCGTCGTTGATTGGAATAAATAAAGTAAAAGTAAATGAAATTGAAATCCTTCAAAGAAAAATCAAAACCGTTAAATCTTCAAAGGGCGTGGTATGGTTTAATTTTAATCATATTTGCGATTCTCCTAGGAGCTCTTTGGATTACATAGAAATCTCAAAAGAGTTCCAAACTGTGATTATCTCAAAGATGCCAAAAATTAACTCGGATGATTCTGCCCGACGTTTTATAAGTCTTATTGATGAATGTTACGATAGAAAAGTTAAAGTAATAATTAGCGCTGAAGATAATTTTAAAGATATATATAAAGGTTCTAATTTGAAGGAAAAATTTAAAAGAACCATTAGCAGATTGATTGAAATGCAATCAGTTGATTATCTAAAAGAAGCTCATAAGGCTTGAATTTATTTTAGATGGCACTAGATATAATAGTGTAAAATTAAATTGGTAAATGAAAGAAGTAGTAGAAACAAATTTCTCAATAGGACAGGTTGTCAAACACAAATTTTTAGATTTCAGAGGTGTAATATTTGACGTTGATCCGGAATTTAATAACACCGAAGAATGGTATCAAAGCATTCCATCTCAAATAAGACCTAGTAAAGATCAACCCTTTTATCACGTTTTTGCTGAAAACGATGATGTGTTTTATACCGCTTATGTTTCTCAACAAAACTTACTCATTGACGACTCAAATAAACCAGTAGCTCATCCAGATGTCACTGCAAATTTTGGTCCTTTCAATGGTAAAGTCTATGAAATCCTTCAAGGCGTAAGAAATTAACCAGCTAACATCACAGAAATAATAAAAACTTCCATAGCTTTTTTTAGTTCAGAATTACTTATTTTAGAAGGTGAAATTCTTATATTCTGATCATGAGGATCTTTATTGTAAGGAAAAGTAGCGCCTACTTTGGTTAGCTTTAAACCTGCTAATTCACATAGATTATAGATCTTTTTTGCTTTTCCTGGTTTAGAATCAAAAGAGACAAAGTATCCGCCTGTTGGTTTAGTCCATGTCCCAAATTCTGGCGGTAGCTTTGAAAGATAATTTTCAACAATTTCAAATTTCTTTGATATAAGGACTGCATGCTTTGACATATGGTCTTCAAGGGATTTTTTGTTTTTAAAAAACTTAGCGTGCTTTGCTTGATTAATTTTGTCTGATCCTACCCTGGTTTTATCATAAAATTTTAAAAAATTTGTTAAGACTTTTTCCGAGGAAGCTAAAAAAGAAATTCCAGCGCCTGCGAATGTTATTTTGCTAGTGCTAGCAAACATGATTATGTTGTTTGAAGTTTTAAATTTCTTACATAAATTAAATATGTTCCCTAGTTTTTTTGATTTTTTAAAGTCATGAACACTATAAGCATTATCATAAAATATCATAAAGTCTTTTGATGCTTTCTTTGGTAGTTTAGCTAGCCTTTCTAAGACCTTAGAAGAATAAGTTTCTCCTGTAGGATTAGAATGTTTTGGCACGCAAATAATTCCTTTAATTGTCTTATCTTTTGCAACCAATTTTTCAACAATGTCCATATCTGGACCTTCTCCAGTTAAAGGGACATTTATCATTATAATTCCTAGGGACTCTAATAGAGAAAAATGCCTATCATATCCAGGCACAGGACATAAAAAAGATATTTTTTTATTTTTAATCCACGGGCTACCATTTAAACCTTTAAATAATAACGCTTGAAGAGCCATAAATGTTAAATTCAAACTGCTTGTACCATTTGCAATTACATTTTTGAAATTTACACCAAGTAACATTCCTCCTAATTTTCTAGCTGAATTTAATCCTTTAATAAGCCCATAATTTCTTATATCTTCTCCTTCAAAAAAAAATTTATTTTTTAAAATTTGATCAAGTGGTTCAGACAATTTTAATTGTTCTTTAGAAGGCTGACCTCTTGTCAAATCTAAACTTAATTTTTCTTTTAAAAGTTTTTTGTAATTTTCTTTTATTTCAAATTTATTCATATGTTTCTATCTTCTCAAAATAGGTAGATTATTTTCATTAGCGTACTTTTCCAACTTTTTATCTGGAGAAATAATAATACTATTAGGACAAGCTTTTATTAAAGGCAAATCATTTATAGAGTCAGTATAAAAGAATGACTCTTCAAGGTTATAATTATTCCTATCGCACCACTCTTGTACTTTCTCTAACTTTCCACTTGCAAACGCTGCTTTTTTCAATCTTCCAGTAATTTTATTATCAATAATTTCGTATGAAGAACCAATAAATGAATCAACTTTAAAATATTTAGAATATCCTTCTACTATAAAATCTAAAGATCCCGAGGCAATTAATCGAAAATCATCTTTGTGTTTATTTAATAACTCAAATGTTGTTGTATCAATAAGCTTTTCTTTATGGCTTTCGATAAAATCTGAAACTAATATATCAAGTTTTTCTATATTCATTCCAATCAAAGGGTTTAGCAGGAAAGAACAATATTCGTCAAAATTAAGATTTCCGGCTCTATAATCTTTTTCAAATTCTTTTATTTTTTCTAAATATACTTCTTTTTCTATAAATCCTTTTGCAACTGTGAACTTTGCCCAGTGAAATTCGCTATCACCACAAAGCAAACTATCATCTAAGTCAAATATTGCTAAGCGCTTCATACAAACTCTCTCAATTCTTTTAAAGCTTCTCTATAGGCTTCTTTCTTAAATTCAACAATTTTTGACATAGGATACCAATAAGATACCCAGTCAAACATGTCAAATTCTGGGGAGGCATCACAATATAAATTAATAGAACAGTTATCGTCTCTCACTTTCAATAAGTACCATGTTTGTAATTGTCCTTTGAACTTTCCCCCCAATACCTTTGACCTCATTGATAAGGGAATATCGTATTTAATAGCACGTTTAGTTTTTCCGATAATTGATACGTCAGACTTTTCGAGCCCGACTTCTTCATAGAGTTCTCTATACATTGCTTCCTCAAGAAGTTCATCATTGTCGATTCCTCCCTGAGGAAACTGCCAATTCTCTGTTCCCTTTCTTCGGCATATTAATACTTGCCTATGATTATTCATAACCACCATAGCAACATTTTTTCTGTAGCCTTCCATTTTTTTAAATTTGGATCTTAAAATCGAAGGAATTTTTCTCAATTTCATTAGCTGAATTGTCATATACTACTTCAGTTACTTTTGCTTGATCATCTTTGCTTATGGTAATTACTGTGGTTGATCTTGTTCCATAAATTTCTGAAGTTATAAATCTTGAATCAAATTCTTTCCCATGGTTATTATTTATTTCATCTAAATTAAATTCATAATTTTTTTTCGGGAACTGCATCAGATCTATCAGATCAGTGTGACTAAATTTACTTTTTAAAATTTTTTTAAAGTCTCGCTGGGCATTTTTAAGTTTTTTTGTGTCTGTATTAAGAGCTCTATTTCCAATAACGACTAGTTCTTGATCAAAATGTTCAACTCCTTGGGAGGAAAGAATTGAAAAATCATTCAAATCAGAAACAATTAAATTAAAGCCTAAATAATTTTCTGTTTCTATTTTGGTTATATACTCTTTCGGATTTTCATTTGAATCGAAAAAGTTTTTAACTAGGTCTCCCCTTGATAAAAATTTTTTGTTTTCACCTAACTTATAAAACTCTCTTACATTTGTAACCGCAGCAAATTTACCTTTGTTTGAAATTCCTAGCCATGTCCCTTTTTGTTCAAGGTCTTGGCCGGCTAAAAGCCCTTCTGCCTCATTCCACCAAAACATGTTTTTAGTTTCCCTTTTATAGAATTCATCTCTATTTGACGTTAGAACAAACTTATAATTTCCATCTTTTGGCTTTGAAAGTAAGATTAAACACATAACAGAAAATAGCAAAGTTTATCAGAGCAAAAAGATAAGAGATAATGTTAATTAATGATTGAGATATTCATTTTTCTAGTAATCCTAGGAATTTTAGCTGGTTTAATTTCCGGCTTTTTTGGTATCGGTAGTGGCATAATTTTAGTACCTGCATATTTTTTTCTTTTTAAGCATTTAAACTTTCCTGAAGAGATAATTCCTTTACTTGCTACCGGAACTTCTATGACAACTATGATTTTAGTTATTCCTAATGCTGCATACACTCATTATCTCAATTCAAATGTAAATATGGAAATTGTAAAGAAAATGCTCTTATATACTTTTGTTTTTACAATATTTGCTAGGTATTTAGCCTTGAATATGGAAAGCTTGACACTACAGCTGATAATAGCATTTTCATTAATTTTTGCTGCATTTCAAGTTGCATTAGATATCAAACCAAAGGAAATAAAACCAAAAATAAACAATCTTGAGTTGGCATTTATGTCTTGTAGTATAGGTCTAATTACTTCATTAGTTGGTATTGGAGGAGGTATTTTGATGGTTCCATATTTTACTTTCAGAGGATTATCAATTCGTGAAGCTATTGGCACTTCTTCTGTGATGGGTTTATTTATTGCTATCTCAGGAGCGATTGGAGCCTTTTTATTTGCTCCGATGGCCTCAAAAAATATAAATTTGATGTTTGGCTCTGCTTATATTCCTGCGGTATTCGTCGTAGGATTATCAAGTATTTATTTTGCAAAAATGGGAGCTAATATTTCTAACAATACTTCTTCTGAAAAATTAAAAGTAGCTTTTGCGATTGTTGTAATTATTTCAGCTATTAGAATTGTTTATGATTCTTTCATATGAGCTTGACCATAGACCCAGTAGCTTTTCATATTCCTATTCCATTCTTAGGATGGTGGCCTATTTATTGGTATGGTATTAGCTGGGTACTCGCGATATTAACAATTCATTGGGTAGCAAAAAGAACCATTCCTTCAACTGCAAGCTTTTCAAAACAACACATTGAAGATTTCTTATTTTATGGAGTGTTAGGGGCAATAATTGGTGGAAGGCTTGGTTACATGTTCTTTTACGGAATGCAACAAGTAATTCAGGATCCTTTTTCTATACTAAAAGTTTGGGAGGGTGGTTTATCTTTTCATGGTGGACTTTTAGGTGTTTTAGTATCTTTTTTTATTTTTTGTAAAAAGAATAATATCTCTTTCTTTGAGTTTTCAGATCATATTGCTCTAAGCTTTCCATTAGGCTTAGGTATTGTAAGAATAGGAAATTTTTTGGGTGGTGAACTATTAGGCAGACAAACAGACCTCCCGTGGGGAATAATCTTTTGGAGCGACCCTTTACAAATAACTAGGCATCCTTCACAAATATATCAGGCAATTTTGGAAGGCCCAATATTGTTTTTATTATTGTATCTTCTCTCAAGAAGAAAAATTCCAAAAATGGCAATGTCAGGAGCATTCTTATTTTTATATGGAGTGTTTAGAGTTTTCACTGAGCAATTTAGATCTCCTGATTCGCATATAGGTTTTGATTTATTTGATATCATAACCAGAGGACAGCTATTATCTTCTCCAATGATTTTAATTGGCTCTACCTTATTAATTTTAGCTTTTAGAAAAAATAAAAATGCAACAATATCTTGATTTAATGCAAAAAATTTTAGACGAAGGAGTCGAAAGATCAGACAGAACTGGAACTGGAACAAAAAGTATTTTTGGTCATCAAATGCATTTTGATTTAAACGAGGGCTTTCCTCTAGTGACTACAAAAAAAATTCATCTTAAATCTATAATTCATGAATTGATTTGGTTTCTCAAAGGCTCAACAAATATTTCTTATCTTAAAGATAATGGTGTTTCCATTTGGGATGAATGGGCCGATGAAAATGGTGAGTTAGGTCCAGTATATGGCGCTCAATGGAGGTCATGGCCAAATCCTGACAAGGAACCTATCGACCAAATTTCGAATTTAATTAAAAGTATAAAAGAGAATCCACATTCGAGGAGACATATTGTTAGTGGTTGGAATCCAACCTTAATAGATGAAATGGCACTTCCACCTTGCCATACTTTGTTTCAATTTTATGTTGCTGGAGAGAACTTATCTTGTCAGCTGTACCAAAGAAGCGCGGATGTCTTTTTAGGAGTGCCTTTTAATATTGCCTCTTATGCACTTTTAACTCATATGGTGGCTCAAGTATGTAATCTTAAAGCGCATAAGTTCGTGCATACATTTGGTGATACTCATTTATATTTGAACCATATAGAGCAAGCTAATCTCCAATTAACCAGGGATCCAAAACCTTTACCAAAACTTAAATTAAATGCTGAAATAGATAATATTTTTGACTTTAAATATGAAGATATAGAAGTTGTTAATTACGAATCTCATCCTCTAATTTCTGCTCCTATAGCTGTTTAATGAAACTAACAGCAGTAGCGGCCATATCAAAAAATTTCGTAATAGGTAAAGATAACTCTTTGCCCTGGAATATACCTGAAGACCTAAAAAGATTTAAGAAACTAACTACTGGGAGTCCAATTGTGATGGGTCGAAAAACTTTTGAGTCAATTGGCCGCCCATTACCAAATCGAAAAAATATTATTTTGACCCAAAAAGGATTTAAATCTATTCATGATATAAAGGTTTTTAATGCTTTGAAAGATTTCTTGAAATTTTGTGAAAATTTAGATGATGAAGTCTTTGTTATCGGAGGTTCCGAAATATATAAAGCATTAGAGCCTTACTGCACAAAATTAGTCATTACACATGTTCTCAAAAAATTTGACGGAGATGCTTTTTTTACTATTGATTTGAGTAAATGGAATGAGATTTCTTCTGAAAAGTTTATAGACGAGAGTAGTCAGCTAAGTTGTGAAATAAAAACTTATATTAGAGACTAACTGCTTTCCAAATCTTTTTTCCTTTGCTCAAGAATTTTTACTCTCTTAGCTTCTTGTTCAGTGAATGTTAACCAGGTAAGTGCTTGTTCCCTCAATTTGTCTTGTTTCTCTTCTTTCTTTTTTTTATCTTTTATTTGAATGTCAGTTAATCTATCAAGGGCTTTACGGAAAAAGATTGTTGCATCATCAAAATTTTGTTGTTCGTAAGAAACTTGACCGAGCAAAATATTAACAGTTACTGGATCTTTAAGTTTTCCTTTTTCTAATCCTAATTTTAACGAATCCTTAGCTAGTTCATATCTGTCAGTAGCGAGATATAATTGACCCAGAAATACAAATAACTCCCCTTCTTCTGATTTTTCAGCGGCTTCTTTGTAAAGCGGTTCTGCTTTTTTTAACTCCTGTGACATGTGCCATCCTTGAGCAAGCATTTTCAAGTTTTTCTCTTTTCTTTCAACAAATTCTTCATCAAAACCATACTGTAATGCTTTTGCTGCTTTATAAGGAGCATCGGCTCTCATGAATAATTGATATAGAGCAATATATTCTGATTCTTTATTCAGTAATCTCTGATCATGTGCTGCTTCCAAAGCCGAAAGCTGATTGCTCTCTTGTTTTAAAGTTCCATATAAGGAAGAGAGTTGCACCCAGTATCTTTTCTTAGGATAAAAGTCTACTAACTCTAAATATAAAGGAAGCATCTCATCAGTTTTTTCGGCTTCATTGTAAAGTGCTAAAAGTAAATTATACGTAGACTCTCTCGGCTTTGAGCTGTTTGCCTTAGCAACACACATTGCAGTGTCTGCATTTTTTAAAGCTAGTTTCTTTTCATTTAGCTGCCAATGAGCTGCAGCCATTATATCGAATCCCGTTGAACTTGGATTAGCTTCAACCGTTAACCATTCTCTCATTCTTTCGATTGCCTTTCTATAATCTTCTTTAGAATAAGATATTTGAGCTAGACTAAAAATTACATTTGAACGGAGTCTTGGATCAGCGTCTTCAATTTTTAAAAAATTGAAATAATCCTTTTCAGCTTCTCCTAATTTATCTTGGCTAAAGTGAACATAGGCAAAGTAGTACCACATTTGCGCTCTATCCTTTTCTTCGAGATCTTCATCAATTTTCATTTCATTTAAAATTTCTAAAGCTAGCTCTAAATTATCTTCTTCCAAAGAAGGATAAAGTCGCTTTAAATATTTTTGAGCTTTTTGGCTTGGTAGTTTTGCAACTCTTCTATTTGATTGTTTTTGAATGTCATAACCTCTTAAACATTTATCTAAAGAATATCCAGGAAATTTAAATTCTCTTTCTTCTTTTTCTTGAGCCACCAATGATGGGCTAAGAAAAAATATAATAAATAAAAATAATAAAAATTTGATTTGTTTCATTAGATCATCTCCAAACAATTTTCAGGCACATACCCAGGGCCTTTGCCTTCACCTTCTAATATAAAAGTTATCCTCTGTCTAACTCCCTCAACTGCAACAGCAACTCCATCTCTGATAAGTGGCTTATATTTATATCTTAGCGCAGCTCTAGTAGCAGCTCTATCGAAAATTCCAGGCGGATTAGCTTGAATAACCACAGGCTCAGAAACCGATCCAAGCGGAGTAACTGTATATTCCAATAGTACACATCCCTCTATTCCTCTTTCTGCAGCTCTCCTGGGATATTGTGGAGGTACTTGGAAGATTGGAACATAAGATCCATCAGCAAAAACTCCTTGCCTTTTAGCTTTGAAATTAAAATTTAAACTCATAGAATCGTCGAAATCTTCAACTGTATCTATGTCAACATCTGGTGGTAATTGATCAGGCTCTGGCTCGGCTTCTTCCGGCCTTTCGAAGTTATCAATTAATTCTAGTTCTTTTGGAGGCATCACAATGTCTACAATTTTTCTTGTTTTAATTTCATCCAAAGAGACATCCCCAGTGGCAATTAGGACTGCCATCAAAATTAAAGATGCTAGAGAAACAGTTGTCCCCGCAGCAGCGGCAAGACCGTACTTTTGATAAATATTATCTAAATCAGTATTTAAAAATTTGTCAATCATTTAAAAATTAGGTTCTGAAGCAATTGATATATCAACTACACCAGCCTCTCTAACTTCGTCCATAACAGCAACAATTTTTTCTGCTGTTGATTTTACATCTGCTTGTATAACAACTGAACCTTGAGGATTTTCTGCAATTAATCTAATTACATTTGCTTTTACTTGTCTTACGTCAATTCTTCTGCCATCCATATATATTTCTCCAGCTGCTCCAATAGCAATTAAAATAGCAGCATTCTCAGTAATTTCTGAAGTTTCAGAATCTGGACGGTTAATTTCTAAACCTGGCTCTTTAATAAAATTTGCGGTAACAATAAAGAAAATTAACAAAATAAAAACCACATCCAACATTGGAGTAATATTTGGTTCTTCGGTTTCCTCTACAGCCTGATTTATTAGCGATCTTCTCATAATATATTATTCGTACGTTAGTCTTTCAGATAGTAAGTCTGTTTTCTTTTTCACATTGCTGTCTAACCATCTAGCGGCGATGCTAGCGGGAATTGCAGCCATTAAACCCGCCATTGCAGGTATAGTAGATCTTGCAACACCTCCGGCCATAGCTTTAGCATCTCCTCCCCCAGTTACAGCTAAAATGTGAAAGACTTCAATCATACCAATGATGGTTCCAAGCAATCCAAACAATGGCGCTAAAGCTACGCAAACTCTTATAAATTCAATATTGTTTTTTATTTGCTGCTCAGCCTTAGAAATTAACATTGTTCTGATCATATGACCTTCCCAAGATTTATGAGTTTTAACGTTAGTCCACTCTTGGATAGTGTCTCTTTCAACAGTTGGATGGATGAATTGGAAATACCAAATTCTTTCAAAAATAAAGAACCACATTATTAAAATAAGAAAAGCAATCAGTAAAACAACTCCACCTCCTTTTTCTAGAAACTCAAAAAGGATAGATTGCAGGTTGTAAAACCAAGCCATAACTTAAGCAGACGGTGATTGTTGAGTTTCTTCTGATCGTGCAGCCACCATTCCAGTGCTTTGTTCTTCAAGCACAGAAAGGATGCCTTTTGAGTAATTACTCAATGCAGCTGCCATGAAAGTTGCAGGAATTGCACTCATAAGCCCTAACATCGTTGTGACAAGAGCTTCAGATATTCCTCCTGCCATTGTTTTAGGGTCTCCAGTTCCAAACAGTGTTATTGCCTGGAAAGTATTAATCATACCAATGATGGTTCCAAAAAGACCTAGTAAAGGAGAAATTACAGAAATTAATCTCACAACCCAAATGTATTGATCGATTGATTGCCTTTCTACAAGAATTTGTTCAGCTAACTTTAGCTCAAGTGTTTCGGTATCGGTTTTATTTTCTTTTGCCACAGCAAAAATTCTAGACAAAGGATTGTCGCTTGATTCTTCTCCGCTAACTTCTTTTTTAATCGCATTATTGATTGTGAAAAGTGAATAAAATCTCCAGACAAAAACTCCAGTAGCTATTAAGAAAAGCAAAATAATTGTGTAACCAGTAATTCTTCCATATTGAATTTGCTCAAAAAAAGACGGGAGAGAAATTAAATTAACCAATAAAGCGCCGCCCTGCGGACCAGTTGGGTCAATGGCAAATTGAACAAAACCGGAGTCTTCATCGAAAATGTCATAGGAGCCGTCTAAGAATCTACTAGGCTGTTTTGGTAATGTTTCGTATGCACCTCTGCCACTCAAATAAGTTAAATATTCTCCCTCAGTAACAACATTAAAGTTACCAATTCTGACAACTTCCTCTTCTTCTGCATCACCGTTATTATCAATTACAGTTGCAGAGAATTTTTCAACACTTCCTGAGGCAACCAGCTCCCTAGAGAGTTCATACCACAACCTTTCTAATTCTTCTATAGTCGCTACACTTACACCTTCTCCCATCTTCTTCGCGAGATCATCTAAAAATAGTTCTCTGTCAGTTCCAAATTGACCCGAAGTTATTGATGTTTCAAAAGTAGCTTGAGTATCTGAAGCTACTCCCTGCAAGTGGCCGAATGTTTCATAGAGCGAACCTAATCTGGTCTTGAGCTGATCTTCTAATAAAGTAAGTTTCGCATCATTGGCCTCAAAAGTTGCCTCCAGCCTCGATGCTTCAGCTTCCAGTCTTCCTCTTTCTGCTTTTGCATTAGCTAGTAAAGTAGCTTGTCTATTTTTTTCTCTGATAAATCTAGCCTCTCTTTCCGCTGCTTCTTCGGATTCAGCGAATCTTCCTTGTTTTACTAACTCAAGAAGTTGATCAAGATCAAGAGCGATATTTTCAGGTTTTTCCTGAGTTTCTTGAGAAAAAATAGAGCCAGAGAAAATTAGAGAGAAGATTATTAGTATTTTTAATAAACTTTTCATTGAATCACCTTAGCAGCAGGAATTGGTAATTCAAGCATATCTACTGTTTTGAGTTTTTTTGCCATTGAAATTCCATCTCTTATGGGTCTTTGGTACCTTCCAGGTAAACTTTCCCAGGAATTAGTTTCTTTATTCCAAATACCTGTCTCATCTAGATCAGTCGTTTGGTAAGCTAAGACCATTCTGCCTACTCTTAAAATATTCACCTCTCTATCCTGACCATCAATAAGAATAGTGTCTTTATAAGTATCAATTTTTCTTCCATATTCAGCTTCCACGTTGAAACCCTCAAGCACTTGTCTTAATTTTTCTGCCGGAGAAACAGTTGGGTTATCCAAAGCATCTTTTATAAATTGTAGTCTTTCTGTTCGCTCTCCTTTTCGAAAAGGTAGATCTAATTCAACAAATTTTGCCAAACCTTCATGCATTCTCCTCGAAAGAGGAGGTATTTGTCTTTGAAGAACAGCCGCATATTTCATAGTTTCCTCAATTTCTTCCATTCTTGTTATTTGTCTTCTTATCTGTTTCTTCTTCTGTGCGTTATATACTTTTAAGCCTTCTATCTGTTTAGTTACGCCCTTATATTCTGAAGCATCCTTATCTGTTTTAGTTTGAGCTGAATCTATTTTGACCTGAGAAGCAGCAGCATTGTCAGCTCTTACTTTGTTCTCTTGCAAAACGGGATCTACTTGGGAATATAAACTTGCGGAAGAAACCAAAAAAACAAAAGCTAATAGCCAGCTAAAACTTGAAATTTTTATTGATACTCTCATTTTCTTCACCTACAAAAAAAGGGAATCAATAAAAATATTTATTCAAATTACCCTTTAAGCCTCCACTTTAAGTAAAATAAATTTATCTTGCAACAATTAATATACTTATTTGGAATTGAAGATTTTAACTTTTCTTTATAAATAAATCTAAAAAAAATGACGACTATACAAACAAATGAATTCAGAACTGGAATGAAAGTAATTATTGAGAATAATCTATGTGAAATTATAGAACATCAATTTCATAAACCCGGAAAAGGGCAAGCTGTTATGAGAGTAAAGTATAAAAACTTAATATCTTCTCAAGTTTTGGATAAAACTTTTAAAACTGGAGAAGCCATAGAAAAAGCTGAGATAGATGTTGTAAAAATGCAATTTTTATATTCAGAAGGAATAAATTTAGTTTTTATGAATTCAATTAACTTTGAACAAATTAATATAGAAAAAAAAATTATTGAAGATAAAGTTCAATGGATGAAAGAAGGAGAAGAATATGAAATATCAATGTGGAATAATCAAATAATTAATGTTGAAATTCAAAACTTCATTGAAATTGAAATTTCTGAAACAGAACCAGGATTCAAGGGAGACACTTCAACTAATACTTTAAAAGAAGCAACTTTGGCGAATGGCATTGATATAAAAGTGCCTCTTTTTATAGAACCTGGAGACATAGTAAAAGTAGATACTCGAAATTGTGAATACCAAAATAGAGTTAATAAATGAAATCTGAAATTAGAGAAATACTTAATGCTTCTGTAAAAAAATTATATTCAGAAGAAATTAATGACTTTGATATAACGAGGCCAAAATTTAAATCTCATGGAAATTGGAGTTCAAATATTGCATTAATTTTAGGAAAAGAATTAAAAGATCAGCCTAGAAAAATAGCTAAGAATATTGTCAATGAATTCCCAAAAAAAAATTGGTTAAGCAAAATAGATATCGCTGGTCCAGGTTTTATAAATTTTTTTTTAACACAAGAAGCACAGACAGAATTTTTAAAAAGCTTTTTGTCAGATGATTTCTCTTTTATCGAAACCAAAGAAAATCGTAAAATTTTAATAGAATATGTTTCTAGCAATCCTACTGGTCCAATTCACGTAGGTCACGGCAGAGGAGCCGCATATGGGTCGGCTTTAGCAAAACTTTTAAGACTAACTGGAGATAAAGTTGTAGAAGAATATTATGTAAATGATAGAGGTCTTCAAACTGATGTATTGGCATTGAGTGTATTTTTAAGATATCAAGAATTATTTGATTTAAGAATCTTATTTCCTAGTGACTGCTACCAAGGGGACTACATAAAAAAATGCGCTAAATCAGCAAAAAAGTATTTTGGCGATAAATTTATGTTAAAAAAAGACTTAAAAAGCCAGCAGTCTTCAGATATTGGTCTTATTTTAGAAGAAATCTATAAAATAACTCCAGATTTTAAAGAACTTACAGACTTCTGTATTTCCTATCAAATGGAGGAAATCAAAAGTATTCTTTTAAAATTTAAAGTCGAACATGAAAGCTGGGTTAGTGAAAAGTCACTTTATAAAAGTTCTAAAGGTAGTAGCCTTTTTGAAACAACATTAAGCGAATTAAAAAAAAATAATTATACCTATCTAGAGAATAATGCTCTTTGGTTTAAATCCAGTGAGTTTGGCGACGAAAAAGACAGAGTTTTAATTAGAAATAATCAGGATCCTACGTATTTTGCTTCGGATGTTGCTTATCATAAATTCAAATTCGACAGAGATTTTGATCAACTTATAAATATTTGGGGCGCTGACCATCATGGTTACATAGCAAGGTTAGAAGGTGCGTTGGATGCATTAAATTTAAATCCAAAGAAATTAGAGACTCTAATCATACAATTTGTATCACTGATAAAGTCAGGAGAGAACATAAGCATGTCTACAAGAAAAGGAGAATTTATTTCTTTAGAAGAACTAATAAAAGAAGTTGGGGTAGAGGCTGCGAGGTTTTTCTTCTTGGCTAGGAAAAGTGACCAATCTTTAGAGTTCGATATTGATTTGGCAAAGAGAGAAGATAAAAATAATCCTGTTTATTATATCCAGTACGCTCACGCAAGAATTTCCAGTCTTCAAAAAGAATTGCTAAAGAGAAAATTAATTATCGATAACGAAAATGGTTTTAAAAAGTTAAGTAAAGTTTTAACAGATCTTGAATTTGAAATAATTAATGAAATAGAACAATTTCAAGACGTCATTCAACAATGTAAGAAAGATCTTGAAATACATCCATTGTGTTTTTACCTGAGAGACCTAGCCTCTAAATTTCATTCTTATTACAACGCAAATAAATTCATTGAAGAAGAAAAAGATTTAAGAGACGCTAAATTTATTTTAGTTGCTGCGATTAAAAAAGTTTTAATTCAGGGCTTAGAAATTCTTTCAATAAATGCGCCTGAAAAAATGTGATTCTAATGAAAAAGAATATACAAAATATTTTTAGTACAATTGAAAAGTTAACTGCAAATAATAAAAAACAAAGTGTAGAGCTTATTGCTGTAAGTAAGAAAAAGTCTACTAGTGAAATCTTAGAAGCCTTAAGCCTAGGCATTAATAACTTTGGAGAAAACTATCTTCAAGAATCTTTGCAAAAAATATCTGAACTAAAAAATAAAAATATAATTTGGCACTTTATTGGAAAAGTTCAGTCAAACAAGTGTAAGGATATTGCAGAAAATTTTGAGTGGGTTCATACTTTGGATCGTTTAAAAATCGCAAAAAAATTAAACGAATATACTCCTTCTGGTAAAAAACTTAAGGTATTAATTCAGGTAAATCTAGACAATGATGAAAATAAAGGCGGTATTAAAAAAGAAAATTTAGAAGAACTAATGAAAAATATAACAAAATTTAAGAATTTAGAGTTTAGAGGACTAATGATCATGCCAAGTGCAAATGCTAAAAAGGAAGAATTAAGGCTTATTTATGAGGAAGCATATTCGCTTACTAATAGTATGGAGGTTAAAGAACATAACTTAGAACTCTCTATGGGGATGACTAATGATTTCAAAATAGCTATTGAAGAAGGATCTTCTATGATAAGAATCGGTACAGGTATATTTGGTGAAAGATAAAATTGATATAGGATTTATTGGAGCAGGTAACTTAGGTCGTCATGCCATTTTGGGTTTAATAGATTCATACAATATAAAAGTCTCAGATCCTGTTCAAAATCAAGAAATTATTAATTTGGGCATTAAATATTTGTCTATTGAACAACTTTGTAAAGACTCTGATGTAATTTTTTTGACAATTAAGCCAAATATTTCCGAAGAAATTCTTAGTCAAATTTCAGATTATATAGACGATAAGTTAATCATTTCTTTTATTGCAGGAAAGTCTTTGAAAAAACTTGAAAAACTATTATCGTCAAAAAATATTATAAGAGCTATGCCCTCTTTAGGAATTAGTAATGGCTTAAGTCCTATAGCAATTTGCTCAAATCAAGGTGTGAACGCATCTCCTGGAGAAAAAATTCTTAATAACTTAGGAAGATGTATGAAAATTGAAGAATCAAAGTTTGATGCATTTACTTCAATTTTTGGGGCTGGTCCTGCATATATAAGCTATATCGCTGAGTTACTATCTGGAATTGCATCCGAAAATGGGTTTGAAAATTCAGAATCTCTGATTGGAGAAGTGATAGGCGGCACTTATGAAATTCATAATTCAAAAAATAGGCCATCTTTTGAAAAAATTAAGTCTATGGTTGCATCTAAAGGAGGAGTCACAGAAGCAGCCTTAAAAAAAATTGAGTCCTCAGGAATGGATAAAGTATGGAAAGCCGCTATAGAGGATGCAATTGAAAAATCGAAAAAATTAGGGGGAAATTAATGGATCCTTTGTTTGTATCATCTGTAATATCAAATTTACTTTCGATACTTTTTCTTAT
>CEPU01149860.1_pt1 | contig 16564 bp, 11 predicted proteins | sample 530471 | NCBI WGS metagenome assembly CEPU01 (sample SAMEA2620194, study PRJEB7988) | marine metagenome | biome: marine biome (ENVO:00000447); feature: surface water layer (ENVO:00002042); material: "saline water (ENVO:00002010), including plankton (ENVO:xxxxxxxx)" | depth 5 m | reverse complement strand
TGATGTTAGCAGTACCATCGAAGGAAACTCCACCGATAGTTCTAGCAGTCTCAAGAGCGGTTGCAGTTCCAGCATTGCCAGAAACATTACCAGTTACATTACCAGTAAGAGCACCAACAACACCACCAGTTGCAGTAGTAACACCAGTGATGACAGCACCACCAGACAGAGCCATGCTGCTCAAAGAAATGTTCTCATCGAGAGCAACAGATACTCCATTAGAAGCAGCTGTAGATGTCAGGTTTGATCCACCAGTAATAGAAAGAGATTCAGTAAGAAGATTGATATCCTCAGAACCGGAATCACCAGTTACGGTCATTGCAGCACCAACAGCAGCTGTGGTTACACTTGCAACACGACCCTTGGCATCAAGGGTTAAGATTGGGAATGCATTAGCACCACCATATGTTCCAGCACCAGGACCAGCATCGATCAGATCGATTGTAGGTGTAGAACCTTCTCCAGATCCACCAGTTACACTGATGTTAGAAGCTGTTCCAGACAGAGATTCAACATAATCTCCAGTTGTATCATTGCCCAGAGCAACTGAGTTTGCCTGAACTGTTGCAGTCAGTGTTACGTCTCCAGAACCATCGAATGATACTGAACCGCCAAGATCTCCACCTAGGATGATTGATCTTGCGTTTGCAAGTGATGAAGCTGTAGTAGCATTACCACTCAGATCAGCAGTAATAGTACCAGCAGCGAAGTTGCCAGAACCATCTCTTGCTACCAAGAAGTTAGTAGTGTTAGAAGCAGTAGCATCAAGGCCAATTGTGACGGATGTTCCACCAACAGAGGTGTTAACGAATGTTCCATCAGTAAACTGCAGTCCGTTGTTGAGAAGATCAACACTACCAGTTCCAGTTCCACCAGAAATAGAAAGTGATGTACTGATAGCAACGTTAGCAGCTGCGGTCAGTCTACCCTTTGTATCAACAGTAAATGTTGCTACCTCAGAAGCTGAACCATATGAACCAGCAGTAACAGCTGTGTTATCAAGTGTAAGATCAAGTACTACATTATCTCTACCATTGAATGATACTGAAGGAGCAGAGCCATCTCCAGTGATGCTGAAGTTACGTGCTGTTGTGATACCATCTGCATTAGTTGCAGTACCATCCATGTTACCAGCAAAAGCACCATCGAATGATGTCGCAGTGATAACACCAGCATTGCCGAGTTGGATGTTAGAACCAACTGACAATTCTCCAAGAGTTCCAACAGAAGTCAGGGAGGAAGATACAACACCCGATCCAAGAGTATCAGCACTCAGGACTTCAGTATTGTTGACCTTATAGACCTTACCAGTAGCTACATTGATATTTTCGGATGAACCGAAGTTATCGCCTGTTGCTTCAAAATTCCAGGTCTTGTTTCCTTCACCAGAGTTAACTGTAATACCACCACCATTGGCAGCTGCATCATTAGCAGCACCAGTTGCGACCTGAACATTCAGATCATCAATAGCAACGGTTGTTGAGTTAACGATTGTTTGTGTGCCGTCAACCTGCAAGTTACCAGCAATAACAACAGTACCTGTGTTATCACCAACACCAGCTGGGTCAAGAGTCAGTGTTGCAGGACCAGAGATTGTGTCAGAGGTAACTCTAACAGCAGATCCTTCAGCTCCTAAGTGAAGTGCGGCTGCTGTTGCAACACCAGAAACACTAGCACCTACAACGGCCAGATTATTAATTGATACGTCGTTGTCAAGAGCAACACTTACGCCATTTGAGGCGGCAGTTGTTGTAACGTTTGATCCACCAGAAATGGTAAGATCTTCTGTAGCAAGAGCAATATCTTCAGAACCAGAATCACCGTCTACTGTTAAAGTAGTAACAATATTAGCTGTGCCTGTGTTAGTAACACGACCTTTTGCGTCAACTGTCAGTACAGGAATCTCTGTGGCAGAACCAACTGTACCAGCAGATACACCAGAATCAGCAAGATCCAGGGTTACAGCTGAGGTTTCTGAACCAGAACCCGAAACGGTTATTCTACCAGAACCAGCGTCAGCAACAGTGGCAACATAGTTACCAGTTGTGTCATTACCAAGAGCGACTGAGTTTGCTCCGATTGTTGCCGAGATGGTGATGTCTCCAGTTCCGTCAAAAGAAGCGGAACCACTGAGATCGCCACCAAGTCCAATTGATCTAGCGGTCTCTAACGCAGTAGCTGTATCAGCGTTACCGGAGAAACTACCACTAAAAGATGTAGCAGTAATTGCTCCAGATACCTTTACGTCACCATCAACGGTGAGTTTAGCATCTGTTGCGGTAGTACCAATACCAACTTCTGCACTATCAGCACCAGCGATGCCGATATAATTAGCAGATGCATCTAGATCAAGATAATTCGCAAATTGCGAAAGTTCTCTATTAAATGCCATTTGTTTTTTCTTTAAAAATGAGTTTGCAGAACGTTCCACGAGTCATCTTCGTTCTGTCACCTATAAAATAAGTTCAACTAGGCAAAAGCCGTCTTCGTTGATCAAATAGTTTTTATATTTAACTAGACCCGCTTAATATTATTTATTATTTCTATACTGCTGTCGTTGATAAGTTTCCTGAGTTGTCAACAACTAATCTAAACTTTGTTCCATTAGGTGAAGTAAGAACTATTCCAGTAGATTGATCAGAACCAACAGTCACGTCTTGATTAAAGGTAGCAACACCAACAACATTTAGGCTAGTATTGATGCCAACTCCACCATTGATAGTTACCTTTGCACTAACTCCATTGCCAGCATAAAGTTTTAGTGATTTATTGTCTAATCCAATCTTTGTATTTGTACTATTATCTGTTTTTCTTCTGATAACGTCAGTATATATCTCTGCGACTGTAGATATTCCAACCTGAATACCAGCAGCAGTCTCTGCTCCACGAATAACAACAGAATTTAGAGTATCAGTTTCTGCAGATCCACCACCAGAACTGGTAGTATTATATTTGATAATATCAACAGTATCATTAGCAAATAAAGATTCTCCAAGAGTTATATTAGATCCGTCTGATGCGGTGTATTCACTCGTAGTTAATCTTACACCATTGACAAATACATCAACAAAACCAACATTATAAGTAACACTGAATGTTGTTTGGCCTGCTGTTGCTGTAAAATTCTCTTCAGTTCTTAGTGTTGGAAAATCTTCCCACTGAAGTCCAACACCTGTGGATATAAGATACTGTCCATAATTACCAGTCGTTCCACCGGCACTAATTGCTCCAGAGGTGGAAATAACAGTAAATGGATTATAGGCAACAATCTGTACTGTATCATTAACAAACAGAGCTTCAGAAAGAACTATAGAAGTTCCATTGGTAGCAGTATATTCTGAAGTGGCAAGTAATACACCATTGACAAATACATCAACATATCCAACTGTATATTCAAGATTAAATGTTGTCTGACCAGCAGTAGCCGCATAGTCATATGATGTTCTTACAACTGACAGATCTTCATTGGAAAGTGTTTTCCAAGTCAGACCAATGCCTGTGGATACAAGATATTGGCCATCCGCACCCGTAGATCCACCAACACTAATCTTATCAAGTGAAGATATGCCAACAACTGACAGAGTTGCTAGATCTTCACTATAAGAAGGTATCCCTATCTTTACGCTTGGTAGTCTCCCGCTCAATAACTGTGGCATTTTATTTTATTCTCCCTACATCACTTGAGCGTTTCAAGAACACTACCTAAAAATTTCAAATCACCGCTCGACCCAGAAATAACAAGGACATCATTTGATTCTAACGATAACTTACCATCAAGGAAAGTAGCAGTATCATTTGCAGGAATTGGAAAATCTTTTGCAATTTCCGTTGTAACAGCAATTCCTGCTGTTGTTCTTTCATGAGAGAAAGTAACAGTTTCTGTCGTAGAACCTGTGTTTGCCACCTGGGCTAGTAGAACCACCCCAGAGTATCCTACAGGTGCTGTATAGATCCCTACAGATGTCGATCCGAGGACATGTGTGACAGTCTTGAATATGTTAAGTGGTAATGCCATTTTATTATCCTCCTAATGCTAAAATGTAAGGTGTTATGTTTGCGAACAAACTCTTGGTGTAGGCATCACCAGTAATCGTTCCTCTTGCTTGATCAATCACAACACCATCACCAATCTTGAAATTACCAGCTTGATCAGTGCTGGTATAAATCACAAGTCCACCGTTTCTAGAATCAACTTCATTTGCTGGAATTGTCACTCCACCATTCTGTGGAAGTGCTGTAGAAATATCAGTTCCGGAACCAATATACTCAAAAGAGTGACTTGATGCCAGAATCCTGCTCTGTTCAAAGATAGGAGCCGTCATTCCAATCGAGACTGGATATGGAAGACTCTCAGTAATAGTAACTGTAGAGATTCCAACCGGTCTTCTTGTGACTCCATTTGTTACGGCAGAAACAAATGTGTGTGATGATGTATCAGAAGAAGTTCCTACATTTACCCTGAAAGTATTTGTAGTAACTGATGTTATAGTCAACCACTTGTTACTCGCTGGATCTTTAGCTCTGGGATATGGATGCTCCGTAGCATTTCCGTCAGTAGCACAAGTAAATGTAATTGCTCCATCGGCAATCTTAATCCCATCACCAACAGAGAATTGGTGATTAGCAACTGTTAAATTCAAGTTACCAGTGCTTGGAAAATAGGTAGCATTAGTTGGAGTATGAGTCGTAGACTCTCCAGATACTTCTGTTGCACTCTCAACCAAATAATACTTAGGAATAACCTCAACAGTTGCTGTAGCTGTATTGATACCAACCTCTGGACCAGATATAGTAACTGAAGGGACTGAACTAAATCCTCTGCCACTAGACGCTAAAGTAATTGAACTTACTTGTCCTGAAGAATCTATCTCCGCAATACCAGAGGCATCGATTCCCCAACTTTCAGAGGGAGAATCGATAGTTACTGTTGGTGCTTTAGTATATCCAGTTCCTCCACTACCAACATTGATCTTCAATACTTCTTTGTACAAATCATCGATATAAAGAACTTGACCATCATAAGGTCTATTGAATAATCCAGAAATAGCAAAACTATTAGATCCAGCTTCTGCTGTTGCTGTCGTAAATCCAGCAGATTGGATATCACCCACACCATCAGCAACTAGTCCAAAGTTACCAAAAGATGAGTTTGAGTTAGTGACATCACATGCTCCACCAGATCCACAGAATATTCCAACATCTGTCGCAATCGTAAAGAAAGAAACTATCTGGCCATATCCACCATTAGTAATCGATGCTCCAATACCACCTTGATTATATTGAGTATATGAGTCAACAACCATACTTTTAAAATCACCGGCAGTATGATTGCCATCAATCTTCAGTCCAATACTATTGGTAATAAAATTAGTACAATTACTAACATATGGTGATTGAGTTACATTTACAATATTATTTGGATCAAAAGATACTGCTGCTTGACCAGAATTAACAGATCCCTTGAAAGATATTTCAGAGAGATAATTTCCTGCTGTAACATGAATCAAGTCAGCATTAGCATTTTGTGGTCTTACTGTTACTTCTCTAAGACTATCACCAACAAGACTAACTTGTTCGGGCAGTCTTAATGGATTATTTTCTGTGTAATCTCCACTCGATATTTTGATTACTGTTCCTGGAGTAGCAGAAGCAATGGCTGATTCGATTGTTGCTTTTGCGTCTCCTAACTTTCTACCAGCATTTCCGTCATCACCATCAGATGTGACGTACATTACATTACTTACACTGGCACCTGCACCAATCGATATGACATCACTACCGATTCCTGGGCGATATCTCTGGACAAACAGGTCCGCATCATAAAAGTTAAGGGCTAATTCGCCAATAGGTAACTGTTCTACAGTCGGCTTCTTCCCAGGGACAGCCGTCCGTTTAATTTTAATATTTGGATTTGCCATCAATTCCTCATGTTTGGGTATATACCCGACGTAAACTCAATATGTATTGAGCTTGTCTTAGATATATTTATTACCTTACGATTCCTGAGGTTTTGAGGCCTTTATTTCTTTTAACTCTTTTTCCAATTCACGTATTCTTGAATTGGCTAATTCTAATTCAGTTTCTAATGAAACCACTTTAACAAAAAGATCGGAGGAATCCATCAGTAGGTCTCCTCCGAATCTTCGATTACAGATTTATATGTTTCTAGTTCTTTTGTTAGATTGTCTATTTGACTTTTCAGAGTTGTGATCTGAGTTTCATAGACAATGTTTTGATTAAAAAGTTCAAAGGCCTTTTGCTGATAAGCAGCAATTACGGCCTGGTAATCAGTATCATTCATACACTATCAGAACGAGCCTCCGTCTATAGTTATATTCTCAAGTGTTCTCTGACCATTTGAGCAGGCAATCACTTGAGATTGTCCAGCACAGTCATTAACCCACAGAGCACCGACTTCAATGGCAGCATATTCATTTACAGTGATTTGTGGATGTGCTGATGAAGAACCACCAGAGTCTGCAACATCACCAGCAAACACAAGTCTTCCGACCCCTGCTTCCCATGCAACTGCAGATTTCTTGGCAGAACCATCATAATAGTTGAACAGAACACCAAGATCCCAAGTAGTTGTGCCAGTTGGAGCATTGCCACCAACTCTACCCAATTCAATTGTTCTATCTTCGACAGAAATTGAGTTGGTATTTACCTGAGTAGTAGATCCATTAACAAACAGATCACCAGTAACTGTGAGGTTTCTGGCCGCTGTGATATCACCGAGGGAGTCAATCGTAGCAGCATTATTTCCAGCACTGTGTTGAATAGCAGCAGTCTTTACTGTAGGAACAGTGACCGTTGTGGCAACTTCAACATTAGCAGGAAGACTTACTGTAACAGATTGTCCTGCACCTACTGTAGTGATTTGCTTGTCTGTACCAGCAATCAGAAGTGATTGACTGTCTAGATCGACTGATAATGCACCACCAGAATCTGCTTGGAAATCTAAGTCCTGAGCAGTTAATTGAGAATCAACGTAAGCCTTGACAGACTGTTGAGTAGGAACAGCAGTATTGCTGTCCGATACCATATCATCTTCATCTGTGATACTGGTAATTCCAACACCATTTAGTGTCAGAGTATCAGTTACGACAGAGGCTGCGGTTACAATACCAGAGAGACTTAAGTTTCTCCACTGCTTTGTGCCTGTACCCAGATCATAAGTTGCATCATCACTTGGAACAAAGTTTGATACAATTTCACCACCGAAACTTACATTATCAGTATCACCATCTCCAAGGTTAATTGTTCCACCCTGGAAGGTTACAATACCGACAAAGTTTGATTGGCCCTGAACAAAGAGTCCACCACCAACTGTAAGGTTCTTATCAATTCCAACACCACCATCGAACAGGGCTGCTCCAGTATTAGAGTCTCCCAGATTGTTCTGAGTGGTATCAGTAAAATTAGTTACACTTGTGAAACTACCACTGGCAACTCCACCAAGTCCAAATGCACCAGCATATATTGCACCAGAAATGTATACACTCTTTCCAGTGAAATCTACACCATTTGGAAGGTTTTCTCCAATAAAGTGAAGAACACCTGACTGGTAGTCAAAGAACCATTCGTCATTATTGCCAGAACCGGCAGCGAGAAGAACATCTCCACCAGAAGCACCAGCAGCATCGCCACTAGTATGAACATATACCTTAACCAGGTATGTTGAACCAAGTTCGGGTGGAATCCAGTCAGTAGAATTGGTTTTCCAAGTTCTATTCGTAGAAGCTGTAATATCAGCAGTACACTCTACAGGAGCAGAGGTTGGATATACAGTTATAATAGAAGTGCTAGAACCTGGAATAGTTGCTGGAATACTTCCAGACTGTTGCCAGATTTTATCACCCCTCATTAAGAGGGGACTTGCTATAGATTCGTTGAACGCTTTCTTATTAGCGTTGGTATCGGTCTTAGTACGGCCGTACCCTAGTTTTTTCCAAAGGAAATCAACCTTTTGTGCTTGTGTTACGGCCATTATACTACTGCCTCCGCAATGCTAAGTGATGAAACTGATTGGCCTGATGCTAACGCTATTCTTACAAGAACAACATTGCCCGTGGCGTTACTCATGTTCTCTTCACCAAGTGTCATTGTGTATCCACCACTAAGAGCTGTGCTTGCTTGAATTCTGTCCGAATTATTAAATGCACAACCGTCACTACCATTACCGCCAGCTCCACTTCCAGGTACACCAGCACCAGCATATGCAGTGTCGGCTCTTAACCAACCATTCAATCCACTAGTACTATCTATACCAGTACCAGGTGCTGCGATCCAAAGACCAGAGATTCCAGCAGAAGTGATGTTAATATCAAAGTTAGCAACTACTTGACGACGGAAAGCAAAAGTGAAGTACTGAGTTCCAGTATCACCACTTCTGTTTGGTCCAACTGGAAGGAATCCAGTTGAGTAGTCAGTAGTATCATGCTTCAGAACACCAAGTCTAACTGTTGCTTCCTTGGTTCCCTGAACACCAGGGTCAGAAGCCTCAGTATAAGGACTGTTGGTATAGAAGTTAGTTGAACCCGTATATGATGGATTATCAGTTGTATCCCCACTGAAGTTGAATACTCTTACACCATCATCAGTATGAACTCCGTTTCCTAATGCATCAGCAACTGGAATTGCGATTTCACTAATTCCAGACTGTGCTGATGTATGGACTTGAACCTTAGTTGCGTTTTCAGCAAAAGCTCCATTTCCTGCAGGATTCTTCGCACGGAACTTAACGGTCTGAACTGATCTTACACTTGAAGAGGTAAGACTTACACTCAGATCACCAAATGTATAAGCACCACCAACGCCAGTGTTTGCTATTGGAACACCACCATCAAGCATGGTGCTAGTTCCGTCAATATTAGCGTAAGTGTAGTTCTGAGAAGAAACTACATTACCAGAAGTTGACTCAGCATTTGTTCCTGATGTAAGAACGAATGGTGAAGTTGTATTCTGATAAGTTTGTCCAGTGAAGTTGGTAACTTCAACTCCACTCAGAGTCAGAGTTGGGCTTCCAGTGTTATAGTATGGAATACCAGAGATATATCTCTTCGATCCGGCACTGCTTTCGGCAAGTGTTCCAGTTGAAAGTGTTGGAGTTGTGTTCAGATCGTCCTTGACGAACATTACACGACCAGTATTTCCATCAATTGAGTGACTCAGATCTAACTCACTCAGACCAACAGCAACTTCCGCAAGTGGCTTAGAAACTCTAGCAGTGAATACCTGATAGAAGTCACTTGGATATGTGTTAGAAGAAATCTCGTCATGAGCATCACCCTCAGATGTGATTATGAGATCGTCGAATGTTCCGGTCTCTCCAGTGGCAAGAGTGAATGCCTTAGAGCCAATCGCAGCAGTGTTCAGTCTAGCTGAGAGAGTTCCTGATTCGGAACCATCAATGTTAGAAAGTGTACTAGAAACAATTGGAGTTGTTGTGGCGTATCTTGTTACAGATGAACCAGTCGCAATGCCAACACCAGTCTGGTTATCAGTATATCCAGAGCAGAGATAAGGTTGTGTTCCCTGTGAGGAACTAGACATCGACAGAGTTTGTGTTGTGATGTTGGTTGGTGCAGCAGGAACAGCATTGACTGTCATTGTGACATTGCTTGTTCTTCCGTTCTGAACCAAATGACCAGGAGTTCCATTTGCTGTCAGAGTGACTGTCTTGGAACCAGGGCCTCCTTGGAAGGCATGATCAATTGGAGTAGAAGTACCACCAGCAGCTGCATTATTAGCAACTGTATCATCAGAACTTCCATCACCATAGGCATAAGTGTAATCACTTGCGTTATGTGATGTATTGGTGAATCGGCCGACTCTTCTGTCATTACCGTTCAGGTCCGTTCCATCATAAAGTGTTCTTGAATTATCGCCTGTTCTATCGCTAGTAACTACGGCAGCACCAGAGAAGATTGAACGAACTTCTGGTTCAACAGTAACAACATAATTAGCAGAAGCAAATGGTGAATTGGTATGATCTGAGAGAACCTCAAGTTTAGCAGTGTAAGAAGAACTTACGCCAGCAGAGTTGCTCGAAAGATCATATGTGTTAGAGATAGTTCTATTTGTATCTCCAGCATTTGATGATCCTGTATTAACTGTGGTTACAGTTCCATCACCAAATGTCCATCTGTATCTGATTCCAAAATCAGCAAAGCTTCCAATTGTGCTTTCAGTTGTGTTGGTGAAAGTAATTGGCAATCCAGAGTTGGATGTGCTATTGATACCGATTGTTGTGATACCAGTGAATGATGGAGTATGCTCAGAATATACCTTGAATGTCGCAGAGTCAGATGCTGGAATGACATTGGGGTCAGCAGCAGGGTGCGAATCAAGTGAAAGATTGATGGTATACTGAGTATCTGTTTCTGCAGCGTTATTGAACGTATGAGTTGTTCTTGCTGCACCAACACCACCAGGTGCTGTGTTACCATCAATTCCAAATGTTGTTCCGTCTCCAAAATTGACTGTGTAGTCAACATCAAATCCAGTTACATTAGTTGTGGAGTTCTCAAGGAAAATCGCAGTTCCACTATCAGCAAATGTGATTGTAGATCCAGCATTCAGAGCATCCTTCATTGAGAAGGCTACAGATGGATCAGGAGTGTAAACTGTGATGTAGTTTGTTCTTGACGCTACGAATGAACTTCCAGCACCAGTACCAGAGGTATTACTGGCTGCCATTGTGATGCTAAATTGACCACCATTTGGCTCATTATAAGTATGACTTGGAGTTGAATCAGATGTATTATCTGCTGTGCCATCACCCCAATCAATATAGTAATTGTTAGGATTACCTGCCGCAGTTGTTGTCAGAGTGATTGAGAATGGTGAACCACCTGCAGTTGGAGTAGTAGAGAACTCTAAACCAGAAACCGCAGTATTGTTCATCATATTGAGCGCAAGCTCATTCAGATCATCAATACTATCAACAATTTTTGTTTCTGTTGTGAAAGTATTCAGTGCTCCAGGTGTTACCAGATCTCCGTCAGAAGAAGTTCCAAGAGTGAGGTTATCTCCAGTTCCTGAGATCGCAATATCTACAGTATCTGTATCTGCATTATATGCGAAGGTATTACCAGCACCAATAAAATTCAGATTCTGAACTGGTCCTGAGGTAATTGAATTTCCTGCAGAGTTAATTCCAATATTGAAACCACCTGTAGCGGTAACAATACCAGTAACATTTAAGTCACTATCGAAACTTTCTGTCCAAGAAAGATTTCCATCACCATCAGTAAGCAAAATTTTGTTTGCTTCTGGTGCTGCTGGGAATGTGTATGTTGTAACCCCAGACATTGCGTCTGGGCCTTTGAGGTTGATGCTATTGGTTCCGTCCTTATCAACTAATTTAAGAGCCAGGGATTCAGTCCCGTCTTCTCTATCCCAGTATCTCCCTGAACCGAAGAACTGATTAGTTGAAGTTTCTGATGTAAGACCTACATAAAGGTCATACTTATCAGTAGTAAAACCAGGTTCACCCTGCCTTAGACCAGGCAGGTTTGTATAAGCACCCCTCTTAAATTGAATAATCGGTGCTGCCATTGGAAAAAGTTACTATTTTACTTTTGAATATTTATACTTCAAAAGGATCCGCCATCAAAGTCGATTTTATTATCCAGATCTTGGTCGAGTTGATCAATAAAGTCGTTAGGCAGTACGTTATCGGAAGCTGCTGCGGATAGAATTGAATCGGCAGGAACTAACTCATATTTTTGTGCTGTAGCGTTATAGATTAAGACGTGATTCCCCTTATTAGAAAGGTCTGGAACATTTACGTCGCTTAATTCGGATAAAAATTCTGCCACTACTGTTTTCTCCTGAGTTACTACGTATTCAGGTGTTGAATCTAAGGTTACTGTGTAATCTGCCATTTGATTCAGATTTTTTAACTATTTATGAAATTCCACCAGATACCAAAGCCATTCCTTCAATTACTCTTGTTTTAAATCCAGTTCCAGAATTTGTTAAGAGAATATCATAATAATATCTACCAGGTTCAAGAGTGCTCGTTACCTCATCACTCATATCTAACTTCACTTTTCCTGTAGATATAGTAATCGTAGTTGTAAAGTCATATGAAGTGGAAGAACTATGGTGCTTCCTCAACTTTGCTACGGCTGTGCTTTGGTTTAGATTATAGACGGAACTATCATTATTTGCAATCGTAAATGTAGCAGTGAAGTCTGCTCCTTGCTCAATACTAATATTTACTGATGGTACTGCCATGATTAGTTACCCTTTAACTCATCAATTTGCTTCTGTTGTTCCTTGATTGCTTCGATGAGAACACCAATGATTCCATTATAATTTACGGACAATCTATCATCACTTTCAGAAACTAATTCTGGAAGAACCTTCTGAAGTTCTTGCGCGATTACACCTTTTGACTTCTCTTCTGATTGCTTCCAAGTGTAATCAACTCCTCTGAGTTGCATTACTTTGTCTATAGCATTATCAATTGTAGAGATATCTTTCTTTAATTTCTGGTCAGAGAGTGAATTTAGAAATGTTGCAGATAGCCTTCCAGCGGATGCATCAAATGTTAGATTTGTGGATGACTTTGGTGCTTGATCACCAGTTGCTGATGTAGCAAATAATGGGAAACAAGTTGTATCTGTTGACTCATCAGCAACTGTTACATTCGTTGCGTTGGTTGCATTGGTTGCGTTTGTGGCATTAGTAGCATTAGTTGCTAATGTAGCAGTTGCAGCATTACCAGTACATGATCCCGAAGAACCAGAAACATTACCAGTTACATCACCGACTACAGCTCCTGTAAATGTAGTAGATGAAAGGTTTCCAGTAGAAGGATTGAAATCTAACTTAGTTGTTGATGTCTTTGGTCCGACACCATCACTGTTCACAAGCACAGGATAAAATGAGCTGTTAGTGGTAGTATCGTCGCTTACACCAATTAATTGTGCTTTTGTCTGTGACATCTATCGTTTTTTAGTTATTTATAAAAAAAGACCATCAATTGATGGTCTTTGAGAACATATTTTATTTGAAGTTTATTTCTTAATCAGTAGTTTGGTAGAAGCAATAGCCGTTCCTGCCAGTACTGATGGAGAATCAGCAGTTTCTGATAGTGTTCCATCACCTTGTACATAATACTTTTGACCTGGTGTTAACCCAGATTGGGCATCATCAACAGAACCAATAAGTTGAATAGTTGCTGTTTGACCATCATTATAGGCTCCATCAGAAATTCCAATATAGTTTTCTGCTGTGAGAGTAGATGATGGAGATGCTACTGTAGTAACAGAATCAGGGAGGCTAGCACTTTGATCAGTAAAGTTAACATTGGATGGACTGCTCAATGTTCCAACTGCATCTGTAAGCGACGATACTATGCTAGAAAGACTTGGTGTGTTTTCAGTATGATTTGTTGCTGCATATGTGAAGTCTCCATAAGTTCCAGTCGCTGATCCATCGGAAGGTAGTTTTGCAACCATCATACTACCTGCACCAGAACCTGGTGTTTCACCTGTGATATAGATATTTCCATTGTTGTCTGCAGAAATACCATAACCATAATGAGTTCCTGATGATTTACCCAAACTGCGTTGCCATTGAAGAGTGCCTGAACTATTATATTTTGCAAAGAAATACTTATTACTGTTAGCCCCAAGAAGGTAAACATTATCAGAACTATCTGATGCCATTCCGTAGATTTGCATTTGTTGTCCACTTGTTCCCAGGGCTTTTTGCCATTGATAAGTTCCTGAACTATTATATTTTACAAGAACAGAATCATAAACACCAACACCTCCTCCAGTGCTAATACCACCAACGTAAACATTATCAGAACTATCAACTGCTATAGATCTGCCATTACTAGTTGTGCTACCTCCACCAAAACTACGTTGCCATTGTAATGTCCCAGAATTATTATACTTAGCCACCAAATAATGATTATAACCACCAATGCCACTGTAACCGCCAACGTAAATATTATCAGAACTGTCAACAACTACATCATAAAAATATTGAGAATAAGATCCATCTAAAGTCTTCTGCCATTGAAGACTTCCAGAAGAATCAAACTTAGCAACTAAAGCTCCATAAGAAGTCATATTTTTTGTGGTGAATGAAGCAACAAAAATATTGCCTGAACTATCAACGGCTATTCCATTGCCATGTTCTGCAGTGTTAGATTCGCCAAAAGTCTTCTGCCATTGAAGATTTCCAGAAGAGTCATATTTGACAAGTATCGCAGAATCATATCCACCTGTAAAATTTGTATTTCCACTAACATAGACATTACCAGAACTATCAATTGCTATCATTCTTCCCATATCATCATGTCTATATGCAGTGCCAGTACCTAAAGTCTTCTGCCATTGAACAGTTCCTGAAGAGTCAAATTTGGCAGTTAGTAAGTCGTTTCCACCAGCACCAGAAGAATTAGTGTAACCAATAACATAAACATTTCCTGAGCTATCAGATGTAACTCCCCAACCATAATCACCGCCGCTGCCATCCAGAGTAGCAATCCACGCGGTTGAACCAGTCTGTGTAATAGCACTCACAGTTCCATCAGCATTTACAATTACTTTAGTGCCATCTGCTAAGGTTCCTGATGCTGTAAGTTCTGTCGAACTTCCTGCTGCTGGTAAATTAGTTAACTGAGAACCATCACCAATAAATGAAGTGGCAGTCATCACACCAACATTCAAACCAGAAGTCTGAATATTATCTGCATTTATCAAGCCACTGCTTGCCAGATTTAAATTATCTCCTACCGCAAGTTCCTGTAGTTGTTGTGCTGATGAGTCAACTATAAGTGGAAATCTGTCTGCCATGGTACTTTAAAATATATTGGTGATTTTTTTGGTCTAATTATTTATTTGAAATAATAGTAGAGTATAAATTAACCCCTCACAATCAACTTGGTAGCAGCAATAGCTGTTCCAGCGAATACTGATCCACTTTCAGCCAGAGTGCCATCATCTTGTACATAATATGCTTGACCCGGAGTCAGACTGGATTGGGCATCATCAACTGCTCCCATTATTTGGATCGTAGCAGTTTGACCATTGCTATAGGCTCCATTAGAAATTCCAATGTAGTTTTCTGCTGTAAGGTTGGTTGACATGGTTTTTGTAGAAAAAACGACAGTCTTTACATATTGAGAGTCATCATAATCTCGATAAAGAATAATTGAGTTACCACTGTCAGGATCAAATACTATAGAACCCTGATCCGACCGAGAAGAATTATATACAGTAGGAGCTCCAAAACTAATACTAGTACCACTTACAGTACCTATAACTACTGTTCCATAATAATTGGGTGAGGCATCATCCCGATAAGAAATAATTATTTTATTATTGGTAGAGTCATGTACACATCTTGTTTCAGCCGAACTACGAGAATTAAACACTGACTCAGTACCAAAACTAATACTAGTTCCAGATACGGTTCCTACAATTGCTGTTCCATAGTTAGAGTTTCCATTATCTCTATAAACAATCACTACTTTACCATTGGTAGAGTCATATGTACTACCTAAAGAGTAAATAGTACCACCATTAAACTCTGACTCACTACCAAAAGTAATTGATGTGCCACTTACAGTTCCTACAACTGATTTTCCATGGTTAGAGTCTCCACCGTCTGCATAAGAAATAACTATTTTTTGATTAGAAGAGTCATATACAGCTGAGGGGTAGTAAGTCTGCCCCGAATGGAACACTGCCTCAGTACCAAAAGTAATTGATGTACCTGATACAGTTCCAACTCTTACTCTTCCCACATAGGAATTTTCATAATCTTGATAAGCAATAACTACTTTTTGATTAGAAGAGTCATATGCGAGTGAAATATATCTAACCTCTCCTCCGTTAAAAAATAAAGTTGGACTGCCAAAGCTAATACTAGTTCCACTTATAGTTCCTACAATTGCATACCCGTAATAAGAACTACCAGTATCAGACCAACCAATAACTACTTTATCATTAATAGGGTCATATACTACTGATGTATGAGGACTCCAGGAAGAATCAAATTCGGCAGGAGTTCCAAAAGTAATGCTAGTACCACTTACGGTTCCTACAACTGCTATTCCTCCACCACTACTCCTTGCATACACAACAATTACTTTATTATTGGTAGTATCATATGCTATTGAAGGCCATTCACCAGTCGAAGGAGTGCTTTCAGTATAAGTTGAAGAACCTACTGAAGGAACAGAGAATCCAGTATTGCTAAAGACAATCGCTGTTCCATAGTTAGAGTTTGCGTTATCTTGATAAGCAATAACTGCTTTACCATTAGAGGAATCAAATGTTACGTCAGGTGGTTGAGTATTACCACTATTAAATACAACAGGAGTTCCAAAGCTAATACTATTTCCAGATACAGTACCTGAGACTACTGTCCCATAATAATTATTTCCAGCATCTTGATAAGAAATAACTATTTTATTATTGGTAGAGTCAAATGTTGATTTAATGTAATTAGCTCGAGAAGACCCACTGAATACAACAGAAGTACCAAAACTAATACTAGTTCCAGATACAGTTCCTACAATTGCTGTTCC
>CEPU01138234.1_pt1 | contig 16907 bp, 26 predicted proteins | sample 530471 | NCBI WGS metagenome assembly CEPU01 (sample SAMEA2620194, study PRJEB7988) | marine metagenome | biome: marine biome (ENVO:00000447); feature: surface water layer (ENVO:00002042); material: "saline water (ENVO:00002010), including plankton (ENVO:xxxxxxxx)" | depth 5 m | reverse complement strand
TTTTTTTGACACGTTCTATGTCTACATCATACCCATCATTGCTTGATCATCTTCATCCATTTCCGAAGGTTGTACATTTGGTGCTTCCATATCAACTGGTTGCTTCTCTGCCTCTTCTTCCATAGGTTGCTGCATACGAGCCAACAATTGTTTATCACCTGCCATTTTTTTCAACATAGCAGTTGCCTTTCTAATGCCGGCCTCTGAACCTAATTCAGATGGATCCATCATATATTTTTGAAAATCAGCACCTAATGTAGAGATAAACGAAAAAATTACGACTATGGGTACAAAAACTTCTGGAGGAAACTGACCTTGGAGTTTTGATTCTGAAGGAGAATATTCCACTTCTGTCATAGAATCATCGATTTTACCAATCAGTTTATTGACCTCAGATACAAGTTTTTTCACCAAACTAGATTTGATCGACTTTTCAATCTGTGGTGATGCAGCTGCAATAGATTCAATTTGAGCCATTCGCTCTTGTTCCATCGATTGCATTGCTTGTTCTGGGCTTGGAGCACCGGCTCCTTGTTGCATTTGTTGTTGTTGCATTTGCTCTTCCATAACTAACTCCTGGGTTTATGTTTAAATTTTATATCATTTTTCTTTTGTCTGTACTCTGCAAAAGCAGGTGACTCTTTCATATCCTTTTCAAGTTTATTCACTATAGCCTTATCCTCTTCCGCTTGTTTAATCGCTTTTTGGTCTTGCATATCTGCTGTTGTGAAGTTACCTGGTGCCTCTACTAAGTTTCGTTTTTTCATTTCACTCTTTCTATGATTTTTGCTTTTCAACCACACTCCCATACCTCTATCGTAGTATGGAAACTGCTCTGAAAATCGATCTATATTTGGTCTTGAAAGACCTTTTTTATATTCAGTGTTTCCACAATTATTACATGAAAACTCTTCTTCCAATGGCATAAAATCTTCTTCTAATGTACCACATTGGGTACAAATTACATTAATAAATATAAATTTATTGTTCCTAAATTTATATTCATTTTCTTGTGTTATTTCTTCCATTTCACCACCACACGAAGAGCATCGATTTTTATCTGAATGATCCTCCTGTCTATACGATTTTATGTTGCAGGACTCGCAAAAATATCCTTTCATTCTATTCTCCTTTCATTGATTGTATTATCATTTGAAGGGCTTGCTGTTGCTCTTCAGGTGATAACTGTTTCGCTTGGTTTATTAACTCTACCATTTTGGGGTCATTTTCTGTTAGTATTAGTAATTGTTCAAATGCTTGATCTGGTGGTAGTTGTCCAATTTGATCCAAAGGATCTACTTGTTGAGGTTCTTGAGTTTGCTTTGGTGGTTGTTCTGCCTCTTGTTGTTTAATTTTTTCCATCAAATAATTTGGATGGAGATTAGGAGGAAGTTCGAATTTGTCATGTAAACTGCGGAGAAGTTCTTCTCCCATTACTCCCATTGGTCCACCCTTATTCATCATGTCAAACAAGGAAATCATTCTATCCATCAAATTAATAAGATTGGTCTTACCCTCAGCATCTGCCATAGGTGTCCGACCAGCCTCTGCAAATCCAATTTTAAAGTCAGAGTCAAGATCGTCTGCTGATATTTCAATTAGATCACCCGTTTTATTTTGTAATACCAACTTATTTTCACTTGGAGGAGCCTCCCTTTGTTCTGGTGTTGGTACAAACTCTTCTTGTTGTGTTTCCTCTATTTCTGTTGGTTCTTCAGACTCTCCATCGCCTATCTCGTCTAGTCCTTCTTCCTCTCTCCTATTGTCTAAATCTTCTTGTTCTAACTCTTCTCCATCACTATCGAGATGCTGTTCTGCTCCTTCAGAGTCACCAACATCAAAGAAAGAACCTACATAGGCTGCCAACACTCTTTCTACAATCTCGATCAGCCATAAATCTCTTTTCTCTGCATGTCTACCAAACTCAGAATCTGTATGACGTTCAACTGCTCTTATCTCTTCCGCAGTTGCTTTCGTTATCTGTCCTAATGCAGCTGGCGATAGGGTGGTTTGTCTTTCAATATCTGAGTCTGCCAAACTCATAGTCTGTAATAGATTAGAAGACATGGAACCGTGTTGAATGGGTACAACAACATTCGATAGATTGCCGGCATATTGTTCGTCTACCTCAATAATTACACCATCTTCACCCGACTTTAAGTCTGTAAATGCATCAGCATCTAATGCCCCTTTTCTAGCCAGATATACCCTAGCGTCCCTACGACTAGCATTGCTAAGAAACGAACGCAACGCATTAATTTCTTTTTGTTGTGGCATGAGTTGGTCTGTGTAAGCCAACCCTCTATATGGATATTCTGGTTCATGTTCGAAGATGAGTGGTACAATGTGTGCCATCGGATGACCTTTTGCATCAACAAGGGGGAGTGGACCCATGTATATGGGTAGATGTTCTCCATCTCCATATCCTTCGTCAAGTATGTAGATTTCAAGTCTACCCTTGTATCTCGTTCCATCTGTGTCATAAAAGTCATCCACCATATTGCAAAATTCAAGTACACGTACAAACTCCTGATTATCAGATACACTTGTATCCTCAGATGATCTTATACGTTTTGTTCCTGCAATATAACTTCCTAGATAATCTTCTCTACCCGATCCACCAACATCTTCTTCTTCCAATCCGTACTCTTCTATTATTTCTTGCTTTGGTCTGTATGATACATGTCCAAAAAAACGTGAGTCGTCCCAATCGTGAACATCAGAATCCAAAACCATTTCCCAGTAGGGAAAAACACGCATCCAAACACGAGCTAACCCTTCACCTGCAGGATCGTAACCAATCTTTGCTCCTGATCCTTTATAGAGTAGTGCCTGTCTAGAAGCACTTAGAATTCGTTCTCGCATTAGTGGTTGGTTCATCCAGTCGTTTACAACTAATTCGGCTTTTTCTGCATCCCCTGTTGTATAAGGAGATGATGAAATTACAACGTCAATACGCCTAGGATATAAGGAAGAAATATATCCAGATAACGCTGGTTTGATTCTGTTGACCTCTATTTGATCTAATCTCGTTAATTCGTAGTTGGTATTATAATCCTCTTGCCCCTCGATGTATCTCCAATATTTTGTAGTATAAGCGGCCTTCGCCAGAGCCATATGACTCTGATCGTTATCCATCCGATTGTCATGAGCACGGAGATGATCTAATACCTCCATTGGCTTCAGCATATCTTTTGAAAAATCATAACCTTCGATCATATCTCTATACATATCAATACCTCATTGCTCTGCTAATTCTATCTAGTGGATGTCCTCTTCTTTCATTTCTTCTTGCATGACCTTGTTTTGCATTTCCTTGAAAACCTGGACAAGTCCTTAATGCCCAACAACACAAAACAAATGCGTCTGCGTGATCGTCGTGATAACCATCTTGCCCCTCAATCTTACCATTTTTTTCACGTATATGCATTAGTTCTTGTATTGTTGCGTGGTCCTGTAAATAATATGCATCACCGTTTACCATTTGTCTAGCGTACGCATAAGCCGTTTCCTTTGATCCCTTATATGTTGTCCAATCTTTTCCTTCCGGGTTTTTCCAAATAGGAATTCCCTCCTGAATAATCTTTCTGATAATAACTCTTCCTGCTCCACCCGTATTAGATTCAACCAAGCAACGTGCTCGATGGTAATATCTGGCCAAATCTGACAGTTTTTCTGCAAACAATACCTCGCCACCCTGATTTGTACTGAGAGTGGCAACTTGGTTACCAAGTTCATCCATAACACATGCGACAGCATAATCACCTCCTGTGCACCAGGAGGGATCAACTCCTATAACATAATCCATATCCAATTGTGGAGAATCATATACACGTAACTCATCAGGTAGTGGCTTGGATGGTAGATTGTTCAAACTTTCTGTTAGATAGTCAATATCAAACCAGCACCCTTCAAGAACAATAAAACCATCCTCTACAGTAAGTGGATATTCTCTTCGAAATCTACGCAATCCAATCCCCTCAACACCATGTACCATTTCGTGCCGCCAATACAGTTGCTCAATTGTTAGGGCATGATCTGCTGCAAGATTTAATTCGTCTTTATTTGGTTCCCAGTCTTTGGGTGGTTTTTTTTGATACGCACTATGATCAGACCATTTGGAAAATATAAACTTGGTGCTTGGATCACCATTTCGCTCAGATTCGATTGCACTCAAAACGCGTTGGTGATAAAAGTTACCTGGTCCATTGGGAGTACTTACAATTATAATCTTTGTGTCGGGTCCCTCATGTAAAGTACTCCGCAGTCCAGCCCATATGTCTTCGGGATGCCTCCAAAATGCTAACTCCTCTGCAATCAATCGTTGATATGTCCATCCTCGACCATGTGCATCACCCAACGCAGTCATATGATCTATTAATGCCCTCGTCTTTTCTGAAATAAGTGTTTTATCTACCTTGTTAATTTTGAAAGGATTTGCATTTTTTAGTGTATGAGGAAGGTGTTCATAAAAAGTTGAAAACTTTCCAAACAAGGATTTTGTTGTTTTAGAGTGATCAGCAACGATAAGTGACCGAAGCGGTTTCTTAGCTGTATAGGTTTCATAGAATGTATCAGCACAATTCGCAGTACTTATGCCTATTTGCCTTGGTTTCAGTACTACAATTGTCTTTATTTTGGGATCTCGAAGAGCATTAATCAACGCAATTTGTTCGGAGAAAGGTTGGTTGAAACTCCTTACGTTAGCAGACATGTCCTCAAATTTTAATCGTGCAATAAACTTTCGCCTATCTGCTAATATCTTTTCATACATTACTCAAACCATTCGTCATCCTCAGACGTAAACCACTTATCAATACCCTGATCTGTTGTTACTTCTGCTCGTTCTTTCGCCATCTCTACCATTTTCATTGCTATTTGTACTGCTTGCATATCTCCATCCGATATTTTATGCATCAATGCTTGCGTGCTTTCGTATTCTAAGGCCAGTATATCAACATGAGTAATACAAGCATGTTCCGGAAATAAATCTCTCCACCAATCAAGAAAACCATCTTGGGATATCCAATCGTTCCACTTTCTAATTGTTAGGTTTGGTATCCTATGACACCATTGACCAACAAGTTTCACTCCTTGGTCATATAGTCTACGTGCTTGCCCACGTACATCTATCTGTTCTTCTGTTGCTTCGAATTCCATTCTGCACCCACTATGTATCCATGTTCGTTTACGTATCCCATTTTAACACTTTCTCTTGCTCTCCGATCAATCTGATCCAAGGACAGTTGCTCTTTGGGTGATTTATTTTTATTCTCATCTTGCATTTTTTTTCGAAGCAACGCAAAACGCTTTAACTCTTCAGGTGTCATTCTTTTTGGCATATCAAAAAATCCTCAAAATCTTTCTACATACATCATATCATATAAACAAAATCTATTTTTTTTGACGTGTAGATTTAGATGAGGCCGCACTTTTTTTCATTTCAGACAACAACTCTGCCATAAGAGCATTAGATTTTTGCTGCTCTTCACGTAATGCTGCGATTTGGTTTTCTTGTTCTTGTAACTTTTGGGCTTGTGCCTCAATCAATGCCTTTGACTCTTCATCTACAATAGGTTCTGAATTTGGAGAGTTTTTCATCATCAACTTCATCATCTCTGGATCGAAAGAATCTTTTCTTGTGGTTGGTCTACCCATATCATATTGGAGATCTCTTTCACCCTTGACATCCACAAACTCAACACCAAGAATCAGATAATCGTACTGCACTGTGAATTTTTGCGTCTGGATGTTGCCCTTATCGTCTTTTCCTACTGTAGTGCGATTGTTCACTATACGATTCTCAATTTTCACCTCATAATCATATACTTCCCATCTTCCATTCGGTTGTACAGCTGTATATGTATCGATGCACCACTCAATGCCTACTTCAATCATGTTTACCCAAGTAGGCTCGTCGACTTTACCAAGAACATTAGCAATTGGCCACTCAAAAACATATTGATATTTACGATTGTTTTTTATATTCTTTTCTTTGGTTTTGTTAAACTCTACAACCTTCTCGACATAATCTTTGAGTTTTGACAAATCCAATATCTTTGGATTCTGTGTTGGTTGGTCTTCCTCGTCTATACGTTTTCTTGCGTAACCAGTCAGTGAACGATTACGCTCTTTCGCTTTATTTATAATGCTCATTTTTTCTCCTTTAATTGTAATTGTTTTTCAAGTTTTTCTAATCTCTGTAACCGTTTTTGCAATTCTAGATATGCCTCTTTTTCCTTAATTTTTTGGTCTGCCAGTTCCTTCTCCTTTTCCATCTTCTCAAGAAACTGGCTACTCCTCGCCACTCGCTTTCTCCTCTCCATCTCTTTGCGTTCATTCATTCTTTTCAGTTTTTCTCGTTTTCTCGCCTCCCTCGATCTTTTTCTTGCTCCTTGTAATTCAATACGTATTTTTCCCAAATCCCTTATAACCGCTCCAAGTTCTTCATTTGTAATCTGCACATAATCAGCCATACGTATTACACTCTGAATATCTGGTGCATGTTTTCTATTTGGAGGATACCAATGTGATGATGCCCCACACGACAGTAAGCATATCCGATTTAACTCGGCTTTGTTTGGAAAAAGTAATAATAATTTGTCTAGTGTATCAATCATACCTAAAAATGACCTGACAGGTTGTTCCAATTTGGGTATACTATATCATACATTTTATCTAAAGGAGTCAAAATGTTTCAAGGAATTGCAGAATGCGAAAATACATATCAACAACCAGAGTTTCTATATGTAATTACATGTGGAACCAAATCTGAAAAAAACGGAATACCAACACAAACCGATAAGTTTTTTATCAAAGAAAAAATTATATCATATGTGAAAATAAAAAACCGGGATGTTATGATGCGTGAAAACGCACCAGATTTTGTAAAATTCAATCTTTCAGATAAAAAAGAACTCCGTACAGAATTAAAATTTATTATTCCATATCCAGTACATATGAGAGAAGGGTGGGCATCGATGCAAGATGCATTGAATTTCTATCTCAAAGCACAACAAATAAAGGGCGTCAAACAACATCCACAACTCGCACCACATTGTACCGGAGATGGTGTTAAGGCAAGACAATGGGATGGCAGCCAATACAATGAAATTGATTGTCCTAATCGTGAATGTTTACACAGAAAAGGAGATACACCCGCTTGTAAACCTCTTCTTCAACTGTATCTACAACTCCAATGGGATTTAGACAAACCCTGGGGAACACTCCCTACACCAATCGTGAAATATGAATCAAGATCTTGGTTTAACCTTACCAAAAAAGTTTTACCTTTTTTCAGACAACTGCACACACGAGCAATGGGATTGGGTTACAATGATTATACGTTCGAAAACCTACCAATCAAAATAACCTTAACCAAACGAAGATCGCCTAGAGGCTCAACTGTACCTGCTATTGATATCAAACTCAATGGTAATTTCGTTGAATTCCTCAAAGATCAAAAAGGAGAATAACAATGGCAAATTTTAATAAAAACAGATTTTCATCAACCAAGCAAGATTGGACAACTCCTCAAGATATGTTTACTGCCTTAAATAATCGTTATCAATTTGATTTTGATTTGGCAGCTGATGAAACGAATAAAAAATGTGAGAATTATTTTTCTAAGAAAAATGATGCCTTGCTTCAAGATTGGCAAGGCAACTGTTGGCTCAATCCTCCTTATGGTAGCAAAGGCAAATCTCGATTATCGAAGTGGGTGGAGAAAGCCTTTAATGAAAGTCGTGATGGAAGTTGTGCTGTGACTATGCTCATTCCTGCACGAACCAATACCTTATGGTGGGGTTCATTCTGCATGAAAGCTACCGAAATTTTGTTTGTGATTGGAAGACCGAAGTTTGGAGATGCTATTCATGGTTTGCCACAACCATTGGCTATTGTGACCTTTGGTTCGGAAATATTAACAAAATATGGATCATATCATACTAAGACCTGTACTGTTGAATTCCTCAAAGATGACAAAGGAGAATGACAATGATCAATATCTACAATGAGGATTGTTTGTCAGCTATGAAAAACATGCAAAGTCAAAAATATGATCTCGCTATTGTAGATCCACCATACTTTGTGGAATATGGAAGAAAAAATTATACTGGATACGACACCTCTAGTGTTGGAGTCCAACGTCAATCAAAGAAAATTAAGAATTGGTCGGTTCCAAATAAAGAATATTTTGATGAACTTTTGAGAGTCAGTAAAAACCAAATCATTTGGGGTATCAATTATTACGCACATTTCATTCCTCATACTGGTAGAGTTGTTTGGTATAAAAAAAATGACACATCAACTTTTTCAAAGTGTGAAATAGCAAGCCATTCATTTGGTCTACGTGTAGATTATTTTGCATACAGATGGAACGGAATGATACAAGAGAACATGAAAAACAAGGAAACACGCATACATCCAACCCAAAAACCAGTAGCCTTATACCATTGGTTGTTGTCTAAATATGCAAAACAAGGCGATAAAATATTAGATACGCACCTCGGATCAGGCTCTATCTCAATCGCATGTGACAACCTTGGATTCGATTTGGATGGATATGAAATTGATGAAGAATATTATAAAAAAGCAGTCGAGCGATTGAAAACACACCAAAAACAACTCAAACTATTCACTTAGGATAATAAAATGAAATCAATGCGTATACTTGGGTCAACTGCATTTGGATCTGAAAAAAGGCAGAGCCGAGATTACTATGCCACAGACCCACAAGCACTAATCGATTTTTTAGAGGCCACCAAAACTAAAAACGATTTTTGGAAAGGAAACAATTTTTGGGAACCCGCCTGTGGCGATGGTAATCTTGCAAATGTATTACTTGAAAACAACTGGAATGTCTTTCAATCAGATATTTTCAAATATAATAATCGACACCAAGTTTTTGATTTTTTAGATTGCCAAAAACCCAAACCAAAAACAAATATAATAACAAATCCACCTTACAAAATAGGTCAAAAGTTTATTGAAAAAGCATTAACACTTATTGACCCGGGATATAAAGCTGCTTTCCTTATGAGAATACAATTTCTAGAAAGCAAGGGCAGACACGAATTCTTTCAAAAACATCCACCAAAATTTGTATATATTCATTCTTCTCGAATTAAAATATTCAAAAACAACGACCAAGAAAAATATTCAGATGCTCAACCTCTTTGTTACGCTTGGTTTGTTTGGGAAAAAGGGTTCAAAGGCGAAACAACAGTGAGATGGATAAAATGAAACGATTCAAATACACAATCCATAATCTAATTGGACACCCTATAATGGAATTGCTTAATATTTTTGGCTTTCGTAAGGCAGGCATGTGGGTCCACGATACAACCCTACCAAAAAATTGGCAGGATGAATACCAGAATTCTTGGGATGCAGGAGAATAAAATGCACTTATTACATGGCGATTGCCTAGAAATTATGAAAGACATAGAGGACAAAAGTGTCGATCTCATTTGTACTGACCCTCCATACATACTCGAACTGCACGGTGGAGGGAAAAATGAATACTCAAATCGAAAATTAACAGATTGTCACATCGATTATGTCAGTAATGGTTTCAACTATGATGATATTTTTGAAGAATTTGAACGCATTTGTAAAACTGTAAATATCGTTATATTCTGCTCAAATAAACAAATCTCCTCTATTATGCAATGGTGGGAACAAAGAAAATATTCCGTGACCCTCTTGTGTTGGAAAAAAACAAATCCCATACCATTTGCTAATGGAAAATATGTGAGTGATTTAGAATTTATAATTTATGTCCGTGGAAAAGGAACATATTTCAATAATGAAATGGATTTCAAATCAAAATCAAAAGTTTATGTAGCACCAAGTGTACATCATAAAAAACGGATGCATGATTGTGAAAAACCTCTCAAATTAGTCAAACATTTATTACTCATGCATAGTCAAGAAAACGATGTTGTTCTCGATTGCTACATGGGTTCCGGAACATGTGGTGTTGCTTGTCAAGAAATGAATCGCTCCTTCATTGGAATAGAAAAAAATCACGATTTCTTCAACATTGCAAAAAATAGAATCAACAACCATCAGTGGCAAGTCAAACTACTAGGAGAATAAAAAAATGTCATTCACACCAGAAGAAGCAATCAAACATGCTAAAAAAATACTCAAACTAAAAAAACACCTGCGTAAATCTATGAAATGGGAAATCAAAGAAATGGCCAATGGCTCAGACCTTAATGGTATCCGAAAAAAATACTACCAGGGGAAACCAAATAGATACTTTGAATCAGTACTTTACCTTATTGAAAAAGGAGAAAAAAATGAAGAAAACAAAAGACAGTAACGAATTTTATCATAGCCAAAAAGATTATATCTCTTCCTCAGCTATAAAAACAATCGCAAAAAAATCAGTACTACATTATATGGAACAAAAACCATTTTCATCCGATGCACTTACAATCGGCTCTGCTTTTCATACATATGTATTGGAAAATGAACTGTTCTTTAAAGAATTCATGATATCACCCAAAATTAACCGAAGAACCAAACTCGGCAAAGAAGAATACGCAAAACTTCAAGCACAAGCACAAGCAACGGGTAAGCAACTTATTAATGAACTCGATTACAGAATGATTCAAACAATGTCTGAAAAAATATTTGAAGACGAAACATGCAAAAAACTCCTCTCCGGTGGAGAACCCGAAGTTTCCTTCTATTGTGAAAACTTTCTTGAAATAAAAGTAAGAGTCCGACCTGATTATTATAAGGAAGGAGAATACATCATTGATCTAAAATCTTGTCAAGATGCAAGTCCACGAGCATTCAGATATGACATTTTGAAGTACGGTTGGCACATTCAAGCCGCATTTTACATGGATGTACTAGAATTAAACGACTTCTACTTTATTGCATCCGAAAAACAACACCCATACGCGTGCCAAACATACAAACTTTCAGACCATCTTATCAATGAAGGTAGAATCGCTTACATGGATGCCATAGCCAGTTGGAAAAACTTCCTTGAATTCGGAACAATCGAAAAATACAAAACCGATAATATGATTGACAATGGAGTAATAATTTTATGAAATACCTTAGCCTTTTCTCTGGAATCGAAGCAGCCACCGTTGGTTGGCATCACCTCGGCTGGAAATGCGTTGGTGTATCTGAAATCGATCCCTTCGCCTGCGAAGTACTAAAACAACGATTACCTAATACACCAAACCTCGGTGACATAAACCTCATTACAAAGGAACAACTCAATGAAATACGAACAAACGGACTTGATATCGTGGTTGGCGGGAGTCCCTGCCAAGCATTCAGTGTCGCAGGACTCAGAAAAGGACTCGAAGACCCCAGAGGAAACCTTATGCTCCAGTACATCAGAGTTGTCGCAACAATTCGCCCAACATATTTTATCTGGGAAAATGTACCAGGAGTCCTTTCCTCAAACAAAGGAAAAGACTTTGGAACCCTCCTCCAAGCGATGGAGCAACTCAGGTATAACATGTGCTGGAGAACTTTGGACAGCAAAAACTTCGGAGTCCCACAACGACGCCGAAGAGTCTTTCTTATCGGAAGTACTAGAAACGGAAAGCATCCATTCGAAATTCTATTTGAGTGCGAAAGCCTGCAAAGGGATAATTCGGAGAGCAGAGAAACGAGGCAAAACAATACCTCCAAAACTACTACAAGCACTGAAGAACACGATAGATTGATTGTTTTTCCATTCAAATACCCAAGATTGCAACAACATTCTGGCTGTATAATGGCATCAGATGGTAAGTATAAACTAGACCACCAAACCGTAACCTGCGAAAAACTAATCGTTGAAAAACAATACGCATCTACTCTCCTTGCTAGAGATGAAAAAGGTGTTGCTTCCGACTCCTTTGGTCATAACTACCAACAACTCGTTAACACAAAAACCAAAGTACGAAGACTCACTCCCATTGAATGCGAACGATTACAAGGATTCCCAGATAACTGGACTAGAATATCCTGGAGAGGTAAACAACCAAAAGATTGTCCAACCTCACATCGATACAGATGCCTTGGTAACTCAATGACAACAAACGTCATGCGATGGATTGGCGAACGAATTGCCGGTGTTCCTACTACCATACCCCAAAAAAAATACCATAATGAACCAATACAAGCAATTGGTTGCGACTTATACAATACTTCTATAGATACAGATGGAAAATGCTCCTCACTAACAACACAAGGACACGCCACCGGAAGTGGTCCACGCGTTATTGTAAAAAAAAAATTTACTGTATCCAAGGCAGAATAGCATCCTCTCCCCTAACCTCTAAACAAAATGGACTTGGTTGGATCGAAGATATCTGCTACACATTAGATACCACTGACATACCTGCAGTTACTGAAAAATGAAACAAATCAATCATCCACAATCACAACATCGGGGGAAACCTCTACTCACATACTTGATTGACCATTACATCATGATTCATCACCTACAACAAGCCGGTGGATTACGCAAAGAACTTACACCTAAAAAATGCCTTTACTCTCACATTCTCTTCGAAAACCTAGCCAACCCACTACACGCTTTGCAACTCACAGAAGATGCAGCATATTTGGCTGAAGAAATCTTATCTATACCCTTCTAAGGAGTCAACATGACATATACCGCTACAGTGCCTTATACAAGTGCTCTGCCTAACAAGGTGTGCCTCAACGCACTCAATAATCACTTTCTAGGCTGGCGATGGATGCTTTCCCCTGCAAGCATTCGATCCGTTAGCAAAAAACGAGAATACCTGCTCTTTCAACACGGATATGCACTAGATAATGGAGCATACTCCTACCACAAACGAGATCTGCCATTCCCCACAAATGCCTTTCTCAAATGCATTGAAAAATTCGGTGAACAAGCAGATTGGATCGTACTACCTGACGTTATAGGAGATTGGAATGCTACCAATGACTTCTCAAATGAATGGTTCGAACAACTCAAAGATATTAACTACCTTCTCATTGTTGCTCAAAACGGATGCGAAAACAACAACTATGAAGATATCACACGCTGGCTCAACAAAGGATGTGGCGTATTTATCGGAGGCGATGATGATTTTAAATACAATCACTCACAAAATATTGTCGATCTCTGCAAAAAAAACAATGCACTTTGCCACATCGGTCGGGTAAACTCCATGAAAAGAGCAACCTGGTGTCATAATATTGGAGCCTTCTCCTTCGATGGAAGTGGCATGGCTCGTTTTACCAATCAAGCAAACTACATGTCCAGACACGTTGCCTACCTACACAAACAAATATCTCTTTTCTCTCAAAACTCATATATCCTCTCCATTCAAAATAAATACCAAATCCACAAAGGAATACCTCATGAAACAATTACATCTTTTTAAAGGACTGAATACAACCAAAAAATTAACAAAAAATAACAACCTCACACAAATAGGTAGCTCTGCTCATAGCAGTAATGAACGAGAAATTAACGACTTTTATCAAACTCCTTCATATGCAGTAGAAAACTTTCTAGATTGCTTCGTCAATAGGGATGGAAACCAAATAAATCTTCACGTTTGGGAACCCTCATGCGGCCTCGGTGCAATATCAGAGGTCCTCAAACAACACGGTCACATCGTCACATCCACTGATTTTATTGACCGTGGATATGGACAACAAAAAGACTTCCTTATTTGTAATGAAAACATCGGAAAAGGCGATATCATCACAAACCCTCCATTCAAAATTATCAAAGAATACCTTGAAAAAGCACTCTCCCTCCTCGAAGATGGACAACAACTCATACTCCTTATGCGACTCCTCTGCCTCGAAGGACAAACAAGAAACAAAATATTTCAACAATACCCAATCAAATACGTGTATATCCATACATCCAGAATCGCTTGCTCAAAACCAAATGCAACCTCTATAGCAGCTGCTATGGCATACGCATGGTTTGTCTGGGAAAAAGGCTACAAAGGTGACACAATCATAAAATGGTTACCCTAAAAAAAGATCGACACATCTTCTCCTCGCAACCATCCATACCCTGAATCAACCAACGCAAATTCATGTCAGATGGATAAGCCCCACTGTTAAACCATACACTCATACGCGTTTGGTCTATACCCAACTTTATACACAAATCCTTATACGTTATACCACCCTTGTAATAATCCACCCAAGCACGGACTGAATTAAAATGCATATCCGGTAACTCACCCAAAACCTCTCCCAAAATATACTCGACAAATAAATCCTCAACATCCTCCTCCAAAATCCTTGATAAACCATACATCACACGCAATACCGTATGCATATGATGCGAACCACTATCGTGTGCTCTTAAATTATACAAGAACGACGCCGATAAACCACAACCCCTCGCTATATCCACATACTTCATATGTGAACACTTTCGATCCAAAAAAAGTTTCACTTTCTTTCACGATATATCTGGATACACTTGTCGTTCAAACCCTCTTCACTCGTACACGTTTCCAAAATGACCAACGTATTCTGTACATTTGATATCGCACTACAATCTGAACCACTTACTTTCGCATCAACTCCTCGTGTCTGCATAAGACAAAACATTTCACGACACAACAACTCACCATTGTCCTTGATATACTCAGATGAACACGGAATCTTTAACAAATCTATAGATGTAAGTTTTTCTGCTACCCTACTTTCTGTAATTACGATTGGCTTCGGTTGCTCTATGACTACTGGTTCCTTACCCTTCTTGACATATAACGTCCCAAATACACCTAATATTGCTCCTCCAATAACTCCGTATACTACTAACATATTACTCCTCAATAACTCTATCAACATATACCACCCCATCATCACTCGCATCATAAACTGATACACGTATGATTCTCATTAACTCTTGTAATATCTCCTCCCTAACCTGTACATCATCATTCTGCAATATCAATACACCCACCGCTGCCGCTACCATATGTAAACACTCATCCATCGTATGACCAGATAAATCATCGATAATACGCAAGGTCTTTTCCATCATCTCTTCAATCGCTTCTTCTCTTATTTGGGAGGCCATTGTTTTTCATTCCTTTTTGCAAACTTATATGCACATCTTTGCACAGCCTTTATCGATTGTCCATATCTCTGTGCTATCTTCATCCAGGACATACCTATACGTTTACACCGATATATGCTCTCTCCTTTCGTAATGCTTTTTATCGGCCAAGGAAAACCCTCTCTATGAGCATACGAACGTGCTGAAGTTGACGCACCCTTATGGGAACTGTAACCCAACTCCTTTGCTATTTCTGCCCATGATATACGTGATGATACACGCATCTCATATGCTATTCTCCCTCGCCCTTTGCCTTGTACTGCCATTTGTCCGTATCTCCAAAAGTCCACTTGTCACCCTCTTCACACGTATAATCCCTTGTACATACATGAAAGTCTGGTAACTCTAAATCCCTAGGGCATAATGATTGATCCATAAACTGAATTCTATTGTTAGGCTGTGCTACATACTGACCATTGTCCAACTCAATAAAATTGAAAGTCTTATGCTCCGGCTGATAATGTACCAATGTCGTATCCACCTCATCAGTCCTCGCATGACACATGTCTATCGTGAACAAATACGTACCATGCCTATACTGCCTATCCTTACAGTACACCCTACAACGCATACCACAGACAAACTCTTTTACAATTACCTTCATATCCCAGTTGAAACAATTCCAAATCTGTAACGTGTCTAATGGTAATAACTCTTCCCTCTTTATATCCTTCTTCCACACAAACGCACTCAACGGAAGTTTGTCAAACAACGCACCATACTTCGGAATAAATGCCTCTATATAAAATGCCATACCAGGTACCGCTCTAACTGATACCCAATAACATTCTTCTAACTCTCCTACTCCTTTATCATCACGCAAATCATATAGATATTCTTTACGTACATAACAATGTGTAGTTGGTAAATTTGCTACTAAAAAACTCATAATTCTGTCCATGGCCAATTGCTAGATTTTCTATTTTTACTTCTGAAATACCTTCGTAATTCTCTCTCCTTCTGTATAGCATATTCGCGTTGCCATGCCCAGTACTCTCTTATCTCACCAAACTTAATACCTAACTTTGGCATATGCATTTGCAATAACTTTGCTCCTGCTAACGCGTCACTCTCAGCATTATGATTCTGTATGCTTACACCAAACTGCTTACAAACATTAACAAGTTTATGATTTCCTTTTCCCTGTGGTCTATGACATACTGCCATTGCTAAAACCTTCCCACAGATACCAACGAAGGGATAACTTATACCTACTGTCCTACGTAACTCTGAATCTAAGATACCCCAATCAAATGGTAGATTATACGATGCAAGAAATCTCCCTTCTAAATGTTTCCACATCTCCGGTAGTTGTTCTAAAAATGTAGGACTATCGATTACATCTTTATCATAAATCCCATGAATTTTACTGGTCACCAAGGGTATCGGTATTTGTGGATTGATAACTTGATAGTATACCACTTTAGGTTCTCCCCTACCCAACTCCATATGCACCACTGCAACTGACACTGCTCTAGCCTCACCAATAACTAATCCAGTTGTTTCAAAATCTATATACGCAATTCTACTTCCGTACAGATGCTTTCCCAACCAATCTTCTTTGAATGACTTCAAACTCTCCATTCCTCACTTCTCCTAGTACTACTTGAAATGTATCATCAACCCATACCAATATAGGCATAGGCTTACCTAACCGAACGAACTTGTTGACTTGTGCTATAAGCCAGCTTCGTTTTGGTTCTGCTCCTTTACAATAACCTGTAAATACTTCTATTGGCAATTCCAAGACTTGACATAATCTGTCAATGTTTTGAAACCCATATACTTGCTTCTGATATTCGAGTAATATTTT
>CEPU01009230.1_pt1 | contig 16953 bp, 12 predicted proteins | sample 530471 | NCBI WGS metagenome assembly CEPU01 (sample SAMEA2620194, study PRJEB7988) | marine metagenome | biome: marine biome (ENVO:00000447); feature: surface water layer (ENVO:00002042); material: "saline water (ENVO:00002010), including plankton (ENVO:xxxxxxxx)" | depth 5 m | reverse complement strand
CCGTTGCTTTACACTCAACTTCAGAAAGAACTTTAAATGTTGGTTTAAACACTGCCGGCGCTGACTTATCTGATGCCGATGGTTCGGTGCGTTTCTTTATCAAGTATATTATCATTAAAGATGTGTAATTTGATGCAATTGTTTAACTGATTAAAAAATCAATTTATTTTGCCCCCTTCCCTTTCGGGTTGGGGGTTTTTCTTTTTAAACATTTTGATACTATTTACTACTAACAGGAGGCCATAATGGGCAAAAAACGCAGACTTCGTATTAGTCAAAAATTCAATGCAAAGCATTCTAATCATCCAGTGTTAAAAGCAATTAATAGCGTATCAAGCACTGATGAAGAACCTGCAACAATAGTTGAGGAGACAATTTCAACTCCGATAGTTGCTAAAGTGAATACAGTTGAGCAGACCGTTGTTAAAACTGCAGGCTCTGCAGGTGTTAAGGTTAAAGAGACTACTACCAAAACAACTAGTAAAACTAGAAAAACGCGAACCAGAAAGACTACCAAGAAAACTACTCAGAAGAAACAAACAACTGAATAGTTTAAAACTTATGTATTTTAAAGGTGGTCATTGATTGCCTCTTTACTAATTAATTTGAGGAACCTAATCAATGCCAACAAATTTAAATCCTAAATCTCAACAAAGCGCCATTGTCTTAACGTCCACTGGTTCTACTGATGATGTCGCATCCGCAGTTCCGTTTGGTATTTACACTGGCTCAATTGAATTTTTAAGTGGCGCATCTGACCAAGTAGCTTATACATATAAAAAGCTTGGTGGCGACGTTGTCGATATAGAACTAACAACAGACAATGTTTATGCTGCATATGAAGAGGCTGTACTAGAGTACTCTTATATTGTAAACCTTCATCAAAGTAAAAACAGTATCTCGAATGCACTTGGAAATGTAACGGGTACATTTGATCACAATGGTAATAGAATGTCTGGTCCTGTTAGTGCAAGCATGAAGTATCCAAGATTTCAAGCACAACAGGAAAGAAGAATTGGCGACTCTATGGCTGCAATGGCTGGTTTTGGTGGAACTATTCAACAATACTCCGCATCGTTTAATTCAGTTAGCGGTCAACAAGATTATGACTTGCAGCAAATTTTAGAAACACAATCAACAAATGGTGTTGATGATAATGGGAATGTAGTTCCATTTGCAGGCAAAGTAGAAAATAAAAGAATTATTGTTAACAAAGTCTTCTTCAAAACGCCAAGAGCAATGTGGCGATTCTTTGGTTATTATGGTGGTATCAATGTTATTGGTAACTATTCAACATATGGACAGTTTGCAGATGATTCTACATTTGAAATTGTGCCTACGTGGCAAAACAAGATGCAAGCTATAATGTATGAGGACTCAATCTATACAAGAACATCTCATTTTTCTTACGAGATCATAGACAACAAGTTAAGAATATATCCAAGACCCGGTGATTACGGATTTGATTCTATTAAGACTATGTGGTTTAGGTTTTACATTGATGATCAGAATGTATTTGAATCTAACTCTGGTTATGATGATGGTGTCGATGGTATAAACAATATCAACACTCTGCCATTTGGCAACATACCATTTGAGAATATAAATTCAATAGGTAAACAATGGATTAGAAAATATGCGCTAGCATTGTGCAAAGAAATGCTTGGACAAATTAGAGGTAAATTTACTACTATTCCTATTCCGGGTGAAAGTGTAACGTTAAACCACAGTGAACTCTTAGCTCAAGCTAAAGATGAGCAGCAACAACTTAAGGACAAATTGATGGAGATGCTTAAAGAGGTCGAATACAAAGAGCTTGTTAAATACGATGCCGAGTCTGCTGCAGCAACAGAGACAGTTTTCAAATCTTCTCCATTACCAATTTTTGTAGGGTAAAGTAGATGGCAGATGAATGGAACAGACCAGAGCAGCCGCCACCACCTCTCTTTCTGGGTAAGAAGGAGAGAGACCTTGTTAAGCAAGTCAATGATGAATTAATTGAAAAAGTCATTGGACAGCAGATTCTATACTATTCTATCGACATAGAAAGAACTGACTTTCATGATATGTATGGTGAGGCTGTGGAAAAAACATTCTTACCACCAATAAGAATATATGCTCTTGTTAATGTTGAAGAAGAGACTACATCATATCTTGAAGGCGTTGGTGTAGATGCGAATGCAATGATTAACGTATATTTTCACGAAAGACGTTTGACTGATGATCAGGATGTTTTTGTTCGACAAGGTGATTTTGTTTTATACGGAGATTTATATTACGAGATAGTTAAGTTAACGTCACCAAGAAAACTTTTTGGTCAAGTTGAACACACGTTTGAGACAATGGCAATCTGCAAGCGTGCTAGAAGAGGATTATTCGATGCTACCTGATAACTTTGATTTTGCACAATTACCACCAACCAAAGACAGATTTACACTAAAAGAGATCGGAATGCTTGGCTCGTCTATAGAAGATATAGATTACTCAATTGTTTCTTGGCTCAAGGAAGATCTTGAATTAATAGCTAAAACAAATGCTGGGTATACAAAAGTGCCAGTATTCTGGCAATCACCAGAGCGTTCATTCCAAGTCAAGAATGATCGTTCGTTAAGAGATGACGAAGGTTCTATTATCTTGCCTGTTGTCAGCATTGAAAGAACAGGAATTGTTAAGGATCCTGCTGCCAAAGGATCATTTCAAGCCCATCTTTTTTCTGATAAAGGCAATGGCCGAAGCGGAAGAATGGTGATTGCTAAGAAAATCAAGCAAGATAAGACTAGAAACTTTGCTGTTGCTTCAGGAACACGTTCATATAACTCAGGTAAGATACAGCAAAACTTTCCGAGAGTAAATCACAAAGTTGTAATTCAAACCTTGTCCATTCCTATTCCTGTATATGTTAATTTAGAATACAAAATAACTATTCGTTCTGAGTACCAACAACAGATGAATTCATTAATGCAACCTTTTATCGCAAGGACTGGACAAATTAATTCGTTTTTGTTAAGAAGAAATGGACACATTTACGAGGCATTTATAGATCAAAGCTTTGCCCACAACAATAATGTTGCGACTTTAAACGAAGAAGTAAGAATGTTTCAAACCGATATAGTTATACGAGTTTTAGGTTACCTAATAGGCGAAGGCCCCAATGATGATAGAGAATTAGTAAGGGTTGAGGAAAACTTTGTTGAGGTAACTTTTCCAAGAGAGTCTGAGCCATTTCCGGGGGAAGCCAGCTTTTTTGAAGATTAAATCAGGAACTGAACGTTATTTTGTCGTTTCTCTTCCTCCTTTTGAAGATAGAAATACTATTTAAGTTATGATATACCCGTCATTATGACAAATTCATTCTAAAGAAGGAAAGCAACACTATGTCAGTAAAGAAATTTAAATTTGTATCCCCGGGAGTTTTTATTAATGAAATTGATAACTCGTTTATCCCCCGCTCTGCAGATACAATAGGCCCTGCAGTTATTGGCCGCGCAAAGAGAGGTATCTCTATGCAGCCAGTCAGAGTAGAGTCTTATTCTCAATTCGTTGAAAACTTTGGCGAAACAGTCGCCGGCCGCTCAGGTGGCGATGTCTACCGTGATGGAAATTATCTTTCGCCTATGTACGGAACATATGCTGCCAAAGCATTCTTACGACCCAACGTTGCACCTTTAACATACATGAGACTTTTAGGACATCAACATCCTGAGGCTGAAGAGGAAGCAGATGCTTTGGCAGGCTGGAGAACTAAAAACCGTGCCGGCACCGGTGATGGTGGAGGAGCTTTCGGATTGTTCATCGCACCCTCATCGTCTTTTGACGCCGCGTCGGGCGGTGGTTTAGGAACTCAAGCAACTGCCTCTTTAGCTGCTGTGTGGTATCTTCAAGATAGTCGTATCGAATTATCTGGTACAGTTTACGGTACCGAGACCGGACGCGCACCAGCTTTAGGAACTACTTCTTCCTTTGGTATGCCGATTGTGTCCGATGGTAATGGATTGTTTACTGCTAGAATTATTACTGGTTCTACAGATGTCGTAGAAGAGATTCCATTCTCTCTCGATCCAAACAACAGAAATTATATTCGTAAGGTTTTCAACACCAACCCAACAATTGTAAAAGATGGTAACTTCTACCCCACAAGTGTTGAAAGAGATTACTGGCTTGGTGAAACATACGAGCAAGAAGCAAGAGACATCACTGGTGATCAGTTAGGTAGTACCACACTTGTCGGATTTATTGGAGTAGTCGCTTTGAGTGGAACCAACCCTGATTCTAATACTCCTGCGAATATGAAGGACGTTGCAGCCAAGGGAGCCACAGAAGCTAAGGCTGGTTGGTTTATCAGTCAAGATTTACAAGTTCCCGGTGGTAATCTTGCACCTCAAAGATTGTTCCGACTTAAAGGTCGAGGTCACGGTGAATACATTAACCGGAACTTAAAAGTTTCAATTGAGAACATCTTGCAGTCCACTACTTCTACAACAGAGTACGGAACTTTCTCTGTAGTATTGAGAATGATTAGCGATTCTGATGGTGCAGTTCAAGTTGTTGAAAGATTTGATAAGTGTACTTTAGATCCAGCGTCTCCAAACTTTGTTGCGAGAAAGATTGGTGATCAATTCTTTGAGTGGAATAATCATGAACGTAGACTTAGGTTATACGGCGAATATGCAAATCAGTCTAAGTTTGTTTATGTTGAGATGAACCCTGATGTCGAAGCCGCAGCTACTGATCCACTTCTTCTTCCATTCGGCTTCTATGGGCCGCCTAGATACAGTGAAGGCAAGGTTACCATCTTTGGACACGCATCTGATGAAACACCACCAAATGCACCTTCAACGCCTAATCAATACTTCTTCTTAAACGGCGATGGCATTGGCTCGCCTGCAAAGTATCACTTATCTGGTGGATTTGCACTTAAAGGAACTGATGAAGGGCAAGCCGCAATTACAGCTTCTTTAAGATATCCTGATCTTAGACTTAGAGTCTCGGCATCGGCTGGCGCATTGTCTTCGGAAAGCACCTACTTCGGTATCCAAACTACTCAAACCAGTGGTTCTGATAGATTCGACCCGAGCACACGTATGGTCAACAGACTCTTGAATAATTCTATTCCTGATGATCCTCTTGAGTCATCTACGACTGGTATCGACCCTTATTCATACGTCTTCACCTTGGATGATATCGTCTTGGGTGATAACGGAGCTTATTACGATTCTGGCTCTAGAGGCTCTGACGGTCGTGGTGGTCGCTCAATTACATCTGCGTCGTATGTGGCCGCACTCGAAGCAGGTTACGATAAGTTCACAGCGCCATTCTGGGGTGGATTTGACGGACTTGATATTACCAAGCCTGACCCATTCTTCAACAATGGTAGAGGCGCTGCCGCAACTGAGCAGAACAGCTACACATACTACACGCTTCTTAGAGCAATTGATACATTAGCAGATCCCGAGTTTGTTGATATCAACTTGTTAACTGCACCCGGTATTACTACTGATTCATTGACAAGGAGAATGATTAGTGTCTGTGAAGATAGAGGTGATGCAATGGCACTTATTGATCTTGAAAACGCATACTTACCATTCGCAGAAGGTGAGTATTCCACAAGAAAAACAAAGCCATCACGCATTCCTAACACCCCAACACAGTTGGCCACCAACTTGAAGAACAGAGCAATTGATTCTTCCTATGGTGCAACTTTCTATCCTTGGGTTCAAACACGCGAAGATGCTAACGGACAGTTGCTTTGGATTCCACCTTCCGTAGCCATGATGGGTGTTCTCGCCTCGTCTGAGCGCAAGTCGCACCTCTGGTTTGCACCAGCCGGCTTTAACCGCGGTGGACTCACTGAGGGTGCTGCAGGATTACCAATTCTTGGTGTCACAGCTAAGTTAACTTCTAAGGAAAGAGATGTGTTGTATGATTCTAATATCAACCCAATCGCCTCGTTCCCATCGACTGGAATCGTAGTATTTGGTCAGAAGACATTACAAGAGCGTCAAAGCGCACTTGACAGAATTAATGTTCGCAGACTTGTAATCTACTTGAAGAAGCAGATCTCGATTATCTCTTCTCAAATTCTTTTTGAACAAAATGTTCCCACAACTTGGAACAGATTCAAGGGTCTTGTTGAGCCATTCTTGGCAAACGTTAAGACCAACTTTGGTATCTCGGACTACAAGTTAATTCTTGATGAATCGACTACTACCCCCGATCTCGTTGATCAGAATATTCTTTATGCGAAGATCATGGTTAAGCCAGCACGTGCGATTGAATTTATTGCAATCGACTTCGTTGTTGCATCAACTGGAGCGTCTTTTGACGACTAAAAAAAACTTACACACTATTTAAAAATATACAAGGAGAACCCCAAAAATGCCATTCTGGTCAGACGATTATCGCTCATCAACTGAGTTGAAAGATCCAAAGAGACAATTTAGATTCAAAGTAGAGATTACAGGTATCAATGCAGATACCGGTGGTCCTCTCGTGTGGTATGCTAAAACCGTTAACAAGCCATCTTTCGAGGTTTCAACCGGTGAACATGTTTACCTTAACCACAAGTTTTACTACCCCGGTGGTGTTACTTGGAGCCCAGTGTCTATGACCTTGGTCGATCCGAGAGACCCTGATATGTCTGCAACCTTGTCAGACATTGTTAGTCAGTCGGGCTATCGTCCACCGGATAATCCCAACGATTTAGGTTCGATGTCCAAGTCTCGTTCTGCCGGTGCTCTTGGTACTGTATATATTGTCCAGTTAGATGGTGATGGCAACGAGATTGAGAAGTGGACACTTTGGAACTCTTTTATCACTAAGGTTGATTATGGCCAATTGCAATATGAAGGTGGCGAAGGCTTGGTTGAGATTTCTCTTGACATTGCATACGATTGGGCTCGACTTGAAGTATTGAACAGCAAGGGCTCGATGGCTACCGCAGGTAACCAAGGCACTGAGTTCTTTAACGGTTAAAAAAACTCTAAAACAATTAAAATTGTGATATAATAAATCTATCTAGAAACAAAGAGGTGTATATTGTCTAGAAATAGTAAGCGCGTAACCGGTGGCGGCGGCGCAACGGAACAGGATACTGCCCCACCACAACAGAACGTACAAGCCACGAATAATTTTAGCTTTGTAGTTCCAACGGAATTTGTTGAATTACCATCTAATGGTATCTATTACGACCCCAGCCATCCGCTCCATAATCAGTCAACGATTGAAATTAAGCAGATGACAGCAAAAGAAGAAGATATGCTAACTTCACGCAGTCTTCTCAAGAAAGGTGTTGCACTTGAGCGTGTAATTTCCAGCTTGATCATTGATAACTCAATTGATCCAGAAACTTTGCTAGTGGGTGATAGAAATGCCATTGTGATTGCTGCTAGAATATCTGCATATGGCAGTGACTACACAACTAAGGTCGTATGTCCTAACTGTTCTACTCAACAAGAGCACACATTCAATTTAGGTGAGCTTACAGTTGGCAAAAACCTTGTTGATAGAGTTGTTTCTAGTGCAGTTAAGCAGCGAGAAGATGGCACATTTGTAGTAGAATTACCAAGATCAGGATTAAACATTGGTTTCCGCTTATTAACCGGTGCTGATGAAAGAGTACTGCTAGCTGGTCTTGAAATGGATAAAAAAGCTAAAGGCGATTATGAGAAGAATGTGACCAGACAACTTAAGAACATCATTATTGATGTTAATGGTAATACTACTTCCGAGGCCATTAACTATGTTGTTGACAATATGCCTTCAATCGATGCGAGATATCTTAGGCAGGCATTCCAGTCCGTTAGTCCAAATATCGACATGACTCAGGATTTCGAGTGTATTAACTGTTCCTATGAAGCGGACTTGGAGGTGCCGCTCACCGCGGACTTTTTTTGGCCTGACCGATGAATATATGGAAAACATCTATGAGCAATTTTTCTATTTGAAATATGCTGGTGGGTGGTCATTTTCTGAAGCGTATAATTTGCCAATTGGTTTGCGTAGGTGGTTTGTTCAAAGACTCTCTAGACAACTAAAGGAAGAGCAAGAAGCAATTGAGGAGGCATCAAAAGGTGGCTCAAAATCTCAAACTTTAACATCAAATAATGCTCCTCCCGTACCGGCAGAGTATCGTAAAAAATATGGACAGGGTTAAAGCCCTGTCTTTTTTTATTGTAACTAATTAATAAAGCAAGGTAATAATCCTATGTCTGATGATATTAAAACATTTAAAAGCATTGAAAAACTCCTAAAGAGCATCAATAGAGAACAGACTGACTATAGAGACACTTTACGGGACAATGAAGCTTTACTTGATAGTATTCTTAACATTTCACAGAAGACCGCAGAACAAAATCTTGCGACGAGTAGACAAGAATTAGAAGCCTTAAAGCAACGACATCAAGCAATCATGGATAATGAACAACGTACCGCTGACGAATTCATTGAGGCCACAAAGCTTAATGATATGATCAAAGAAAAAACTGAGTCTTTAGCGAAAGATACCGTTGCTGTTAAGGAAAATGCCAAAGCATTAGCGCAACAAAACGCTTCCATTAGAACCACCCTTGGAAGATTCAAACAATTGACAACTGTTTACGAACGTCATGAGGAAGTCAATTCGGATTTGATATTCCGTATGAAGGATTTTTTCTTGACAATGGGTACCGTCCGCGGCGGTATAGCGATGAGCCTTGTGGCCCTAACAGGACTTGTTGATTCATTTATCAGCTTGGCTTTCTCTGCTGATGAATCATCAAAAGCATTAGCAAGACAAACTGGGATCACCGTAGAATTTGGTGATAAGCTCGCAGTCTCCCGAGACGAAGTGACTCGATTTGGTGTTTCATTAGATGATCAGTCTAAATCATTTCAAGCTTTAAGATCTACGTTTACAGACTTTTCGCTTTCTAACGAAGATTTACAGGTAAAATTAACAAACTCAACTGCAGTCTTAAATCAACTCGGCATCGCAAATCAAGATCTTGCAGCCGGTTTTCAAAATACAACAAAGTTTTTTGGTCAAACTGCCGAAGCGGCTCTCTCCACAGCTAGTGATTTAGCAGATTTTTCAACCATCATAGGTGAATCTCCCAGCAAAATAGCCTCTGACTTTGCAAGTGTTGGAACCTCAATAGCAAAATTAGGTTCGGATGGCCCAAGAGCGTTTAAAGACTTAGCAGTAGCAGCTAAGATTACTGGTATTGAAATTGGTCGTTTGGTACAGATTACTGATAAATTTGATACATTTGACGGTGCTGCCGCGCAAGCCGGTAAATTGAATGCTGCATTGGGAGGCAATTTTGTAAATGCTATGGATCTGATGATGGCGACAGATCCCATAGAACGTTTTGAAATGTTGCGTGATTCAATTTTAAATACGGGTATGACATTTGATGACATGTCATATTTTCAACGTAAATTCTTTACAGAAGCTGCAGGACTAAATGATGTTGGCGAACTTGCTAAGTTAATGAGTGGAGATTTTACAGATCTTGCTGGGGCAACTCAAATGTCTTCTGCGGATTTTGCGAAACAAGCAGAAAGAGCAAAAGAAGTGCAAAATGTGCAAGAAAGTTTACAAGCATCATTACGATCTCTTATAACAGTTAGCGCGCCACTTGTTGAATTATTTAGAGAATTTACTGTTGCACTTGAAGATAATAGGGAAGATATTAAGAAAGTTGCAGACATCGCCAAGATGCTAGCCGAGAATTCTCTAATTCCACTTCTTAAAGTTATGGCTGAATTTCCTAAGACAACACTTGCCGCCGGGGTTGCCTTTGGTGCATTTCGCGGCGCAATAATGAAAGGTTCAGCATCTATGCTTGGTATTGAATTAGGTGGCAAAGGCAAAGGTGGATTTAATTTATTTGGTAAAATTCTTGGTGGTTTTAGCAAAAAGGGCGCCACTCAGGCCGCTGTTGGACAAATGAAGATGGCTGGTGGAGCAATGCAGCCTCTCTCAGACGCTGCAACTCAACTAGCAGAAAACGGTGAAGATGCAGCCGGTGCTATTGAAGCGATGGGCGAAGCATCTGGCGATGCCGCATCTAATCTTTCTAAAATGGTTAAGCCAATTCTTGCGATTGGCGCTTCGATCGCTATGGCAGCATTTGGTGTATCATTCTTAGTAAAAGCATTTAGTGAACTTACAGGCGATCAAATTATAGGTGCTGTTGGTGGTATCGCAGCACTTGGGATAGCACTTGCAGTATTTGCTAAAATCGCATTTGCTGCTGCAGCACCGACCGGCGTACTTGCACTTGCAGTTTTGTCTATTGGTGCCGCGGTTGGTATAGCAGCAGTTGGTATGTCCTATTTAGTTGAATCATTTAAAGGGCTAGAAACAACTTTTGATACTATAACTGGTATATCAGTATTCTTGGCTGTATTCACGTCTTCAGCCATTCTATTGGGACTAGCTGGTCCTGCTGCTGCAGGCGGAATTGTAGTCTTAGCTGGGGCTCTAGCTCTCCTATCACTGTCATTTGGTAGTCTTGGCGAGAAAATGACCCCATTTAACACGTTTGTTACTGGCTTAGCAACATTAACAGAGAACGTATCAAACCTTGGGCTTGTAAAAGCAGAGATAGAAGCAATCGCCAATGCAATGGAAAAAATCCCAACAGGTGCTGGGATGTCAATTAATGCTGTTGCTGGTGCTGCGGCCAACTTCTCTGCTGCTCCAGCAAATATCACATACCAACCAAAACAAACAATTCAATTAGAAATCAATGGTAAACAATTTAACACTTATATAAAGAATGTGATTGGTGAAAGCGTTCAAGAATATATGAGACAACAAAAGTAGGAGACTGAAAAATGGCAGAAAGTGATGATGGATTAGGTTTTGATAGTCAAAAATATTTTCCTGTAGTTTTGGACGAAGATATATCAAGTCTTAGAAACCGTAGTACAATTATCGAGGACGACCCCTTCGATATCGTCGATGTCGATGCACGTCGTGGCCGTCGTATTGAGTATTCTTCGGCTACTGATAATATAGCAAATCAACATGAAGCTGTGATATCCCTTTTACATTTACCAAGCGGTCAAGATCTGTATTTCAAAGCATTCATCACTTCGTTTAATGATTCCATTGCCCCATCGTACAATGAAGAAACTGTCTTCGGAAGGACAGATTCAATCTATACGTATAAAAACACAACCAGAAATATTACTCTCAACTGGAAAATACCTGCGTCAACATATAGTGAGGCTTATGAAAATTTAGCTAAGGCACAAAAGCTGGCTCAATTTGTATACCCAACCTATAAAAGAATACCTGCGGCACAGACAATTTCTCAGACTTCTTTAGTCAGATTAAAAGTTATGAATCTTCTTGCCAAGCAAGGTTCAAATCTAGCAGTGTCGTCCGATGACGCCGCGTTGGCCGCCGGCCAAGAGCGTGGTGATCTTCAGAAATTTGCTGGCTACAGATCTAATTCAGACTCTTCACAGGGCGCTATGGGCGTTATTAAAAGCTTGACAATATCGCACAATATCGAAAACCCTGATAATGGTGGTGGTGTTTTGTATTTAGGTAAAAATACTGTTTTACCAAAGCTGATTGAAGTGAATATGTCTTTTGATGTTATTCACGAGAACACTCTTGGGTATCAAAATGGTAAATTTATGGCTGGTGGGTTTCCATATAATACAACTGATGGTTTAGTACCAGAGCAAACACCAGAGACTTTAGCACAATTTGCTGATTTCAATGAAGAACTCCAACGAGAGAGACAAAATGAAGCAGATCGTGCGAATGCATTGGCACGGTACAGTGGGTTAGGTGGTAAGGCGCGCTTTAACAAGGATGAAAATAGAATAAATAGACTTAGAGACAAAGAAAACTTAAGCGAGAGACAACAAGAAAAACTTGATTATTTAGAATCATCAAGGAGAGGTCAGGAATCCATCAATAAACAGGAAAGGGCGGCTGCCTATATTGAATCAGGAGATCCTGAAGACCTTTTGAGAGGTATATAAACCATGTCAAGATACAAAAATTTCAGAGTATTAAATAACTCCAACGAGTATTATCGTAAACTCAGACAGAAAAGAAACAATACTAAAAACATTGTTCAATATGAAACTCCGATACTTAGGCACCCTACCGTTGCAGAGCGCGCTAGTATGGCTACCACACAACACATTTGGGTGCTTGGGGATAGATACTACAAATTGGCTAACAAATTCTACAATGATCCTACATTATGGTGGATAATAGCTTGGTATAATGCCCGTCCAACCGAAGCGGATATTTTACCCGGTGACTTAATATTGATTCCCCTTAGTGTGGAAGATGTCTTAGATAATTTTGGAATTTAAGCTATGAGTAGAATTGATGAATTAATCAAAGAATTAAAAGATAATGGTGCAACGTCTGACCTTTTAACAGCAAAAGTTCTCGAAGAAAATAAAAGCACCTTAGACAATATAGGCTTGATATTCGATGATGGAAAAATAACATCCAACAAGGTCAGCAAAGCAAAAAATGCCCTCGCTGAAGCAGAGAGAATATTGGCTGAAAACAATCTCTTAGGTTCACCTAATGATGATGGTTACACACCCAGCGGCACTACTTTCACTGTAAAATTACCAGATCGTAACGCTTTTCAACCGCCCGGCCTAGCACCTAATTTTGATGCCACTGTATTTTCAGATACGGCAGGAACATTAGTTTCAAGACTAACAGAAGCAGAAAATAAATTAAAAGAAATAGATATAATTTTAAATGGCCCACCCGATTTTATAAGTTTAAACGCACAGAAATCTAAAATTGAACAAGCCATCGCTGCCCTTAATACCCCCGGTGGTGATCCTGATGCCAAAATTGAGCCTCTTAAAAAAGCCCTCGACCAACTCTACTTAGCAATCGGTGCTTTTCTAAATTTAAGAAATCAAATATCCCCGTTAGTCGAAGTGCTAGCCTTAATTCAAGCAGCAATTCAAGCCGAAGCTGCCTCAATTGAAGAAGAAGCAAATCTAGCTGGCATCCAAGCAAAAGGCGAATTTGTTGGCCCACTTCTTGCTAGCAGATTAGAAGATCAACTCGCAGAGCTAAATGAAAGAAGAGCGGCCCTTATAAGGATCCAAAGAGAATTAATTAATACTTTAGGTTTAGATCCTGAACTTCGCACCACTTTCAAAGAACAGTGTTTTCTTCAAAGATATGCATTCGATTTAATGAAAATTAGACAAGATGATGAGGCTAATGGTGTATTTACCAATCTTTTACCTTATGAAGAAGGGCCTGAATCTGGTAGAAATAGACCCCTAGCAATTTCAGGGATACCCTTCGGTTTTATGAACACAATGACAATGCCAAAATCAACCGCAGCCTTGTTTGATTTACCAACAAGCATTTTGTCACAGCTTCAGCCAAAAATAAGTCTTTTCAAAGTATATACAGATCCAGAAAACGATAAAGAATATGAAGTGGAAATTGATTTTCCATCATCAATTGAATTTTTGAACAGTGAAGGCTCAAAAATAACTGCTGAAAATGCTCTAAGAAACCAATCAAGAAGAGGGTACGGAGTAGGAATAAAAAACTTTGGTTTTAGTTATGAGGGTTCTGACCCGTTTAGTGTCAAAAAGAGTATATCTGCTGATTTGTCAATATTTGCATCTTCCTTTGAAGAAATTTTACAAGAAAGACGAACTAAAAACGGTAAAGTTTATTCATATGCTGATTTAGCCCTTAAAACTGGTTCCAGTAAGATGAAAAAATATACTTCTGTTAATCCACAAAGTAAAATAAACACAGACGCTGTGATAGATAATCTTGATAAACTAAAATTTAGACTAAAAGCCATTGTTGGTTATGAAATGCCAACCAATTTAATTATTGGAGGCACCGGTGGCTTGACTCGTAAGGAAATTAGTGATGCAATTTATAACAGTTTTGTAACTCTGAACCTGACACCAACAACTCATGAATTTAAATTTGATGACTCTGGCCGTGTTAATTTTAAAATTAATTATTTAGCTTACGTGGATGATTATTTTGATATTTCATACTTCAATATTTTCTCTGACCCAAGAGTGACTTCGGGTATATTTAAAAGAAAGGTATTGAGAAAGTACTATGAACAGGAGTGCTTGTTTGAAAAAATTAAAGACTTAAAAGATCAAGAGGATAAACTTACACCCGAAAATCAACGTGCTTCTTTGAGACGCATACTTGAAAAATTATTGATAAAGGAGAAAATACAACTAATCAACGTTAATTATAGCGAGTTAGGAAACTTTGTCCTTAATCCACTTGTTGATCTCAACTCAATTGTTAGTATTGCAGCGTCTCCAGTAGAGACACCATCGACTCCTACACCCGATACACCTAAAGCAGCATCGACTAACTCTCCTCCTGAATCAGAAGCCTCCGGCGGCTCTCTTCTTGATTCTATTAAAGATGTTGTCACATCGGCCGCAAGAGCAGTTGCTGACGCCACCCTTGGGGAACGTAATGAAGATCTCGTTGGATTAGAAGGTAGAGGCCGCGGCCCTGTTTCATCCAGTGGCCCAGCAGTTTCACCAAGTGCTGGAATAAATTCTAATGTTGACGAACAAATTGCATACTTTTATTTGTATGATTTAGTTGAAGTTGTTATGGACAACATAGAAGAATCACTATCTGAGTCTGGTTACGCAAAAGTATTGGATCAAATAGATAATGTTCCTTTGGAATTTCTCAACGCTGAAAGAAAAATACTGAAATCTATGAGAGAAAATTTTAAAAGATATCGCGTTGTGTTAGGGCCTGTAGAACTTCGTGATCCTGCATTTCCGGGTGCTTATAATAATGGCTCATTGGCTGATATTCCAATATCGGTATCTTACTTTGTTGAATGGATGACTGAAAAAGTAGTAGCCCGTGATAGACTAGAATATAATATCAATTCTTTTGTTTCTGATATTGTAAAGAATTATGTTAGAAGTTTTTTGAACTCTGAAGATTGTTTTAATGGAGAAGTAAAACAAAGAATATCAACATTTTCGACAGCCGTTACATCTTATCGCCCTCCGGGTGCAGAAAATGACGAAATAAGCGAGAAAATTCTTGATCAAATAAAGAAGACCGGGGAACTAGATGCAAGATTAAAATTGTTTTATCAAGGGACAGTAACCGTCTTTTCTGACTCTCTTTTAAATACAATGGGAGTTCGTAACGACAGTCGCTCTAAACGTGACATAAGTAGGGAGACTAATTATCAAATATATTATGCTGGTCGTTCCCAGCCTCATGATGCAAAAGTTGGTGATTACGCTATGGATAAAGAAAACGGTATATTCCACTATGTTTTAGGAAAAGATTCTGGTATTATAAAAAATATTGATTTGACTAGAACAGATGCTCAAGGTTTAAAGGAGTTAAGGTTTGAACAAGAGGGTTTTGATGGATTGCAACAATTAAGAGAAGTGTATAATGCATCTGTCACTACATTTGCATTTCCATCTGCATATCCGGGCACTTATATTTTTATAGACCCTAGAGGTTTTGCGCCCGATACAAACCAAGCTACAGCCACATTCAATAAATATGATCTTTCTAAGTATGGAATCGGTGGCTACTTTATGATTACTCGCGCTGAAACAGATTTCAGCGAAGGTTTAGCAGAAACAAAACTATCTGCTGTCTGGGTTCATCAGATTGATGGTGATGACACAGATTCTAATATGCGCGGTAAAATAGAAAATAATAGCTCTAGAAGTAAAAAGTGTAAGTCTAAAAGATCAATAAACAAAGGCTCATCTAAGGCCGCGCCTACTGGTGAAACAGCAGCATCGCCCAAAGATGAAGTTGGTGTACCGTAACAGTGAGGAATTATTAATATGTCATTCTTTTTTAAAAGCAGCAATGAAGAAGGCGCTAAAGATTTATATCAAAAAAGTCAAATTTACAATTTAGAAATTAGCGAAGACGAGTACAATAACCTGATTGATTTCGAGGTCGCAGAAAAATACCTGTACGGCCGTGTTAATTACTCATATGTTCCAATAGTCTATAATTCAAACGCCGTACCACTGGCTGGACTAAATAATACTAATACTAATAACAACAATTTTGTTGCTGCACCTTATGTTGTCAAAGCGTTCAATGATTTAAATAATAAATTTTTAACCAAGACATTATCGGGAGAACTCAATACAAATGATCAATTTCTTGGTGTGCTGGAAGTTAAAAAAGCATATATCGATCCACGTGTGGTATACGATGCACATTTGACAAATATATTAAGCTTTTTGACCAATGCTATGTCCGAGAGAAGTCGAAAATTTTCCAACATTCAAGAATTCATCCCCTTTTTCAATGATTCACTGCAGGCGATTTCTAAAGAAATACCAATTACCCTATCAGGATTTATAAAAAGTCGATTTTGCCCAGTTCATGTCAGTGGATTAGTAATTGAAATTGCAGATATTGATTATGCTAACGACGAAGAAAAAATTAGAAGTTTTAAGCAAAGCCCCAACTGGAAATTTTACCTAAATACTTGTAGATCATATGGTTTCCTTGTTGATTCTTCTAATCCATTTAGACTAATTGCAAACATTGGATCTGATGAAATGATTGAATATGCAAAAAATGAACAAACGTGTGGCTTTAACAATACGGTCTCACTCTTATCAAACAATTATACCCCAGCATATCTCAACTATCTTGAGTTTTATAAAAGATTTATTTATGATGCCTACAACCTGATGAAATTAGAGAGGTATCTAGAGAGAGAAATGTGCGCTGATGGCACAACCATCACAAAAGAAATTGAAACCCTAAATTATAGTTTTAACGACTTTAAAAAAATCGTAAGCGACACTTATTGTTTAGAGAGCTATATTCAACTTAGGATCAATGAAGAGAACGCAGGCTTAGAGGATTATGAAATACTTAAATTAACAAAAGATACAATATCGCTCTCTGAGGTGAGAGGTGTGAATTTTGCCCTT
>CEPU01017552.1_pt1 | contig 17020 bp, 17 predicted proteins | sample 530471 | NCBI WGS metagenome assembly CEPU01 (sample SAMEA2620194, study PRJEB7988) | marine metagenome | biome: marine biome (ENVO:00000447); feature: surface water layer (ENVO:00002042); material: "saline water (ENVO:00002010), including plankton (ENVO:xxxxxxxx)" | depth 5 m | reverse complement strand
TTAATAGCCCTTTCGGTTAAGCAGTGGTGGCCGTGTGCCACGTCTAGGCAAAGAATCCTAACACCATTCTCTACTAGCAATTTGGCTCTTTTTTCAAAGTCGTCAGTTGAACCAATAGCAACAGATAACTTAGAAGAGTAGCTGTGATTCTCCTCTTCGAGCCTCATCCTGGTGTCTGCAAAGATACTTGCCTGTTTAACTGGTGGGTTGTACCTGTGAAGAACACCCAATCCTCCTAGTTTAGCCATCGCATACATCATATCAGACTCTGTAACTGTGTCCATCGGACTAGCAATGATTGGAATACTAAACTCACAATCTGCTATTTTTGATGATAATGATACTTCATCTCTGCTTTCGATGTCGCTCTTAGCCGGGACCAGCAGTAAATCATCAAAACTATAAGTTTGTTTGAACTTCATTGTTCCATACCTCTTCATTTTCAAAACAATCGGTACAAAGCAAGTCTATATTTTCACTCTCTTTGTTTATCTTCCAATCGTCTATGTTCTCGCCTTGTTCAGGTCTGCGGCCGCAGGCATTACAGGCAACCATAAGTTTAAATTGGTTCATCTTCTTTTTAAAATCTTTGAAGAATTGCTTGCGCGCAGTATTCATCTGCTTTCTCCTAATCTTTCTTGCGAGCCCCATTATGAATCTCCAGTAGAACCTAGGGCACCGGCACCTCTAGCTGTTTTGCCACCATAAACACTGTCTTCCTTGATTTCCCAAAGAATTGGTTTCTCAATCCTAACAAAAACACCTTGTGCTATTTTTTGACCCGGTGAAATGTATTGTGTTTCTTTCCCAATATTTTGTAGGTTTACAAAAATTTCTCCGTCGTATCCTTCATCCACGACACAGGCGCCTGTAACCAGCTGTTTCTTGCTGGCAACCCCTGACTTATTCATAATCTGAAGCATGCACCCTGTTGGTACTTCCATTTTAATACCTGTACCGAGCAAGACACTTCTATTTGGCTCTACTCTAACTGCTGCTGTATTAGAGTCGGGACAAAAGAAGAAGTCCATCCCCGCATCTGTTCCGTGTGCCCTGTCTGGCAACTTTGCTTGTGGGTTGGTTTTAAAAACCCTAACCTTATTTACTTCATCAAAAATCATTAACATACTCCTTCTATAACTGGTGTTAAGTCTCGTTCCTCTACAAGGGTATAGGTAAAGCTATTACCCCATTTATCTGCCGCTTCCTGGCAAGTGTCCATAAATTGATAAAAATCAGGCGTGTTCTTAAACACTTGGCATCCAGCTGAAGAGCCGCCTGTATTGACTCTTGCGCCAGGACCACTATGTTTGTGGATGTTGATGCCAAACCAGCCTTTTTCCTCTGGGCCATGGTAATCTGGCACATTGTCTCTATTATTATCTCGCCAGACCCTTACCTTGTCACCGCGCTGGATAAGGGCGGTGTAGCGTCTTGGACCATGGGGTCCAATCTTATATGTACTTCGGTATTGATCAGGAACAAGAATGGCTGTACCTTTGTGTCTAACCTGCTTTATTGGCAACTTCAATATCTTCTCGCCGGGCTCTGTTGTTGCCGGGTACACGTCGCAAACCCACTCTCCATCAATCTTGTATAATACATTTAGAAAATCATCAAACTTTGTTGCGTCCCCAGAGTCATTTCTAACTCCAACAATATTCAAATTATAATCTCCATTCTCAAAGAATGCATACCCTTTCTTTGCGAAAGCATCCTTGTATTGTTTTACCATAATCTTTGCTGAAAGTCCAGTTAATCTTGCCATTTTCTTTCTCCTTTATGCCAATAACTTAAACATTTTTCTAACACTAAACGTGGAGAATCCCCAGTTTGGATCATATTTCAGCCTGGCCATATACGGCCTGTTAATATGAACCACATCTTTATCTGGATCAACACCCCAACATCGAATGGTTGTTGTCTCGTTGTTATCATCAATCACCTTAACTACATAGAAGTTTTTACCGTTTTTAGACTTTTTAAGTTTACACTCACGCGGAATAAACCAAGTTACTCCCAGGTCTGGATCAAATTCTGAAATAGGCGGAATGTAAAGCTCGTCCAACTTTTGTCTTACTCTGGTCGTGACAACAGAACTAATAGGAAAGACACCTGTCAGACTAACTAGATACTCTAGCTTCTCTTCTTCTGAGAAGTCTCCCTCTGGTTCATACTTGGTTATATTCTCTTCAAGGTTCTTTGGTTTTCTTGGTCTGTCTACTGCAACTGCCGAGTGGAAGTGCCTAAGACCTGAGAACCTGTCATCAACAAGGTCGTTCATTGCCTGTGCCAGTGTCAGTGCATGAATGGATTTCTTATTAAGCTTTGAGTAAACAATCTCAGGGTGAAACAAAAACTCCTCAATAGTATTGAATGGGCGATGATTGATAATTTGTTCAATCGCCTTGTCGCCTAAGCCTTTGATTGAAGTCAGTGGCTGGATCAAAGTGTTACCTGTCTCGTCAATCTCCCAGACAGTTCCGGAAGTGTTAACATTAAGTGGCTCAACTTTATAGCCCAAAGACTTTGCAGTAGCAATGGCACGTTCCTTTCTGGTTTCAGGCTCCTTGTCCAAGAAGGCGGCGAGCCATTCAGCCGGATAATAGTTAAGAAGCCAAGCACACTGATAAGATAGAATACAATAGGAAACTGCGTGGGATTTATTAAATCCATATCCAGAGAAATATTCAAAGGTCTGCCAAAGCTCTCTGGCTTCGCTTTCGAGCATACCTTTCTCTACACACCCGGTCTTGAATTTCTGAAATATCTTGTCTTTCTCTTCTGCTACTGCCCCTGTTCCCTTCTTGGTTAACAGCTTGCGAAGCTTGTTGCCCTCGTCTAGGGTCAAGTTCTTACCTAGTTTGTGAGCCAACATAGCAATCTGCTCTTGGAAGATAAGAAATCCATAAGTCTCTTCTGTTACAGAGCGAACAGTATCATTAAGGTATTCTACCTCATCTGGTTCTTGCTTTGCGCCGATGAACATCTTATCAACACCGGCCGATAATGGTCCGGGACGATAAATAGATGTGATAGCAGCCAAGTCAGTAATATTATCTGGCTTTGCATTCTTGCAAAAAGATTGGGCTCCACCTTCTGTAAACTGAAAGATACCTGCCCATTTGCCTTCGTGGAAGATGTTTTGCCAAACTTCACTATCATCCAAATCAATCTTGTCTGGGTGGAGATGCTCATCGTAGAAAGATTTAATCTGGTCGAAAGTTGGAGAGTTAACTCCGTGATGTCTTCTAAGGATTCTGTCTATGGCGCCTTCTACCATCCTAAGAGAAGCCAAACCAAGAATGTCAAACTTAATAAAGCCCATGGGCTCCAGATGGCGAACGTTCTGACCTTCTGACCACGGCGTCTGACGGACTCCACCAGAGTTGATCAGTGGCATCCATTCGTCTAAACGCTCGCCGATCACAACGCCACCAGCGTGTCGACTAGCTGACCGAGTTTGGCCATACAGCGCTTCAACGTGTGTTTTGATGTGTGGATACTTTTGCAAGAACTTTTGCAGTGTTTCCGAATACATCATCAATTCTTCAAAAGTTGGGGCATAGACTCCAGCTGTAATACCGTGAGCTTTCTTGGCCAAAGGCGTAGCCTCATGCACCATCTTGCTCGTTACATTATTGACTTCTGTGAATTCAATTCCGTAAAACTTTGAAATATCCTTAATCAAAGAGCGTAACTGGAGGGTGTTCCAGTTGGTAATAGGCACCACAGTATCATCACCCCACTGGTCAATCAGGTGTTCCTTGAGCACCATCGGATCAGAAACATCGTAGTCAATATCTGGATAGCCTGAGCCACCCTTAGTCAAAAACCTTTCAAACTGAAGGCCATACTTGATTGGGTCAACCTGAGTGATACCTAATACATAAGATACCAACGAGCCGGCTGCAGAACCTCGACCAGGACCAACTAACTGTTTCTCAACAGCCATGTCTGATATAGCCTTCATAGTCAAGAAATATTTAGAGAAACCTCTGTCGTCGATAATGTCAACCTCATACCGTAGACGCTCTGCATACTCTGTGCTGTTCTCTAGTCCCAGAGAGCGGAGACCCTCAACACATAGGGCAGCTAATGTCTGGCCTGCGCTCGAACCTTCTGGTACAACAAAATCAGGTAGGCGTACAGTGTTATCCGGAAGGAATGACTCGATACGTCGGTGAGCAATATCATGAGTCCTAGCGATTGACGCTTTTACTAGCTCATCATCATACTTTACTCCACACAACTTTGAGTAATGCTTGTAGCTCTCCCACATCTGGTCACCATTCTTTGGATATAGTTCGTATCCAATCTCCTCTACGGAAACAGGCAACTCTTCCGACAGATAATCAGGCCGTCCTTTGCCCAACCAACCAAGACGCTTGTATAACTCTCTATCCTTCCAGACCTCTGGATTGTAATAGTGCGAGTCGGCAGTTGAGATAAGCTCAATTCCAAACTCATGATGCATCTGAATGATGTATTGATTTAGCTCGTGTTGTTCCGGCACATTGTTCCACTGCAACTCACCATACCAGCGGTCACCGAAGATAGACTGCATCTTTTGTGTCGTCTTTCTCATCGCATCTAGAATAGCGTCAGCTCCTTCATCTCTGTTCTCCCAGTAGTTACCTGCATATACGCCGCCCAAACAGGCAGAAGCAGCAATTACTCCCTTGTTATACTTCTTGAGTAGAGCGTAATCGACTCGGGGATAACGATAAAAGTTGTCGCCGACGTAGCTTGTAGATATCATCTTAAAGATGTTCTGCAGACCTTCTTGGCTTTGTGCAAGCAAGATAAGATGGCGGCGACGGTTGAGCACAGACTTCATCTTTTTCTTAGAAGCTTCGTTTTCTACAGTTGTGCCTGACTGTTCCGCTTCATACTCTGACTTTTTTTTGGCTTCAGACTTGATTCTTTCGTAATCTTCTTTCCAGTTTGCAACGGACGGAATAAAGTATGCCTCCACTCCAAAGATCGGCTTAAAGTTTTTTCCTTCCTTCTGCATCTTTTTAGCATGCAACACCTGACCTGCAAGGCCATTGGCATTACCGTGATCAGTCAATGCCAAAGCATCCATGCCATTTTCATACGCAAAGTCCATGTGTTCATCAGGGTAACCCAGTGCATCAAATGGTGAACCTGCCACAGAGTGTGCGTGTAAACCTACAAAGGGGATAGTGGGATTATTTCTTGACGATTGCAATTACTGCCTCCAATTCAGACTTGATTAGCTCCAAGTCATCTATTAATGTTAATTTCTGTTTTCTATTATCCACTATTTCATTAAAAAAGTCACGAAAAAAAATCTGTTTATCTACAGAAAGTTCGCTAAAAACATAAGGCATATCTGCTGCCTCTTTTGTGTGATACGGAATGTCATCATAAAAATCATCAACCATCATAAATTTTATCCTTTCTTAAGAAAAATGGCTTATTCATTGTTTTGGTCATCTTCCTTATGGTAAGGTCTGACCTATAAAACTCTTTTAACTCCTCCCAAGAATCTAAAGAGTAATATTGCTCTACTTCTACTTTTTTATATATATCTATTTTATCATGATAAAATATTTTGTCAAGTGTAAAGTTCTTTGCTGACCACCTTTCTTCTAGGGGTATACTTTTGTCCCCGCCTGTATTGTTTTCATTGATCTGTCTTCTAAAGAGCAGCCAATCATCAGGGGTAAAATTAAACGGCAAGTATAAGCCATCACGAACAGTTTTACCCTCAAAAGAAGCATAAACTTTCTTACCGGAGCGAACATCAGCCCTAACCTCTTTTAATTGCTTGGGGTGACTTATACCAAAAGGAAAAGAAACAAAGTAACTAGTTGGTACCACCCACCTTGAAATTTTCTTTGAAACTATAAAAGCTGTCAAGGCACCATGTAAAATTGACCAGCCTAGTGTATCTTTTCTATTTCTATCTTTCTGGAGAACTGGTGTATAAAATATGGGTATATATTCTTTTGAAGCATTTGGGATTCTTTTAAAGTGCCAACTGTCGTATATTATTGGATCCATAACGTAATCACCTAAGCGCTTCTTTATCACCGGCAAAGTATCGTCATTACAAATAATCCATATCGTTTTACAGCCAACGTGAGCACATTCATATACCGAACGTTCTAAAGCAGTGATACCATCACCAACAGGCTGCATATAATCTGGCAGTGGTAAACCTAGAATATCATCACGGCCAGCTAATGGAATTATGCCAACTGGATTTACTGCGTTTTCTTTAGGGTGCGAATCCATTTATAAAATCTTTTGCTTGTGGATTAATAAATTTTACTATTTCAGAGTCTCTATATTGATTATTATCTATTGGCAAAACATACCTTTTTAGGTGCTCTAGCAAAACTTTTTTTATCTTAGTTTTACCACTTTTGTATATAAAGTTCTCTTTTAGTCCAATATACCCAATATTCTTTAGACAATCTCTTAATTTAAAAGTTGCAATTGTATCTGAGTATTCAAAGTCATATAGATCTTGTTTGGATAAGTTAGATACAGATATTATATCAGTAACATACTTCGAACCATCCACCCTTAGTGAATTGTAAAAATGTATTTCTGATAGTAGTTTATCTTCGCTATACAGTGATTGTACATTCACCGCTTCCTTACCCATTCTAGACACTTTAAAGTCATCTATAACTCTGTAGGTTTCAGGCTTGGCCATCACAATGGCATTTTCATGAGACACATTTAAAGTATTACAAATATAACACACATCAAACTCAAAGTCAAACAAGAGATTGTCACTAAATAATTTTATCTTATTTTCTTTTATTCTTATTTGCTTGAGATCTGGATATTCTAAATTGAGAGACAAAAAACCTAGAAGATCTTTGGTATGAGACAATATCTCTCTTTTGTTCGAGGTACCAAAAAGAGAAAAATCCAGACACTCTTCAAAAAAGAGCGGCTGGAAATTGTCACTGAGAATAAAATAAAACTGGTTATAATAGGCGAAAAGAGCAGACTCTAGTGAGTGCCCTATCACCACATTACTTAGTAACACATATTCTCCTGGGAATATTCTTCTATTAAGAAATTTGCGAGCATATAGGGATAATCGTAAGACATGTTAAAGCCTTGAATATTTTCATCCGGACGAGGTAAACATGCCTCATCAATAATGGACATTAGGTTGTTGTAAGTAACCAAGGCATCGTTTGATAAAACAAACGTGCCACCACCAGAATCTAATGCTATTTCATCCCAACCATAAAATGGAGACGCGAAGGTATATAACTTTGTATTTGGCGCAGCATCAACAGCGTTAATAACTTGCTCAGCTCTAAATTCTGGACGCATATATGATTGCTCGTCTTCATCAGTAAAAAGTATAATTATCCTATCTGTACCCTGTCTCCAGTTGACGAAAAAGTTTTCTAATAAAGGTACTGAAGTGACCCCTCTTATCCATGTTCTATTGTCAACATCGGCATGCAGCGGTGCAAGGTTCCTAATCGATAACATAACTGCATCCATCAACATCTCCAAGCCACCAACAAAGCTATTGGGATTTAGTGATATAAACCTTTGAAAGAATACATCAAAAGGCGAAATATTAGATACAAGAGTTAGCACCTCAAGTTCTGTCGGGTGAATATCGAGGTCCAGTGTCCTTGTTGGACCGACAATCAAGCCCCAATGCAATACCTCTTCCGCCGAGAAGTGCATCCCGAAGCGATTCAATGCACTAGTCACTGCCCTAATTTCTCCGCCCATGGATCCACTAGAATCAATTATAAAAAGAATATCAGTTGGACGCAATTCCTCTCCGTAGTCTACCTGTCCGTCACAATCGTTGTCTGCTCCGTCGCAGACCTCTCGTTGTGGCAAAACCTCTCCTCCACACAAATCTTGGGCCCAAACGCCTGCCCTATCGGGGGCGCCCCAGCGTCCTTCTTGACAAGTTTGTTCGCCAGGTGAGCAAATACCTACGTTTAAAGTTTCTCTCGGACCAGTATAGCAAGCTTGTGACATATTTTCGTCAACCAGGTCATCACAATCTTCATCAAAGTTATTACACATCTCATTTTCTATTGGCCGACCAAGAGCAGGCTCGCATTCATCAGCATCGACAGCATCTGGAAAATGTGCACAAAGGGCCTTGCAATCACCCATTTGCAAAACTGTACAGTCAATATCGAGACACTCACAAGTCTTGAAACCTAGGCCACACAGTAACGGATCCTCTGCACAAGGGAACAGGACCCCAACTTGATCTACTGTACATAGACAATTAATACCCTCATCAGGTATCCCGTCACAGTCGTTGTCTAGGCCATCACACTGCTCCTCTTGTGGTTGCTGAGCAGTACAAGAAACCCACTGGCCGTCAAGACAAGTCTCCAAACCTAAACCACAATCAGTCTCGCACTCTCTTATTAAATCCTCATCGACATCGCCATCGCAGTCGTTATCTACGCCATCACAATCATCCTTTGGCAGCTCACCACAGTCATCACAAGCGTTTCGCTGGCCCTCGTCTACTTCGCCGTCACAGTCATCATCTATAAAATTACATATCTCTTCATCAGGCTCTCGGTTTACGCAATCAATAATTTCCCCATTAATACATAATCCAACCCCAGGACCACACTCATCTTCACACGGGATTGGATCTTCATCTATTCTGTCGTCACAATCATTATCCACATTGTCGCAAACTTCAGGCTCACACAAAACACACGGGCCATGTACAATCCTTCCCTTATCACACAAGACACGTTGTTGTCCAATGCTACCGTCAGCGAGTTGACACTCAAACCACTGCAGAAAATCAAGTGAGGAGCCCGGGGGACACTCAAAAGCTAAACGACAAGCACTTTGGTGTAGAATTTGTGGTGGTGGGCACTCGGGGTCAACTCCAAATTCACACTGTTGACCTTCAGAGTTACATACTTCAACAATTACCTCCATTGATTGAATTGTATTGTCAGGCTGAGGAGGACACCACCACTCCTGAGAGGAACAACACTGTGGGCGACATTGGCAATATTCCTCATAGTCGCTTACGTCTGGATCTTCACAAGGGTCTATAGCCGGTAAGACATCTATAATCACTGCATCGTCAATGTTTATTAACTGTAAGTCCTTCACTTTTTGGTCTGGTAATATCAAAATGCCAGAGTCTGGGTCTGGATTGTCAATGATTAGCTCGTCTGTGCATGCAAATAAGAATATTAGCGCACTGACGGTTGTTAGTAGTCTCATTCTAGTTCCCTTTGTGATACTTGTCTATATAAGCCTTTGTTGATACTGGAAAGTGTTTTTCTGCAATATCAAGACATGCTTTTGCAACCTGCTGTATCTCCCATTGTGCTCCTTCATGTGAGCGTAGACTGATAAATTTTAACAGGTTGTGTAAATTAACTGTGCCATAATATTCTGTATACAAATTTTGTGGCAATACGCCTCTAGCTTGCTCTCTGCAAACTCCCTTCTCTATTAGGGCGTCGTATAGGCTTAAGCTGCGAGAATTATGCATTTTTACCGCATCTGATGCTTTCTCAAAGCCGATTGCTAAATAACTTGAGTTAAGCACCGGATCAACAAACTCGTCATTACTAGCTTGTCTATTACTCTTGTGCTGTGTTCTGAACTCAGTTGGTGAATAAAATCTCATATCAATTCCGGTATACCTTCGAGAGATTTCATTATAGGCCCAAGTCCTATGTCTATGGTGTTGTGATCTAATAAATAGCGGAACAACAAACCTCATGGTTAAAGTGCAATGCTCAAAGGGGCTTGTGTGGTTATGTTTCATCAAATAATTGATGAGCTTGATATCTTTATCATCAAGGTTATCTTTCTCTACGCCAAAGCTAACGCGGGCGGCGTTGACAACGGAAAGGTCGCTACCCATATGATCAATATATTCTACTGATCCGATGTTATCTCCAAAAAGGTCAACTTTCATTGATCCCTCGCATAACGCCAACCACATAATTTTCTAAAATAGTATAATATGATTTTTCTTTAACAACAATCTCTTCTATCATAGATCTTTCAACAATAATAGTTTTATTTTTACTACCAGACCCTCTTAGTTGCTTGAACGCTGTAGAGCAATCTGAAGCAATATCTACCACTGTAGCTGTGATGTACCTTGATTCTTCTTGCTTGAAGTCATCAGGCAAAATAACTCCGGTTGAAGTCTCTTGCTTGTCCGGATGCGGAATAATTGTAAGATGTCGGTTCACAGGCTTTAACACCGGTGCAAAATATTTAGACATGATTAATAGACCTCACTGTTCTTTTAAGTTTGTTGAAATACTCAGTTAACTGTTCCATATCGGTATCAGACTTAACTAGTCGATATGCCTTTACAGCTAATCGCATTTCCTCTTTTGAGAGCCAACCATTTTCATTATAAGACTCTCTTAGATCTCTGCGCTGTTCCTTAAATGGCTCCATAGCATCTTCAATAGCGGAAAATTCTTTTACAAAATTGGAAAGATGTTCTTCAGTAGTTAATAGTTTATCGTCGTAGGAACTCATTTTTACTCCTTTATTTTTTAAGTTCTTTTAATATAGTACTGTATTATATCAGGAATGTCAAGGGCTTTAAACGGAAAAACTTTCGCCACAGCCGCAGGTTCTTTTTGCATTTGGGTTGACAAACTTAAACCCAGATTGGTTCAGCTCATCTACAAAGTCTATCTCAGTACCCATCAGATAAAGATAACTTTTCGGGTCGACATATAACGTAACGCCATGACTCTCTATCACTCTATCGTTTTCCTTTTGGTTGTCAAACCCTAGCTGGTATGTGAAACCAGAACACCCTCCGCCTTGTATACCTGCTCTGACGCCTGTCTCTTCTTTTTCAAGAAGAAGCGTCTTAATTTTCTTTGCAGCAAATTTAGTCAATGTTATCATGTTTTTCCAAGTATGTTTTTGTTTCTAAGATTTGCGCTTTTATTGTCTCAACACACCTAGCTAAAGGAACACAGTAAATTTCACTATTTTCTATCCTGTGTCTGTTAGTTTTATTAACTACCCTAAGCAACCTTGTCTCCACTTCTTTTAGAGCCACAGTCATGTGTGCCAGGTTTTGATGAAGAGTCTCTATCTTTACAACATTTTCTGGTTTTGACGCTTGTTTTCTAGCTTTCTCTAATATTTCTTTATGATTCATACAAATTTAATCTCACAGGCTCCACCAGCACAAGCAGCTTCACCTTTAAGGTCTGTATTATCCTCTTCCTCATTAATCTGGGTGAGGTCTATGGACGTCAATGAGCCAAGGAGAGCTTCATATGTCTCCTTGGAGCAATCTTCGAATGGAGCCTGCTTATAGGTGTGGTCAGAATATGGTAAAACAGATAAGCCATTGTAACTACTGCGGTTTTCCCACATCCACTCTCCAACATCTACCCACTCTGCATCTTTGATAGATATAGTAGCAGAAATGTTGTGCGTGTTCTGACCTTTGCGGAAGCCTGGCTTTACCCATTCATCAGTAACATTTTTAACCCTCTTCAAAAGCTGAAGTGCAGACTCTGTTCTTAAGATTGAACCTTCAGGTGCCTTTTGTGGTATTGAAATAACCGCGGTGGTATGAGGGCTAAAATATTCGTCTTCTACCAATTCTGGGTGATTCTCTGCTAGATAAGAATAGATTGACTCGTTCTTACCAACTCGCAATCTTCTGATGTAGAAATCGTTATGCCAAGCATGTATACCCGAACTGGTGCCAAGGGTCAGTGACGTTGTGCCTGCTGGCTTAACACAAGTTGTTCTGGCTGCTGGCTTAATGCCAATTAACTCTGCAACTCTAGCGTTTTCTTCTTTTACACAATTTGCAGCTTCTTTCATGTCCAGCTTCAATACAGCACCGGAAGCGATACCAGTCATAGATACGCCGATGAGAGCGTCTCTTTCGGTAGTCCTACGCCATACATCACGTAAGTAGTGAAAGTCTGTATAGCTGGCCTGCAAGGTGCCAATAAACGATGCTGCGCGTACTCTATCGTTAAGATCCTCTTGTGACTCTACGTTCGACACGTTCACTTCTGTAAGATTGCAAAACTGAAATGGTCTCAGTCCAATCTCACAACAAGGATTAGTACCCCAATCCTTATCGTTAGAGAAGTAGAACCCAGGTTCTCCAGCACCAGATGCCTTAACTCTGTCCCAAAGATTCATGAAATATTCTTTATTAATCTTATGACGCAATAATACTACAGAATTATTAGCTCTGCCGCGTTGTGGGTTAGTCTCCCACCAGTTGCCGGTCTTTGCAGCAATCATATCCTCATCATCTGCCGAGAACAGAGAAATGAGAGCAGCCCTACGGATACCGCCTGCCAGCACAGCGTCAGCTATATGACAGATCATATCGTGTACTTCGATTGGCGTTAGTTTATCTCCATTATCCTTCTGTGACAGCATGCCTTCCAGCTTGACCAAACACTCGCGAAGAGGTTGTGGTCCTGGGGCTTTACCTCCAGAAGTAATGAGAGCAGCACCTTTCGGGCGGACATCTGAATAATCAAAACGAAGACGCGAGCCTCCATTAAAGTATGAGCGGACTAGAGCCTTTACTGCATCGGCCCAACCTTCAATTGAATCGTTTACAAGAAAGCGTCGTGTTCTCTTTGGGTTTGGCTTTGTAATCTCTGGTAGCTTCTCTACGTGATGCTTCTGTACGCTGTAACCTACTCCAGTACCGCCAAGGAGTAAAAACATTGCTTCCCCAAAACACCTCCAGTCGTCAGCTGGCATAAAAGCACAGTTAAAAATACGATTTGGCGCAACCTCAATTGGCTTTCCGCCAAACTGCATTGAGCGCATAGAAGGGAGAACTTTTTTATCAAAAACCATCTTATAAGCTTTTCTAATCTGCAGTTCCATTTCCGGAAACTTCTTAAGGTGCATGTTCATATTACGAGTAACAAGCTCATCCCAAGTTTCTCTTCGCTGTTTATCTTCAAGATAACGCGCGTATTTCATGTGTACTGTGATTTCTGATAAGATTTGATTTGATAATTCCATTTTAGTTTACTCCTTTCTTTTTTTCATTGCTTCTAAAATCCGCATATTTCTTTTTCAAATTGCTTAGTCGTTCTGCTGACGATTTTTCCATTATATCCCCTACTGACTCGTTTGTTTGTGGCAATACCTTTATCTTTACATTACTAGTATCCATGAAAATAGGGTATACAAGACCATCAGGTCCATTTCTGTTTTTAGCAACAAAGATGCGACCTTGGTTGTTATTCTTGTCCTCTATGGTTCTAGAGACTGTAAATATAAAATCTGCTACAAAGCATTTATTGAAAGCTTCCGATATGGACTCCATTGTAATGACTTCGGCATTCAGACCCGATCGGTTTGTCTGAGATGCTGTCCAAATCGGACATTCACTTTCTTGAGCCAATCCCCTTAGCTCTTCGTAAATAGTCTCTAATTGATGCCTTTTCTCATCCTTTCTAGAAGATTCTGGCTTTATTAGGTCTCCGTAGTCAACAATAATCATATCTGGAACAAAGTCTCTGCGTCGTAACTTATCGATATGATTCTTTATTGTTTGAATGCTTGCCGATCTGGTGGGATATTCTTTTACTATTAATTTTCCTGTTAAATCTTTTATTTCGTCATAAATCTTTTCTTTGAAAACCGCTAGGTTTTTAAGCTCCACTCCAGTAATAGCAGAGTCATAGCGGCCAGCGACGACTGTATCAGCAAGCTCCAGAGTATAATGTAAAACATTTTTTCCAGCTTTAAGTGCTTGAGCACCAAGATGGACCAGAACCATAGACTTACCAGCCCCGGTAGGAGCAACCACAACACCCAACTCACCTTTTCCTAATCCTCCTTTAGATATATCATCAATGCCTTTCCAGCCAGTTGTTACAGGGTCTCTCGCTTTCTTTTCAAATCTTTTCTCAAAGTCTGCGAGATATTCATAACCAAATGAGTTATCAGAGCCCAGCTTTAGAGCGCCGTCAATAATCTTCGATACCTCGTCGAAAGATGACGATTTGATTAGATCAACTGACTTGATTAATGCTTCTTTTAACTTTTGCTTCTTACAAAAGTCAAGAGCCGTGTCTTTAATGTATTCAGACGACTGAGGTATGTGACCTTTTGACAAGACTCTTGCATAGTACTCTCTGATTCTGACTTTGACTGATTCTGCTTCTCCATCCAAACCTGTTCGTATGATTGAATGCATAATATTAGATGTGGGGTGGACTCCATATTTTTTACGATACTCCCTAATTTTTCCAACAAAAACACGTAAGTGTTTTAATTCCAAAAAGTTTAAATCCAGAACTTCAAACATTTGATCTGCAAATGGCCTGTCATTTAAAACTAAGTGGCACAAGTCTTCTTGAAAAGACTTTCCAAATTTTGAAAAACTTACTTGTTGGTCCATGTTTGCTCTTTGTCTAGTTGTTTATGTAGTATAGTATAACGTATTTTACACAGAAAAGGAAGTAATAATATCGTTAAATTTTTGCTCTAGGTCTTGCAGATTGACTGTCAATACACCGTCATGAATCATAAGTTTACGCAATTCAGTTTGGTTGTAAAGCGGAGTAAACTCTTCAAATGTTTCATCAATTCTGCTTTTACATTGAGGTGACATCTGAGGTGAAGATAGTTGCATAATATTATAGTTCTCGTGAATCAAGCTATGATTTTCTAAAACTGAATTGAAAACCTTTTGCTTGTTCTCTTTTTTAGAACATTCAGACATCAGGTCATCGATGAAAAAATCTTTATCCTCTTTTAGAAAAGAGAACCTTTTCGCAACGGTACCTAGACCAACTCGTGGCACCCCCGGCAGGTTATCACTTGGATCTCCTGCCATAGCTCTCGCAAGGGCAAAATTTCTAGGGTGAATACCAAACTTTTCGATTACCATGTTTGTGTTTAATACCTCTTTTTGGATTGGCCGGAACAAAAGTGTTTTATCGTCTAACAATTGAATGAAGTCTTTGTCAGCTGATACAATCACCTTTTGCCAATCGGCAAATATAGAAGATGACTTAATATAAGAGATTACATCATCTGCTTCCACTTCTGGTTCCATAAATTGAACCACTGGTGTCTGGTTTAAATATTCTATGACTCGCATCTGTTGCCACACTTTATTGTCCTTGATATCTCGCTCATCAAGCCCTACTTGTGACCAATTTGTTCTAGGCGGCTTACGTCCCGCCTTGTAATCTTTATTGATTGCGCGGCGCTTTCTTGATCCACCCTTGCCATCCCAAACAATAGCAAGCATATCAGGTTTCACTTCTCTGGTGATTTTGTTTAGGATGTTAATGAACGTCCTCATACCACCGATAGGTTGGCCATTAGTGTTTTTGCTAGGGTCTACAATATATCCACGTATAAATTGATTGTAGGCATCAACAATCATTAGTCTCTTCATTTTACTCTCCAAAAAAAAGCCCGGCTTAGAGCCGGGCAGTTGTGGTTCAGGACTCTTCCGGAGTCTCCTCCGTGTCATAGAAGTCCTGTGCGTTGCCTTCTCTATTCTTGAACTTCATAATAACATCTTCATCAATGATTGTCAAGACACTTTCTCTGAAATCTTCCTTCTGGAGTTTCTCTGTCCACATCTTGCGTTGGAACTTCTCTTCCGAGCCATCATTCTTAACAAGAGTAAACCATGCTCCAGACTGCTTGAGTCTTTCAGATACTTGAATAGCATCAAACCAACTTTCTTCATCTTGGACACCGATATCTTCGTCGCCCCAAAGAATCTTAAAATTGCAGGTTCGACCAGCTGTGCCAAAGCGAGACTTTTCAAGCTTTACTTTGACTTCTGAGCCGACACGATAACCATTCTCATCTGTGATGAAAGATGCTTTTGCTTTTCTGGCCGTTAGCCAGACACGAAGTGAATAAGCATAAGACATCGCTTTACCACCAGGAGTAAAGTAAGGAGTTGTCATTGCTTCTGCTGGAGTCCTCGCGGCCATGTTAGTCTTCAACTGATTAAGGACCAGTAGCGTTGCGTTGGCGTCGGCAATAGGAATGGTTAATTTAGCCATACCCTTTGACAAAATCCTTGGCTTTACTGCCATTGATGATTGAGGGTTAAAATCGCCCTCTACATCTGAAATTGAAGGCGTTAGGGCTAAGGAATCCCAAATAAACAACCACTTGTTCCCTGTCCCTAACAACTCTTCAATTGTTTCTAATACAAACTCGACTGATTCCGCTTGAACGTACATAAGACGCTCAAGATCACAGCCTGCTCGTTCTAGAAAGCTTGGGTCAAGTGCTGACTCTGAATCGAAGTACACGACATCGATTCCCATTTTTTGAGCGTTGCCAGCAATCTGTGCTGCCATAAATGACTTTCCAGTTGCTTCCAGTCCAGCAATCTCTGAGATTTTACCAACTGGAACCCCTGCTAATTTACCCTTACAGATAATTGAGTCTAGCCACCTTGACCCGGTTGGAATCCACTCAGTCACTTCAGTTGGGTTGTTATCTTGAAGTGAGTGAGCAACTTCCCTACCCGCTTTTTTATTAATAATGCCCCTGATAGCGGAAATATCAAGAGCACCTTTTTTTAATTTTGTTACTTTAGGCATACTTTATCCTATGAATTTAAAAGATCGTTAAAAGCTGATTCAACGGCACTTGTTTCTGTTGAGCTTGATCCTCCGTATTTTTCAACTTCGGTTTTCCCTGAGTCTGCGCTAAGAAACTGATCAAGTACGCTTTGAACCTCCTCAGTTGTTTTTCTTTCAAAGATTTGATCAAAGTCTGGAATAGTTTCCAGTAACTCTGCGCAGCGTTCATCTCCACCAACGGCATCATCACACAAGATTGTCTTACGAGGTCGAGGGCGAATATCCGTCCGGGGAAAACTTGCACCTGGCAACTTACCGTACATAAGCTTCAAGTCATTGCCATTCTCCGGGTCTGTAATGTCTCCATAATCTGGGTCAAGAACAATAGTAAGAAGCTTTTCATACGCCATCTTACCGTAGCCCCAAACCTTAATACCTTCCTG